>MDTD01197249.1_pt1 | contig 13332 bp, 11 predicted proteins | sample 811221 | NCBI WGS metagenome assembly MDTD01 (sample SAMN05326646, study PRJNA326480) | marine metagenome | isolation source: seawater | place: Pacific Ocean: South West | collected 2011
CTTCGCGGGAGCTTTCTTTGCAGCCTTCTTCGCGGGAGCTTTCTTTGCAGCCTTCTTCGCGGGAGCTTTCTTTGCAGCCTTCTTCGCAGGAGCTTTCTTTGCAGCCTTCTTTTTCGCGGCCATGGGGTAAACTAATTACGGGAATTGCGCTGTGATAACCCGCCAGAAACACGAAGTTCGCAGCGGGGGCGGGATTGCCTACTGGCTTTCCACATACGCTGCAAGAGGAAAGTGTCTCACTTCTCCCTTGATATTCACATTTTCCAGACCGTCCTGCGCTTGAATTTGACCTCCGGCCTCCTAGGGTTCCATCGCGCTATGGATCTCCCTGCGGTCATTGAATCAGTCCTCATCGCCTCCGAAGACCCCTTGAGTGCCTCGGAAATTGCCCGTTTGATTCGAAATCGACTCGCTGAACTTGAAGACGGAATGGCTGACGATGAACAGCCTAGCGCGGCAGAATCCGCTCTTGCCGAAACCATCAAGGACCGCTCTGACGTGGATGAAGAGGCGGTGGTTGAAGCCATCCATGCTCTCAATCGTAAATACGAGCGTGGTAAGCGTTCCTTCTCAGTGACGGAAAGGTCGAAAGGATGGAAAATTTTTACTCGGCCTGAATACGGAGGATTCGTACGCCAGCTCTTTCCTGGATTAAAACCCCGTCGCCTCAGCCCTCCCGCGATGGAAACCTTGGCTATTATCGCGTATCGCCAGCCAGTCACCAAGGCTTCTATTGAGCACGTGAGAGGCGTTTCCTCTGACAGTATCCTCCAAAAATTACTCGATCGGGAGCTCGTTAAAATCGCAGGAAGAGCGGAATTACCGGGCCGACCTCTTCTCTACGGCACCACGGATTTCTTCTTCGAGCATTTCGGCATAAAATCTATCGACGAACTCCCCAATTCCGAGGAACTCCGTGCCGTAGAGCTACCGGAGCCTCCAAGCGCTGAGGAACCCTCAGAAGAAACGGAAGCGGGACCATCTACGGAAGGAGAAAAGCAACTTACGCTCGCTGAACCATATGACGAAAACATCTCCTCGGAAAAAGGAGAACTCGGCAACTAGCTCCTTTAAGATTAGAATTTCACACCTATCCGTTCCAGCTACTAAAAAGTGTCTCTCGACGAAATCCGAAAGAAAATCGATTCAATCGATCAGCAACTGCTAGAAATTCTGTCGCAGCGGGCCGATCTAGTGCATGAGGTTGGCCTGATCAAGAAGCGCGAGGGCCTTCAGATATATGCGCCCGACCGGGAAGATGCACTTCTCAGAAAGTTGGTGGAGATGAACCAGGGTATTCTACCGGAAAAGTCTATCCGGGCGATTTATCGGGAAATCATGTCCGCCGCGCTTGCCCTCGAGGAGGACCTCAAGATTGCCTACCTAGGACCGGAAGGCACATGGACTCATCAGGCCGCAATCAAAAAGTTCGGACATTCCGTCAACTACAACCCGCACTCAAGCTTTGCAGAGGTCTTTGATGATGTTGCCCGGCGTCGGGCGGATTATGGAGTTGTTCCAATCGAAAATTCTACCGAGGGCGCAGTTTCCCATACGCTTGACCTTTTTGTTGACTCCACGCTGAGGATCTGCGCCCAGATTCTCCTCCGGATCGAAAACAATCTTCTCGCCGCAATTCCACGCGAAAACATCACGACGCTCTACTCACATCCTCAGGTTTTTGGCCAATGCAAGAACTGGATCCTGCGCCATCTACCAGATGCTGAACTTGTGGAAGTTTCATCAACAACAAAGGCTGCTCACCTTGCGAAGGAGAAGGCCTCAGAAGGAGCAGCGGCATTGGGTGGCAAGCTTGCTGCTGAGCTAGCCGGTCTCGAGGTTCTGGAGGAGTCGATTCAGGATCGTGCGACCAACACAACCCGCTTCCTCGTCATTGGGGAGAAAACATGTCCCCCGACCGGCCATGACCGCACCTCCATACTCTTTTCAGTCAACGACCGCCCAGGATCTCTGGTTGCCGCCCTGAAGGCTTTCGACTCCTTTGAGATCAATATGTCAAAGATCGAGTCAAGACCCTCCAAGCAGAAGGACTGGGAGTATATTTTCTATGTGGATCTCGCCGGGCATTGCGAGACAGAGCAGGTGTCTTCTGCCCTCGCAGAACTTGAAAAACATTGCTCCCTCGTCAAGCTACTCGGCAGCTACCCCGATAGCACCGAATAGCAGGGCGGGCGGCCCCATCACTCAAGCAGATCTCCAATCAACGCTGCCATCTCCTCCGCCATGTCTGCAGTGTTGACCTCCATACCTGCGGCTAGCAACGCATGATTGGTCAGTTGATCAGCAACTTTTGACGCCAGCTCTCCCCGGTCCTCACGCATGGATGCAAGCTGACGAATAAGCGGATGCCGGGGATTCACCTCAATCTTGGCCTTCGTTTCAGGAGCCTCCTGCCCCATCGCTTCCATCATTGCCCGCATCTGCGCATTCGGAGCATCCTCCGGAAGGAGAGCAACCATGGGATGGTTAACTAATCTTTTTCCCTCATCAACACGTGCAACACGGTCCCCGAGCGATGAATTCAACCATGAGATCAACCCCTCTGTCTCCTTCTCATCCAATGAGTCCTCCTCACCCTCCTGAGGCAGGTCCTCCAATTCAATTCCGGACCGGTTTGCAGCTACCAGCTTCTTGCCCTTGTATTCCCTGAGACCTTCAAGAACGTAGTCGTCAACCGCCTCAGTAAAGAATGCGACTTCAAGTCCCCGGTCTCGAAATCCCTCGAAATAAGGCCCCCTCTCAAGCGCCTCACGACCGGTGCCAACCAGAAAATAGATTTCCTCCTGTCCCTCCTTCATTCGATCGATGTAACCGTCAAGAGAGGTAAAACCTCCCGACTCCGTCATGGAGGATTCAAATCGCAGGAGTCCTGCGAGTAACTCCTGATGTGTCGGTGATGCGACGATGCCCTCCTTGAGAAAGCGATTAAACCTCTCGTAAAATTTCTTATAATCCTCTGGGGAATTTTCCGCCTGTTTCGCCAGAAATTTGATGAACCGCTTTGTAATTACCTCACTGAGTTTCCGAACAAGGGCAGTATCCTGCATGGATTCCCGTGAAATATTCAGTGGTAAATCTTCGCTATCGACAACACCTTTCAAGAATCGCAACCACTCTGGAAGAAGGCCTTCCGGTTGCGCATCGATCAAAACCTTGCGGCAGTAGAGGGCAACCCCGGGAGGCTGCGCTCCCAGGCCCATACGCTCCGCGTTCTCCTCAGGAACAAACAGAAGTGCATTGATCGCTAGTGGGGCGTCCGCAGAAAAATGCATGGTGTAGCGAGGGTCATCCACCGCGTGTGCCGTAAACTGGTAGAACTCCTTGTATTGTTCATCAGTCACCTCTTTTTTTGAACGTAACCACAAAGCTTCGACGGTGTTGACCCGCTCACCGTTCAGATTCACGGGGAAGCCAACAAAGTTTGAATAGCGCTCCACGATTCCCCGGACTCTGTGGGTCTTCGCAAACTCCTCATGCTCCTCCTTGAGATGCACCACGATACGCGAACCCCTCTTCTGCCCTTCTACCTCATCGATGGTATAGCCACTGGCTCCATCACTCTCCCAGCGCAGGTGCTCCTCATCCTCCTGCCACGAATGGGTAAATACCTCCACTTTGTCCGCGACCATGTAGGCGCTGTAAAACCCAACTCCAAACTGACCAATCACGTCCGGCTTGGCTCCGTCTTTGGCTTTCTCCAGAAATGCCTTTGTCCCAGAATGCGCAATCGTTCCCAGATTCTCAGAAAGCTCCTCGCGAGTCATACCGATCCCGTAGTCTGCAATGGTAATCGTCTTCGCGGTCTCGTCGGTGGTAACATTGACTTCAAGTGGAAGATCTCCTTCAAATATCTTATTCTCAGTTAGTTGAGTCATTCTCAACTTCTCCAAAGCATCGGACGCGTTGGAAATTAACTCCCTAATGAAAATCTCCCTGTCAGTGTAGAGGGAATGGATTACGATATCCAGAAGCTGGCGAACTTCTGCGTGAAATTCTTTGGTTTCACTGTTCTTCTTACTCATGGTAGAACTCTTGTTGGCGGGAACTAACCCGGGATGGCGTAGCTGTCAACCGGACTAAAAGCCCGCCACTACTGAAATCCTTTCTGTCCACAAATCATGCCCCGAGTCTGCATCAAGGTCCACGGCAAGAATGCTCAACCATATCGATTCGCCCTCGACCGGAAAGTTGTCCGTATGGGACGTTCCACAGATAACGATATCGTTATCGATTGCCCATCCGTTTCTTCCCACCACTGTGAAATGAAGCGCATTGATGGAGGCTACATTCTCGAGGATAAGGATTCGACTAATGGAATCAAGCTGGATGATCAAAGGATGGAAATTATCGACCTCGAGAATGACCTGAATATTCTCGTAGGAGACGCCTCTCTAGATTTCGAACTGACCGACAAAGAAAAGGACGCACTGGCTGACGAGGACCATGTCCCCAAACAGCGGGCACCTCTTCCGAAAAAAAAGGCGAATAACGAACCTCGCAAACGTCCTGCTCCAACTGCCACACCTTCCGTTCGTCCGGGTGTCCCGGCGCCTCTCGCCAGCACTCAGACATCCAGCGGTTCAAATTTTGCAGTTACGATCGGACTCCTCTTCCTTGTCCTGATGGCCTTTTACTTTGGGATGGCGAGTAAGCACTCAAGCACCTACAAGAGGAAAGATTACTCTTCGAAGGGATTATGGGGTGATATGTGGAGCAACGGAACGTTCCCTAAAAAGAAGCCTGCGACTTCAGAGTAGGGTCCCCTCTACGCAAATTCTCAAGGTCTGCGCCGGGGCTTACAACACTAATCCGGGGACTCCTTGAGCTGACCGGTTCCCCGGACCCGATATTGGTAGGACGTCAATTCACGAAGGGCCATCGGACCTCTAGCGTGTATCTTGTCCGTGGAGATGCCAATTTCTGCGCCAAATCCGAACTCCTCCCCATCACTGAAGCGGGTAGAAAGATTGAGAAAAGTACACGCTGAGTCGACCTCTCTGAGAAACTTCTCTGCACTCTCGTGGTCTTCTGTGACGATACAGTCGGTATGATGAGAGCCATACCGATTGATATGCTTGATCGCCTCCTCTCTCGAGGCGACCACCTTGATGGAAAGAATCAGATCGAGATACTCAGCTCGCCAATCCTCTTCCGTAGCTGCCCCCACCACCTCTCCCAGAATCTTCTCTACTCGCTGGCAACCCCTTATTTCAACCTCCCGACGGACAAGAGAGCTGGCAACCTCGGGAAGTAGTCTTTCTGCCACCCTCTCATGCACGAGGAGGGTTTCCAGGGCATTACAGACGCCGGGCTTTTGCGTCTTTGCGTCTACCACAATCAGGCGAGCCATCTTCAGATCTGCTGCTTCATCGACAAAGACATGGCAGATGCCATCATAATGCTTGATAACCGGCATTCGCGCAAGGGATACCACCGTTTCGATCAAGCCCTTGCCTCCCCGCGGAATTATCAGGTCCAGGTAGCGGTCCATGGAGGCCATTTCCTTTACGCTTTCCCTGTTGGTGAACGGAACCAGTTGAATCGAACATGGAGGAAGCCCTTTAGCTTCGCCTCCGGCTTGCAACGCATCACAGATCGCCCGATTAGAGTGAATTGCCTCGGATCCACCCCGCAAAATAGTGGCATTACCGGACTTAAGGCAGAGAACCGCGGCATCACTTGTCACGTTGGGACGACTTTCAAAGATGATTCCTATCACGCCTATGGGAACCCTGACTTGCTGGATTTTTATCCCGTTCGGCCGCTCTCTTTCATCAAGAATATCACCAACTGGATCAGAGAGCTGGGCTACCTGCTCAACTCCATTAGCCATAGATTCCAAACGAGATTCATCCAGCCGCAATCTGTCCAGCATCGCACTGCTAAGTCCGTTATCTCGACCTGCCTTCAAATCCTTTGCGTTTTCAGACAAAATCGCAGGCGCCCGAGAGCGTAATTCGGACGCCATCGCCCTTAAAATGTCATTCTTCTCACCACTAGCCAGATTGGCCAGAGAATGTCCAGCTGCCCTCGCTTTTCGCCCCATGGCAAAAATCTCCTTGTGAATAGCTTCCGGACTAAGGCGTTCACTCCCTCTCATAAAGTATTCTTTAGATTCAAAACTCTTACTCGCCAACCGGGAACCTTGTTCCAAAGCCATGGCCTTCCAAAATCTTGACGAGTCGATCAGGACGGCGCCCATTCGCGATAATAGTTTCTACTCCCTGCTCAACCGCAAATTTCACAGCCCTGAGCTTTGACTCCATTCCTCCAATCGCAAACCTCCCCTTTTCCTCCTTGGCGTAGGACATGACCTCGCTGACAGAAGAAACCTCTTCCACAATTTTGTCCGAATCTGGAGGATACAACCCATCCACAGTTGTCAGTAGTATCAGCATTCGCGCCGACACAAGATCCGCGACCCGCGCGGATAACATGTCATTATCCCCGACACTTAATTCCTCCACTGCGACCGAATCATTCTGGTTGATCACTGGAACAATGCCCTCCTCATCAACAAGACGCTCAAGAAGGTCACCGATCCTCCGACGGCGATCTTCATTTTCAAGATCCGCAGCAGTGAGGAGAAGCTGTGCCACACTGAGATCGAAGCTCCGAAAAAGATTTTCGTAGGCGTGCATGAGCCGGGTCTGCCCTACGGCAGCAGCTGCTTGCCGTGCAGATACATCATCTGGATACTCCCGAAGTCCTAATGCCGAGGTGCCAGCTCCAACTGCACCGGACGAAACCAGAATCACCCGCTTGCCTTGGTCGGGCAGGTCTGAGACTGCATTCACAAGACGCGCAAGCGAAGCGCTATCCAATGTCCCATCCTGCCGGGTGAGAACACCAGTACCAACTTTAACAACGATCGCATCTCCTTCGCTCATCTTGCCTTCCTCCTGCTACATTCTTTCAGGAACTTCAATGCCGAGCAAATGAAGCCCCTGCCGGAGAACTCGGGAGGTCAATTCACAGAGGGCGAGACGTGTATCCCTGATAGCCCCCTGTGACTTAAGAACTGGGCACGACTGGAAGAACGAGTGGTATGCTCTGGCGAGATCGAGTAGATATCCGGCAAGAAGATTTGGTCGGAATCCTTCCAGAACAACAGGAACCACTTCACCGAAGCGCACCAGCATTCTAACGAGATGCACCTCTTTCTCCTCGGAAAGCTCGAAACCCGTTCCAGCAGGAACATAATCTCCCTCTAATTTCGCAAAAATAGAACGACACCGCACGTAGCTGTATTGTAGATACGGAGCCGTATCTCCCTCCATCGAGACCATTTTATCGAGATCGAAAATATAATCGGAAGTTCGATGATGAGAGAGCTCCATGAACTTGATCGCACTGATTCCAATTAGCTCAGCCAAAGCGTCCCGTTCCTCCTGCTTCTCAACCCGCGAGCGCCCCTCCGAGCTTTTCCTTGCCGCTTCGACTGCATCGTCAAGTAAGTCGCTCAAGAGGGGAAGATCCCCTGACCGGGTCTTAAGCGGCTTCCCATCCTTACCCAGAATCGTTCCAAACGACACATGCTCGAGACCCATCTGGCATCCGCGTCGCTCTGCAACGGCGAAGAGCTGTCTGAAGTGATCACCCTGCCGGTGATCCACGACATACCAAGCCGCGTCTGCTTCAAGCTCTTCCATTCGGTAGTCAACCGTCGCGATGTCAGTGGTGGCATAATTAAATCCTCCATCGCTCTTCCTTACGATCATGGGCTTATCTTCCCAGTCCCCATCCTTCTGAATCTTGAACGGGTCAACTCCCGGGTCCTCCGATCCTCTCGAGAACACACAAATCGCTCCGTCACTCTCACGTGCTAATCCAGTCTCCACGAGGTCATCAACCACAGCGGAAAGGCGATCATTGTAGGAGCTTTCTCCCAGCCAGTGATCGAAAGACACTCCCAGTCTATCGTAGATCACTGCAAGGCCTTCCCGCGAGAGCTTCACACACTCCCGCCAGATCGAAAGATTCTCCTCATCTCCATGCTGGAGGGCAACCAGCTCCTGCCTGCAATCCTCTCTCACCATATCATCCTCGCCACACTGTTCACTTGCAGACCGGTAGAGCCTGAGAAGCTCGTTGAGCGGATTGTCTTGAAGAGACGTCCGATCAAGAGACCGCTTCCACGCCCAGATCACCATCCCGAACTGCGTCCCCCAGTCTCCGATGTGATTGTCGCTGATGATCTCATGCCCCAAAAAACGCCCAATCCGGGCCAGGCTGTCTCCGATAAAGGTTGAGCGGAGGTGTCCAACGTGCATGGGCTTGGCCACGTTCGGCGCGCTGAAATCAATCACAATCCGTTGCGGACTCTCCACCGGTTCCACGCCGAGACGATCATCACCCATCATCTCAGTGAGACGATTCGCATATGCAGGAGCGCTTACACGGAAATTAAGAAAGCCTGGCCCTGCGATTTCCACTTCTCCAAGATCCTCAACCCTGATGGACGCCTTTAAATCCTCGGCGAGATCCCGAGGGCTGCGTTTTACGCTTTTGGAGAGAACCATGGCAACATTGGACTGGTAGTCGCCGAAACGTAAGTCCGCAGCGTGACTCAGACTCGCTCGCTCAGCGTCCACTTCATTTATACCGCAATCTACACATGCAGCTCTCAGCCGCTCTTGAAGAACCCTTAAAAGTGTCATCTGGATTTCGCTATGTTTACTGCCGACTGGAACCGAGCTTTCCTGTGACGCACAAAGAATAACATTTTAGGCGTCTGGACGGCGATCAGAATTCAATCGAGTTCCAATTGGCACTGCTCCAGCGCTCTCAGTAAAGCACTGGAAGTAGGTGCCTTTGACATCTTCTCTCGAACGGCATGCTGGGAGAACAGTCGCGCAATACCAGCAAGTGTCTGCAGATGCGAATTAGGCTGATTTTCGGGCACGAGGAGAAGAATGATAAAATGAACTGCAGCGCTATCACAGGCGTTGAAATCAACTCCGCTCCCCGACCGACCGAATACCGCAACCGGATCATGCAAGCTATCAGAATAGCAATGAGGAATTGCTACCCCGTATCCTATGCCAGTGCTGATGCGCTCCTCCCGCGCGATAAGAGCTTCAACTACTGCACCCTGCGAGCATTCGGAAAGGCCTCCAGTAGCGACAAGATGGTCAACCATCTCCTTAAGAACCTCATCACGTGCGCCCGCGTCCACATCCGGAAGGACGCGGCGCTCCGAAAGAAGAGAAACAATATTCATGATTGCGAAGTGGTATGAACACTCGCGGCGATTCGGGTAAAGCCAATAGGTAAGGTGCGCAAGGGTTTTCCCAGTAAAAACAGGATCCAACTTGACCTGCATGATGCCCGGCAAGACATTCTACTGCATGCGCTTCAGCCGCTTCATCTCTATCCTCGCCGCCGGACTAATTCTTAGCTCCTGCGGAACCGTGCGGCCGAACTATGGCCCAGCCAACATGGGAGGACCAGAGCAGGAGGAGCGCAGGAAAAATATCAATTCGGAAACAACGGGAGATTTCTTTATTGGACGACGATATCATGTGAACCGGACATGGTGGTGGGGCTACTTGCGTAAACCGGGGGAACCCTGGTCAAAAGCTAAGCTTGCCGTTTTCAACCAAAGCCTCATGAGAGCCCCGGACAATCTTCCTCAGGACGGGCCCAGCGACGCCCGCTACGCCTACGACCACAATTACGAGTATCGAATCTGGGGAAGATATACTGGAGAGACGGTCTACGAGCCTAACAGCAACCAGTTTTTGCCGGAATTTCGCTTGAGGAACTACGAACTCCTGAAAACGGATCCCGGATGGCTATTTTACCCAGAAGATCACTACGACCCTGACAGGCTTACTCTTCATCCGTAGGTAGAGCACTCGCCTGACGGCGACATAGCTCCAGTGATCAGTTCTGGCCCTAACTAGTATTTTTTCCAGACAGCCGGAACAAAAAGCACGAGGATCGCATACAATTCCAATCGTCCCATGATCATGAGGAGCGAGAGAAACAACTGCGTCGATGGCTGAAATTGCCCGTAGTTATCCGTGGGACCAACATCACCATAACCAGGGCCGATATTTCCAAAGGTGGCCAGCACCGCAGATACCGTTGTGCCAAAATCGATCTCGTGGGGGGTTTCGATGATCGCAACCAACACCATCGATCCAAGAGACATAAGAGCAAAGATCGCTATAAATAAAACGGTCTGGGCCCGAGCCACATCATCGATCTGATTCCCATTCACTTTCATCCCCATGATTTGATTGGGGCGAAACGCCTTCACTACCTCCTGCCACGCTGCCCGAACAAGTAGAATCAAACGGCTAACTTTCAAGCCCCCCGAGGTGGACCCTGCACATCCGCCAACCAGCATCAGGGCAAGGATGATGAAATAGGTTGCCACCGGCCACTGCTCATAATTCGCCGTCACGTATCCCGTCGTGGAAGCAATTGAAATAATGGTAAAAACGGCCCCCCGCAGGGCCTCCAGAGCACCCAATCCACCGCCCATCGTTCCCACTGCCCAAGTCGCAAGAATGCCCGTTAAAACAAGCAGGAGATACCACCGGACTTCCTCAAGCCGCCGCAACTCCCTCCAACGCCCCGACTTAATTACGACGTAGATCAGAAAGCTCGTGCTGCCCAGGAGCATAAAGGTTGCGATCCACATCTCAATCAGTAGCCCATTCGCGGAATCGGAAAAATAGGCAATACTCTCGTTGTACGGACTGAATCCGCCTGTCGCTACAGTCGTAAACGAGTGCGCGACAGCATCAAACCATCCGAGCCCAAGCCCTTTCAACCCGAGAAGACAAACCACCGTCAGTGCAACGTAGACGATCAGAAAATTGAGAGCGGTGTCATGAATCTTCGCCGTACTGACCTGCTCAGACTGGAAGGAAGATTCGTTTCTGAACAGAAACTTGGCGCCTCCGCTTCCAGAGAGCAGCGCGACGAAAAGCACAAGAATTCCCAATCCTCCCAGCCACTGCATGACGGAGCGCCAAAGTAAAATCGCTCGTGGCCATTCGCTCAAATCGGATATTACGGTAGCCCCCGTCGTCGTAAACCCTGAGACCGACTCGAAGAGAGCTGCTGCAGGAGAGAGCTTGGGTTCTCCAATCACAAAAGGTATAGCTCCGAGGATCGCACTTAAGACCCAACCGAGGCCAACAATCAGTATCCCTTCACGGCGCGGAATTCTGTTCGCCAGCTTACCTCCGGAGAAAATAAGGATCAACCCCAGCAGAAGACTTATACCTGCCGCAACCAGCAGAGGAATCAACCCCCGGCTACCGCCTTCGTGAGGATCAAGATATGCAAAGAGCCCACAGATCAGCATGGCCACGCTCTCCAAGGTGAAGAGCACTCCCAGAACTCTTGCCATCAGCCGGAAATTCATACGTTCTCTACAGGAAATACCCTCAAGACTTGCTGATTCAGCGAAAATTCCTTCGCCGATATATCTTCAAATAAACTCTGAAGCGTAAAGGCCCGGGCCCTGCCATTTGGCAATAGATCGGAAGCTAGTTCCAGGAAATCAGCAGGCTTTATTTCGTCCAACATCCAAGTGTTCTGTCTCACTTTCAGAAGATCCGCTTAGTGCAATAATTTGAGCAATTTCTTTAAAGCCTTTTGCGAAACCGTTGCGTAAATATGATCTCCCGCCTCAAGAATGTCGTCTGGTCCTGGAAAGATCGCTTTCCCCTCTCGAATAAGCCCCACCAGTATTGACCCGGTCGGCCACGAAATATCGCGAACCGTCGAGCCCACTACCTTTGCCTTCCTCAACACATCAGTTCCAATCAACTTTCCGGCCATCAACTTTCGTACAACGTAATATTTTTCCTCCGTCAGGTGCCGCTCAATATAGCGTCTCGTAGCCTCTCGGGGGCTTACCGCCGCTACCACGCCAAACTGCCGCCCCCCCGAGCTGATCGCCCGGGCGTAGTCAGCACGATGAATAATCGTCAGGCACTTCTTGGCGCCCAGATTATTTGCCTGCAAACAGGTCATCACATTATCTTCGTCACTCGAGCTTGCGGCCACGAAGAAATCCGCTTGCCCTACCTGCTCCTCTTCAAGCGCTGCAAGCTCCGTGGCATCCGCGTTAATCACCGTGGTTTTTCCAAGGCGCTCGGTAAGCCGCTTACAAATCTTGTCATCTTTTTCAAAAATTCGGACGCGACAGTGCTCCCAGCTCTGCAACATCTGCGCCAACGCAAATCCATACTCCCCGCCACCAAAGATTACAACCCGCAAGGTCTCGGCTTTTTTACCGCCCTTCTGAAGCACTTCCGCAAGATCTCGAAGCCGGTTAGTCTCCCCCGCAATGGTTACTTCATCTCCCTCCTCTATGACCGCCTCACGGTCTGGCACGAAACCCTCATCGTTACGCGTAATCGCCGCCACTCTGGTTCTTGCTGGAAACTTAAGATCATTCAGGCTCTTACCAACAGCGTCACTCTTTGCACCTACCCTCACCTGCTGAACCTCAATCTTGCCACCGGCAAGCTCCTCCACCCACAAGGAGTCCGGATTCCGTATGAACTTTGCGAGATCAATCGCAGTAAGCCGCTCGGAACTAAATAAATCGTCGATCCCAAAATGACCCGCGAGGTCAAACATGGGAAGGTCACGTTGCAACTCCGGATGAATTCGACACATCACTAGATTCACGCCATGAGCCTTGGCGATCGAGGCACTGACAAGATTCACCGTATTCTCGCTGGTGAGAGCGAGGAAAAGGTCGCACTTCGCAATGTTGGCCCGTCCGAGGGCTTCAACGGTGCCGCCATCAGCGCAAATCACCTTCGCGTCAATGACGCGCTCCATCTCCGCTACTAACTGCGGATCCGAATCAATCACGGTAACGCTGTAGGACTCACGGAGCTTTTCCCCCTGGGTCCCGAGAAGAGCAAGACCCTGTGAAAGCTCGATGGCCAAGTGCCGGCCAATTTCTCCGGCTCCGACGATGATTATGTTCATATGAACAATTTTCTGGCTGCGCTGCATTTTCCCCTCACCCTCGTGGCATGCGAGCAAAATCGATCCAAAAGGAATGGATTCACTAATTATCAGCGTTTTACAATGAAATGTTGTCGGGCGCGGAGTGCTACCCCAAGCCTCCTTGAAGAAAAACTGGATCCACGCCCGCTAAGCACCAATGAGAAGCCACCCATGGGAAGCAGTCTTGCCGTCTGAGTCGACGTGACCTATTGGTTATTGGTGCGCTTCCTATTGAACGAAAATCGCACCTATTTCAGTATTCCTAAAGAATCCAACGCCGCGCTTAACCTGTGAGATATTCCCTGCCTTTCCGTCTTC
>MDTD01151554.1_pt1 | contig 13331 bp, 7 predicted proteins | sample 811221 | NCBI WGS metagenome assembly MDTD01 (sample SAMN05326646, study PRJNA326480) | marine metagenome | isolation source: seawater | place: Pacific Ocean: South West | collected 2011
AAAAACGTTAGTAAAGTCAGTTTCCATAAGGAACTTTTTATAGTTTGGTAGATGTGACATATAAATATAAACAACACTCTTGGCAGTTACTGTATTAAATTGCTCACATTCCTCAGGAGATAGAGCTCGCAACTTGTGCATGGCATCGAGCATGGGCACTACTAACCTAGCAAAACGAAGCTCAGCATCAGTTGCAAAAATCCTCAGCGACTCTCGCCAACTTCCTTTTTCTAGCCATGGAAGGGGCCTTGTTATTTCCCAGTACAGCGGACTTCTATGATCTTCATCATTACAGAGAATATCAAAAAGAAAAGTGGTTCCTGATCGAGGAAGGCCTGTTACGATAATGGGTGTTGCTGGATCAGGCATATCTTTATTTTCTGCAAACTTATAAATCTTCTCTCTAACATTCATACGATTATGTAATTGATGCATAAAAGCAATGATGCCAAACATATTGATTTCTTTATTTGCATTAATGTCATCTACTAAAAGATTTAGTGCCTCTAAAAATTCAGGCTCATGAGAGTTAGTTTTATTTAGCAGCTTATTTTTTGATATTTTCATTTCTACTCGTCAATGGTAACAAAATATTTTTTCAATTTCTTCGAGTCTAGTGGTATCTTATTTACGTTGTTTCAAGAAAAGTAATCTTTAAATAACTATTATTGGGCAGGTAAATCCTGCCAAAATTTAAACTATGAATATTCTATTTCTTTGTGTTGGTAACTCAGCTCGAAGCCAAATTGCTGAAGGCCTCGCGAAGTCAATGATGGGTTCAAAACACAACATTCAAAGCGCAGGTTCTCAGCCAAGTGGCTCAGTGCATCAAAATGCTATTAACACTATGAAGGAAATTGGAATTGATATTTCAAATTATAAATCCAAGAGAGTTGAAGATCTTGATAAGGAGTTTATTTATGATGTTGATTATATAATTACCTTGTGTGCCGAGGAATTCTGTCCAACCCTCAATAACAAAGCAAAAAAAATTCATTGGGCCAATCAAGATCCAGATAATGATAGTTATACAGACCAACAACTTGAAAGAGAGTTCAGAAGGACAAGAGAGAATATATTTAATTTGTTAAAGAAATTTTTTATTGAGTATTCTTAATATTCTAGGTGACAGAAATAGCTCACTTAAAAAAGTATTTCTTCGAAAAGCTCTCCATTTGGGTTTTCTGAAAACTTTCCATGCTTGAAATCTCTAATCCCATCTTCACCGATTTCATTAATTAGACTTTCAGATTCGATAGTTCGCAAAATAGAATTGAATAGATCTTCATTGATAGGTTTTTTTGCTTTTTTAGCTCTTCTGAGCATGCCAAGAAGGGCAGTATCACTCATAAAAGAATTACTCTTTAGTTCAATGAAGTCTGCAAGATTGGAGCAAAGCTCTTTTTTAGGCAAAATAACCTCGTAGATTACGTCATCAGAAAAAAAACCATTTTTTGGTTTATATAAAATCTTACTGATATCAGATGAAAAGAAGTTTGAGCCACGCTGTAAAGGATTCATATCAAGGTTTAATTTTGGTTTTTCAAGACAATTAAAAATAAAATTTCCAACTTTTTTAGTTACTGCATTACCAGTCATTTTATAAATATGGCTATCAGCAATACCCTTGAAATCATTTATCTTAAATCCTTGTAATTTTAATGACTCTTTTGCTGTAAGCTTTCTCATTATATTTCCATAGTGGACGGCAGGCCCATTTGAAACCTTTATTGTTGGAACAAAGTTTTCGCTATAACAAATAGAGTGAGTTCCAGCAGATTGATAAAATCCAGAAACTTTTGTTTTATTTTTTGGAGAAGATATCTTTACATTGACCTTATTAAATAGATTTTTTGCAATTTGTTTATCTTTAGAAGCAACAATAAATAATCTTCTTCTTTGTTGCGGAATATTGAATTCTCTTGTGTTTAAGATTCTCCATGCAATATGACAAAAACCAGCATTTTTTAGTTCATTCAAGACATCCACAAAGACTCGACCCTGCTCTATATTTAAAAGATTTGGTACATTTTCTGCAACTATAGTTTCCGATCTAGATTTTATTGCAATCTCTAAAAGTTTATAAAATAAAATGCTTTGTTTACCATTAAAACCCTCTTGTTTCCCAGCAACGCTGAGGTCCTGACACGGCCAACCTCCAGCAACTACTTCAACTTTGGGTAATTTATTTTTTTTTGATGCAAGCGTATTAACATCATCAATAATTTCAATGTCATTATATTTTCTTGATAGAAACTCTTGACAGTGTTTGTCCTTTTCACACATCAAGATTGGATCATGTTTTGCAGATTCAAAACCTCCAATACCGGTAAACAGACTAATGTATTTCATTAAAGATCTTTAAGCGTTTTAAAGTTCTCTTTTAAATCATTAACCATGAGCTGCATTTCTTCAATGTCGAGAGTGGAGGACAGTTGATCACGTTTTAAAAAAAGCATATTTTTTTCAACAATCACTGAGGATCTAAAATCAAAGTCACTAGCTGCCTGCAAAATCTCGATAAGATTTTCTTTTTTAAGTTTCGAAAGATTCTTACTTACAGGCTCAGTTTTTAACCTAAAATTATTTTTAGCTCCTTTAATAAGGAAGAGATCTGGTACATCTTTATCGAGATCTTTATGAACATAAATATCATCGCCATAACTTTCAAAACTAAACCCAGCTTCATTCGCCTGAGCAACAATAGAAGTATAGAAAGGATCATCAATACTTACATTGGTAACCGTTTCTTTATTTACCTTTAATTCAATCCATTTACTTATATTATCTGGGCTTGTTTTATCTATTAGCTCGACAGGCAGCCCATCTTGAAAATCAGAGAGAAGAGGGCTTGATAATAGAGATATATTTCTGAGATAGCTCATATCGGCCTCTTTAAAAAATAAGTCCAAGGATGAGTAATTTCTAAATAAACCAAATAACATTAATGACATTATAAAAATATCTTCTCTTACTCTACCTTCTTTAAACATTTCAATAATATCAAGTGCTTCTCTTGAACCAATTTGAGTCATTAATAGTATTAAGGATGACCAAATAGTTACTCTTTTTTCCTCAGTAAAAAAATCATCTTTTAAAGGAAATTCCCCTGAAGATATATCTTCAATTAAATCCAAAAACTGCTCTATCTGCTCCTCTTCTTCTTTTGAAAGAATTGATCCAGGAATAAGGTCAACTATGTCTTCAATAAAGTCTGCATCCATAGTTTTATCCTGAAATGCCTCACTTGAAAGTTTGAGAAGACTAGCTTTAAATACTTTTACTTCAAGAGAATCTCCTTCTTTAATATCTGATATACCTTTATCAAAAGTTTCTAATACATCCAGCGAATAGCGTTCACCCAGTTCATAAAGATCCTCTCGGTTTATGAATCTTTTAATGAAATCAAGATATTGCCTTGTTTTTGTTGTTGATGTCTCATTTTTAGCAACATATATTAGAATTTGGATGCTTCCCAAAAGAGAGTCTATTGAGCTTGTCTTTGATAAAGGAATTAAAGGATTTTCATTTATGTCCATAGGCTTACATTTTTTATGTGACCCATCAAAAAAGTTTGGACTGACAATTTTATTATCGATAATAGAATTATTTACATTACCAAATTTAATTTGATTGAAATGCTCTAAATCATCTCTTGATGCAAAATGTATATTCTTTACAAAGTAAATTGGAACAAATGGTAGTAAATAGAACTCAAGTGAGTTCGCTTTAATGATGCTCTTTTTTTCATCTATGTTATAGAAGCAATTTAGTAGTGCTGGATTTATTTCAAGGATAACTGGTACGAGATTCTCCTCTCTATTTTTATCAAAATAAGATGCATAATCACTATTTACAGAATTAAACAGTTGAACAGAATGATCAATTTCAAAGTATGAAGCACTCTTTAATCCTTTTGATGTTCCTGATGGTGCAATTATGCTTGAAGCAAAGAAAAGGCTGAGATCAGAACTATTTGAGTAAATATATAGTGATTTTTTATTTTTCATAATATCTTGTGATTAAGTTGCCATCATCATTCTTTTCATACATGTATTTTACACCAGGTGTTTCTTCATCTGTATTTGGATGGATTATGCATGTGTTGTGTGCAGGCTTTAAAAATAAATTTAGTAAAAGTTCTTGAATATCTTCAGATATATCTTCTGATTTAAGATCTTCAACGCCAAGTAAAATAATTTTCTGAAACCAATCTACCTCATCATTTGGTGAAATAATCTTAATAGATCTTTTTTGGCCTTTATAGAAAAAATGAATGGTATTCGAAGACATGTTCGGCATAATCTGGTCACTGATACCAGCTTTATTGTTGGTAAGAAGGTTTGATACCTTTTTAAAAACTCTTTTTGGTTTCTTTTTTGATGAGATTATTTGAATTATTTCATGATCATCATTTGATATAGTTTCTTTGATAATATCTAGCAGTCTCAAAAATGTACCATCAGAGCCAGTTACAAAATCAAGCTCTAAAAGCGGAGATTTTATTTTTTTCTTTGTTTTTTTACTAGCAATCTTTATTTTGGGAAGACGATTATCTTTTAGACCTTTTCTTTCCCATTTTGCTAGCAAGATACCTTGGTCTCCGCCTGCAAGTGTAGAAATGCTCTCTCTCAGCAATTTATCATTAGCTATTGTCCATTTCTTTTTTTCAATGAAAAGTGAGGCTGCATTATAAATTTTTTGGATTCTAATATTTTTTTCTTCTGCCTTAATTTTTATAGAATTAGTATTTTCTTTAACTTGCTCTTTTTTTGACTCTATATTCTCATCACTTAAAAGTTTTTCTCTTTGTCTTTGCTTAAGGATTTCTTCTGCTTTTGATCTCTGTTCTCTATCAAGACTTCTATCAACATCAATATAGGATAAAAGTTCATCCTCATCTCTAAAGCCTACATCAATAGTCTTGCCCCTGTAGTCCTTAGTCTTGAGATGATTTTTTAAAATTGGGGGGACTGTAAATATATTACCTTTTTCTTCATCAGCACTAATACCTGCAGTTATAAAGAGTTGATCTCGCGCCCTATGAAATACTACATACAAGTCTCTTGAATACTCAAAACCTAAATTATCATATTCAAGATCATTTATTTTTGGAACAAAAACACAATCAAACTCAAGTCCTTTACAGCTTTGTCTTGTTATAACCGTAATAGTTTTTGGATTATCAAAATCTAGAGCTTGGGTACGTTGTCGATCCCTGGAAAGATAGTATTGAACTTTTATATCAAGTTTATTTATTCTGACATAATTTTCTATACCCTTAAAAAGAGTTTTTACTCTACTCGCTGAATTTCTGTTAACAATTATTACGCCAACGCTCTTATAAGGGTTACTTTTTTTATAGTTTACGATTCTTTCAATAAGCCTATTGTTTTTATAACCTCTGTGCCAAAAAAGTTTAGGCTTAACTCCAGATCTGCACTGAGATGAATCAGCTTTTTCCGTTTGATTGCCAACATAGAATTTTTCAGCAAATGCAGCAATTTCTTTTGTATTTCGATAGTTTTTTGTTAATTTAGATTCCTTGAAACTCCCAAAACAATCAGTTGTTGAAAGACCATGCCTTATATCATCTATTGTGCTATTCTCATCTACATTTAAAGCTTGGTTTTCATCAGCCATAATTGATGGAACAAAATTTACATCAACTGATCTAAGTTTCATCCAAATATTTGAAATTACTTTCCAAAGAGTTTTAGGGAAGTCTTGACCTTCATCAAGAATAACAAACTTTGGAAAAAGATTGAGTTTTTTAATTTCATCAGGATTTCTACTATCTATCATCCTATACAACAGTCCCCAAGGAAAAGATATATTCTGCCCATCTCTGAGCATACGCAAATTTGTTCTTTGAAGTAGGTAACTCATAAGCGTTTGGACTTTTATATTTTGATTAACAGAGGCTTGAGACGAAGTAAATTCATATAAAGTTTTGTTGTGCATCAATATTGGAACTCTTGCGTTGACATCTTCCATTTCTTTACCCATTCTTAATGCACGCATAATTGCCATCACGGTTTTACCTGTTCCAGGAGGGCCTGTTATCAATAATGCTTTATCTAAATGTTCTGAGTAAATTATCTTTTGCTCATCTGACAGGTCTGTATTTTTAGGGAAATGTCTCATAGATCAAAATATCCTTGCAAATTTTCTTTTTCAGAGCCAACAATCAATCCTCTGTCCAATAGTGCATTCATGTAGACACAGGAAGTTTCTGAGATTAAACAGCACGCATGACATGCAGCTTTATTTAAACCTCTTGTTCCTGGAGATCCTATTTCTAGGCAAGCAGGGTCTGATGAGCACCATTTAGCAGAACTTATCAAAGATTCAATTGAATTCATTAATCTTTGCTCTTCTCCCATCCTGACAAGTCCACCAAGAGAGCCTTCAGTATCGCCATCAGCAGTATAAATTAGAATCCCTTGCATTTCATTTTGATCATCACCAACATATATTCTTTCTTTTAAAGCAGAAGAACCATAACCTGATTCAAAACATAGTTGTTTGATCATTAGATGAGAAAACGTATGAAGAAGAACAAATTTTGCAGATGGGAAGGGTAGATTTGTAGCACTCTCATCTCTCCTTTTTTGCATAACTGATAATCTGGATGCAATTGCTTTAGAATTCTTTTTTACCCAAGATTTAATTGAACTTGAATTAAAATCTATAAAAATTCCTTCTCCAAAAACCTCGTAACCAGGCAACCATGGCAAAACTTTTTCACTAGCATTGATATTATGAATTGTGGGATAAAAGTGTCTTGTATAACCAGATAAAACCCTTACTTCTCTTAATCTTCTTATTTTTGTTACTGATCTTATATACCTTGAAAGGATTTTGTCAGATATAAAATATTTCTCTCCATCATAGTTTTTTATTTTTTGCCTACCATCATCATTTAATAAAGCATATTCAGCTATTTTTAAAGACTCTGAGTCCACATCATCTAAGTTCACCTCTTCATTTTTTCCACTAACATCTGTCTTCTCTTCATGAATTGAGCTTTTTATTTTTTCAAGAGGTATTTTTTCAAAATCTAATGGCAGATTGCTATTTATTTTTTCATATGCTTGCTTGATTTTTTTATCATCTATGTTTTGGTCCCATATATTCATTTCTTTTGCATCACTTAGAAATTTTCTAGCATCAAGAATATCCTCATGATCTTGCAAAAATTGATCAACTTCACTTCCAATATCATCTTCGTAATCAGATCCACTCAAATCAAGTGCAGAGACTATTCTTGGCTGATATAACGACGTTGCACCTCTTTGCTGAAATGGTTGATGATCTTTTTTTTCAACTTTAGCATTTATTCTTTGCTCCCAAGGATGACTTGATCTTGGACTTTGCAGATAAATTAATTGCTTAATCTGACTCAAATTTTTTTTTGCACCACATTTATCACAACTAATTTCAATTGCTGATAGTCCACCGCCTCTTCCTCCCAGCGTTTTTTTGGTAAGATGATTTTCTCTACAACCTGATGTTTCTCCGTAATGAAGCAAATAAACCCAATTTATATCATCAAGATAACCATTATCACCTGAGTAAATGAATCGAATGGGAGAAAGGAATTTGCTATTCGCTCCGCATTTAAGGCACGAAAGATCTTTATAAGCAGTAAACCTTTGAGATTGATAGTTTCTTAGGGAGTTACACTTTCTACACTCAAGCCATTTTGGAAATCTGTGATAGGGTATGGAAGCAGTTTGGGACGCATCTTTCCAAATTTCAGAAGGCGCAGTAGGCGGCGAAATAAAAAAGCTTTTTTTTAGCATCTTCTCAAGTCTGGGAATTGGAGAAATCCGATACTTTTTATTCTTGGTTATTGATGGACTCCATCTAGAAATATCCATTCCCATCAAACTTTGATCATTAATCTCAACAATTGCTCCTACACCAAAACTTGTTAGCAATTGAGATTTTCTTAATTTGCCGTCACTCACTCTATTTTTATTCCCACCTCTGTATCTACATGACGCATTGATGTTAGGATCTCCCATTCAGCTTCATTCTTTTCATCACCAAAGTCTCTAGTAAGAGCTTTTTTATTGGACTCTACTCCAAATTTAGCATGATAAGTAAGAACTTTATCTCCATTAGATAATTTTTCCCAATCACTTATATAGCTATCAATCAATTTTTCAATATTTGCCTTTTCAGTTTTATCAGCATTGATCATACGGTCTTTAAACATTTTAATAAGTTCCTTTGCTTCATTGCTGCTCGCATCAAAATGTTGAGCATCTATATTTTGTGTAAGACCCAAACCATGTTTAGCTAATATTAAGAGGCATGTTGGCAATACTCTCCTCAAGCATGGTTCTGCTGCAGGTGTCACAGATGTTGGCTCTACAAACCTGTTTACTGAGGAAATATAGCCTTTAAATTGCTCATAGTGAGATCTGTCTCTAGGATTTGTTGCAAGATAATTTACAACTACCAAACCCTTATTTTTCCCTCTTCCTACTCTTGATGTTGCTTGAATGAATTCTGAAGTAGTTTTAGGTTGACCAGTTACTTGCATTAAAGCCAGTCTGGGGATATCAATTCCAACTTGGATAATATTGGTGACAGAAACAATATCAATAGCATCATCTTGACCTTTCATTAATTCCAGTCTTTTTCTCGTTTCAAAAAGCTCATGCTGTACATCTGAAGATAACTCTCCAATTCCATTTTCTCCGAACAATCTAGGCGGAATATTTTCCTTTGAAAAATCATCATTTAGTGAAGCTATTTGCTTAATCCTTTCTGGAATATCCTGAACAGCTAAGGTTTTTGTCTTAGATTTTTCATTTCTTGAATTGTGATAAATAACAAGAGTATGGTATCCATCAACAACCTCTCTATCTCCTGGAATTTCTTCAACAGACTGAGATAAAGCACTCGCAATTCTAACTCTTGTAGTAATTGCTGTATGCCCTTGAGACATTACACCTACATATAATCTACCAGGATCTTTAGTATCTTCTCTGGAAAAAAATCTATCCTTGTGATTAATTCCAGATGGAGGAAAAATATTTACATCCCTTGCATATAGTCTTTCAACTTGATCTTTTGCTCCTCTAATTGTTGCTGTTGCAGCAATATATTTTGGTTTTGCTCCAAAATGTTTTAACAAAACATCGAAAACAGCTTCTACGGCACCTGTAACAGTTCCTAAGGGTCCTGATATAAGATGTAATTCATCTTGGATTATCAAGCTTAATGAGGAGCCAAAGTCTTTATTCAAAATTTTTCCACTCTCAGCAACTTGAGCTAATTGAGCAAATTTGTCGATTGTTGCTAATAAAAAAGTAGGTGGTTTTTGATATATAGCCTGATCAACAACCTGAATTGGAAGTTTTTCATGAAATTCACAACTTTGACTTGGGCAGTACAGCTCAAAACTCATATCTGAAGATTTGAAACCATAATACTTTTCATCGGACTGTTTGTCTGGAACTAGATTTGTACTGCACCAAGGACACATCGATATGCTAAAAGGTGACTCGCTATTTGGACTATCATTTTTAAGAAGTTCTATATATTGCTCGCTTGAACCCTGCATGTACTGACTACCAACAAATTTATTTGGACTTGAACTTCCTCCAATCCATAAACCTAATGAAATTTCATTATTTCCAAATATGTCCTCATTTTCTCTTCTAATTTTTTCACATGCTGCTATTAATCTAGATGATCTTACAAACTGATCTTGAGTGAGGAGTCTTAATGTATACCGCATTAAAATTTCAACTTGATCATGATTTTTATCAATTAACTTCCTATAGAAAATAAGAAAAGCAGAAACAAAAAGATATGCCTCAGTCTTACCACCACCTGTTGCAAACCAGATAAGATCAACCATACTTCTATTTTCATCATCCTCTAAAACTACTGATTTACATGTTGTTAGGAAATAGGCAAGTTGAAATGGCCTCCAATTAAAAGGTTTATAAGATTTACCAAAAAAGCTTTTAAGATCTAAGTAATTAATATTTTGAAAATCATCGACAAACTCATGATCCATTTGGAACTTCATATAATCAAGATTATTTTCTTCAATTAGCTGATTATATTTAACAGCATGAACCATCTGCATCAAAACGGCTTTATTAGCAAATTGAAATGCTTTTAAGGCATTATTGTCATTAGAGATAAAATTAATGCCATCATGAATTCTTTCAACTGCATAATTCAACTTGTTAATTAATCTATCGATAGTTTTTTTATGAGCATCGCCTATTTCAAAATAATCTAAACTATCAGTATTTTTTTTAAGCTTTTTAAGTTCCAGACAAGTTTTATCAACCCAACTTTCATATGGCTCAACGAATTTTATTAAACTTTTTATCAATGATTCAGTATTTTCTGGATTTGCAAGATACTCCATATTAATACTCTCAGATCCGTTATATTCATCTAGCTCGCTTTTAGATCCAATTGTTATTTCTTTAGGAATAAAGTCTAGGGAGACTTTTGCACATTCATTAGTATTTTCTTTGAATGTCCAATTTACAGAGCATGCATGACCAACTCCAAAAATATGTTCATCCTTATATAAAATCTGCTGCTCTTCCTCTTCTCCATCTGCAGTTTTCCTAAAAACTTTAGGATAAGGTAAAAAGCTATCATCCTTTAGTGAACAATCCATGCTAACTCTGCATAGAACATCTTTTTGATCTATTTTTGACTGACTCTCCTTTTTTGAATTATTTATTAGGGTCACAGTAAGGAGCTTTTTTCCTCTTGAATCAAAAACCCTCAGATCAATCTCTGCTTTTCCATTTAAAATTTCTACCTTTTGAGTTTTAATTTTTAAAACTGAATTTTCTTCTGGCAGATCTTTGCGAGACCATCTAAAGTCATCTTTTTCACCATCATCATGCAACTTATTCTCGCTTTCTTTTTCATAAATACAGGCACGAGTGGTTATAAGAATTTCTTTTACATCATTGGGTACATGCAAACTCATCCCAACACTTGCAGTTAAATACGTAAAGGATAGACTTAGTGGATCCTCATTTGTATCAACAATACTCGCAGTAGAATTTTGATCAGCAATTGCTTCCTCAGATAGATCAGATTCTTGTGGGAAAAGCATTCCAGTAATAAGATGCTGATAGGGTAAGTAATCTTTATTATGTTTTAAAACATGGGGCTCTCCATACGAAGGCCCCATAAATTGATCCTCGATATAACCTAGGATTTCTTCTCTATACATTGAAGTCTAAGTTTAAATTCTCATGTTTAATGATGGCTCCTTGTACTTTTGCTCTGGTAAGTGCAGTATAAAATTGATTTCCCAAAATTTTTGCATCATTGTCGCTGTATAGGTCAATTAATATAATAAAGTCATTCTCCTGTCCTTTATAGCTCAAGACGTCAAAAAAGTTTATTTTCTTTAGGCTAGCATCAACACAATTTGGTTTATTTATCTGTTTTGACAAGGCATCTAATTCATATACACAGCTATTTCTGAGAGTTTCAAATGTGATTATTGTAATTTGATCTGGCGCAATATCTTTTTCAAAAAAGAATCCAATCATCTCCAATAACGCTTCAGCATGTTTGATCTTTTGATTGCTGTTTACCAAAGATATTTTTGTTTCTTCAGATCTTGCTTCAAGGTTACCTTTAAGATTAGTTCCAGCAATTGAGTTTGTTGAGTTAATTATTTCAATTGGATTTCTACAATTTCGAGTTAAGTTGATTGAAGAAAAGCCATCTTGAAAATAAGTTAACCAACTTTCATCGAAGTCATCGTATAAATGACTTTGATTATTCATATCCATAAACCAAAAAACCTTTGATTTCTTGATATCTTTTAGTATGGATTCAAATTTATCCATACATTCAACATTCAGCATATCTTGACCTTCATCAACCACAACGGAATCGAACTTATCTGATGAATCAAAGCCATCTTCGATGCATAGGATTTCAATTTCTTCACTCAAATATCTTTTTATATATTGTTTAAAAGCCTTATTCCTTACTAAAAAACAAACTTTTTCACCATTCTGATAACAAACTTCAGTAGCTTTTAATGCAAGAATTGTTTTACCTGAGCCAGCTGGTCCTCTACAAAGCACCCTTCGATTAAGAGGATCAGTTATGCTCTCTAAATAATCTAATTGTTCCTCAGTAGCTTTATGAATATGTGCATTTATTTCTTTAGCAATATTTGCTAACGGCCTGATACCAATTATATTCGGTCTTAAATATTTCCTTATTCTTTTCAAATCATCATCAGAGAGATCTTTTGAATGTTTATAGGATCTGTGTTCCTTAAACCGTTTAAAAACCTTCTTGATAAAATTTTCAAACCAAAGATTAGGATCATCTGAATAGTTCTTATTATCCAAAATAAGATAAGGCTCATCCTCAAAAGCATCATCATCTGCCTCAAAAACACATTGTGGAAAAATAGCACAGTGAGCGAGACAAATATTCAAATCAGGAAATTTATCTCTTAGCTTTCTTTGTAATTCTTTTTTATTGCCTGCAACTTGTTGAATTGGACCTTCATGTTTTACATTTTTATCCCCAAATCTATTTATGAAAATAAATGACCCATTTGTATATTCAACTCTCCCACCTTTAACCTCTATGCAGCAAATGCCTTTTCGAGTTAATAAAATAAAATCAACTTCTGAGAATTCTTTCGTTGCATGTTCTGGCACATGCACAGACCAAAGAGCAATCTCACTGCTTTTTGAAGGGAGATTCTTTATGCAATCTCTTATTATATTTTCAGCCTTACTTCGACTACCAGAGGGCGGCAATATTTTCATTAATACATTTTATATTAATAACAATAAATTTTTAATGAATTAGCCCAGTAGGGCGCATTATATTTTCTGCTGTATTGAACTATATCTCTGGAGAGAGGCAAAGCATTTAATATCCTCTCGTATTTAGGGTCAAATATATCCATAGATTGAAGATAATTTTTCATAATCGCAAGTTTTAATTCGCTATCATGTAAATATAAATTTTTATTTGAAGACACATTAATTTCATTAACCTTAATGATATGTAGAGCACAATTTTTTAGGATTATCTTAAATTGCTTGAATTTGCCCCTACCTAAATATGCATTTGCAGCATTTTGCTCAAATCTAAATAGTTGGTCTATAAGATTTAAAAAGGTAATACCTGCCAGCTTACTTATCCTATTTTTTTTAAGTAATTTACCAGCAGCTATCTCGATCGCATCATAAATTTTAATATGCCTTTTTCTAAAATCTTTTACAGTTTCCAAATCCCTTTCTATGGAAATTACTCTCACAATACATTGGGCAAAGGATTCA
>MDTD01051965.1_pt1 | contig 13330 bp, 7 predicted proteins | sample 811221 | NCBI WGS metagenome assembly MDTD01 (sample SAMN05326646, study PRJNA326480) | marine metagenome | isolation source: seawater | place: Pacific Ocean: South West | collected 2011
CAAGGAAGTCGATGAATCGGCTTCTTCCAATGTTACTGTTTACGCCATGGACTGGGACAATCCAGAAGACAGAAGTGGATGCGGAACAGGATGTACCTGGACTACTGAAGCTTACTATGGAGTAAGCCATTGGCACGAGGAAGTTGCTGCTAACAGCACTGTTGGGCACACTGCAGGTAACAATGCACCAGCTCAATCCGCTAATGCAAACAATCCTACAGACTTCATGTGGTCTGGAATGATGAAGACTAACTCCAGCGGAGATACGTGGTCTGGATATGAACCAAACTGGGATGAAGGTTTGGTTCTGAACGATGTCGACTTAACCGGAGCAGACCGTGCTTGGATGAGCGTTGAACTGTTCAGACACCTTGGACTGTCCGACCTATACACACAAGATGCCAACGGATATGTTCTTGCAGAAGTCTGGGACGATGCTGCAATGATTGAGGTATTCTCTGAAGATGTAGGATGGGTTACAGTCAGTTGTCCAACCACCGCTTACTTCTCCAATCAATGTGCATCCGGATCCAGTTATTGGGGAGGATATGACAACGGTAGACTTGAGAGTGAAGCTAACACTGGCTTAGATGCTGCAATTTTCCGATATGGAGGTGCAATCCCAGGCACTCAGTATGGCTGGGGTAACTTCACTGAGGAAGACCTAGGTGCATTTGACCTGTCTCGTTTTAGTGGTGAAACAGTAGACATTCGATTCAGATTCAAGTCCGGCTGGGAAGGTTCCGTTGGTTCCAATGAATCCACATGGTCTGGAAGAGACGGTTTTGCAATAGACAATGTTACAATTTGGAAGCAAAACACGGCATTCACGTCTAATGTACAAAATCAGCAGTCTAACATAAACATGAACAATCTCGCTCCAAACGAGGATTATACTACGGCTATTTCTGCTGATTTCACTAATGGAACAACCTACCGTATCTCTGCTGTTTTGAATTACGGCCAAGATGAACAACCAGCGAACGATGAAATTGTTGGTTACATTACTGCTTTCAATATCTATGATCCAGCCGTCATGGAAATAACATCATTCAAACCTGGAAGTTTGTATGCTGAAGGTAATTTCCCAATCAATGTAAAGGTAGAGCACCTTGGTAACACAAATGTCACCTTCGACTTGGAGGCCAAGGTCTACAGTGCACTTCCTACGGATGTTTACTGTGGTTCACCATTAGTAGTCTGTGAAGAAGGATTCGAGGGCGGTTCCGCAGGATTCAGATACACTGACGACGGAAATGCAAACGGAGGAATTCTTGACGATTCTAGTTGTGCAGAGCAGATATTCGGCTCTCATGCATACTGGTTCGGACACCCATGTGATACTGCAAACAGCTTCGGAGATGTATGGGAGAACGAGACCCTAACAATCCCAGATATCGACCTGACCAGCATGTCTGGCGACTATGTTGCTCTAAACTTCGAATACTTCGCAGAAACATGGTTCGAGATTCAGCAATCTGGTGCTACTTCATCGGTTAACGATTATGCAGCGATAACTGTGGATTGGAATAAAGGTGGCTCTGACTATGATGGTCTAATTTACGGACAATGGATTGATTACAACGAAGACGGCTTCTGTATTGTTGACGAAGATGGTAACGGATTCATTGATCCAGAGAATGAGACCACTCTAGACAATACTGAAATCGAATACATTGGTGATCCGACTAACGTCAACGGTGGTTCTGGGAACTACAATGTGTTCTTCAACAGTGACGGATTAGTTCAAAGCAGAAGCATTGACCTAACACACCTGTATGTTGTCAACACAACATCTCCAGATTCTAACCTTTGGACTGATGAATGTATCAGTCTAGCAGGTTCAACTGTTGACATCAACTTCGAGTTCCGCTCAAACGATGATGGTCACAACGGACAGAACGATGGCGTACGTGGAGTTGCTTTCGATAACATCTCCTTGCAGGAGTTCTCCTTCACTCAAGATGCAGTTTACAGCACTACAGTTGTAGATGTGGATGCTGAAGAGAACCGAACAATTACCATCGCAAACCACGACTTCGTCTCTGGTGTTTACAAGATTGAGGTAGAATCAATCTTCGACAATGCTACTCAAGGAACTCCTTGGTATGGTTACGATGAGATTTCACTAGCCAACAACCTTGGAAGAGTCATCTTCTCAGTTGAAAGTGTAGATATTACTCTGGGCAAACCAGATCAACTATCTTGTTTGTCAGACGTAGTTCTAGATTGTGTACTGCCAATTGACAGTGCTAAGACACATGACTGGACATTATCCGCAACCAATGGTGTTCTACAGGGTGACTACACATTCCACATGAACGTTGTTGACATGGATAGTGGAACTCAGGTACATACCACTACTGCAGGACCGAGTCAGACCCTCGGTCCGCATGAGAGAACAACCATCTCATTCACTCCTTGGAATGGATGGGTTGATGGACACAAGTACAACATCAGTTACTACGCAACTCTTCCTGATGGCAGCACCTCAGGTAATGAAAGATACTTCCATGCAGCTTTTGCTGACCAGATTGACATCGCAATTCTTTCTGGTGATTCAACAAGAGTTACAGCAATCAAGGAAGACTTAGTCATTCTAGGATTAACATACACTCAGTATGACATTAATGACTGGTCAGAATATCTTGACCTGGGTTGGTTGACACACTACGACAAGGTGGTTATGCCTTGGCAAGAGGTGAATACTGCAAAGCCAAGCGATGAAGGTGGCAAGGGATACTATGAGTTGATTGGCGGTTCTTCCAACCAGAACGCTCTGAAGAGTTTCATGTCCGCTGGTGGTACAGTGCAGGTTCACCTGTCAGGAGCAACCGATTATTACGAGTACTCCTCTTCAACCGGTGAAAGCCTACTGCCATTCGATATGGATATCCAACCGAGGGACACTCCTGAAACCAGAATCACCTACAGCAATATGGAAGTCGCAGATCCATACCATCCTATATTGGATAGTGTAGATCTAGCAGCTTTCCAAGGATTCGACCAATTCGGAACAGTCACTGAAGCAATTATCAACACTAAGAGTGCGTCTGCGACTTCGATTCCACGTGCTTGTAACGGATACTCTGAGGAAGGCGGTTCATTCCAGAGACTATTGCAATCTGAAGCAGATGTGCAAGACACCGTTCTTGGTGTGTGCAGTTATGTCGATGGTGGATTGATTGTTACCACAATCGATGTAGAGAGTGTGTCTGACCGTGCTAACAGCACTACCTTCCCTCTACTAGGTAACATGCTATCCTACCATGTGACTCCTTATCCAACTGGATTTGGTACACTAGGAAATGGTCTAGATTTGACCATCAACGGAGAAGTTCCTTCCTTTGACCCTTCAACTGGCGGATATGCATTCCACTACATGAAGAGCAACTCAGAGGTAACCTTCGGATACACAACAACAGCAACAGAAACCTTGTCAACAGATTGGGTGATGAGCGGACCTACCGATTGGGCAGGAGCATCCATGGCTAGTGGTACTGACCACACCGATGTAATGAGCCCTACAGTCAACTTCTGTAAGGTAGACCTTTCCTCTGCGACTGGATGTCTACAAGGTGCAACTTGGGAAATTACTCTCTTCTTGCACGATGCAGCGGGCCACTCTCGTACAATCTCTGTCACAGTGATGACTGATGATACAAGGGCGGACGAGTATCGTCCGGTAGCAGATGTAGTGGTCGACACTTCAATTAATCAAAATGAGCAACCATTTGACAGACCTATTGAAGACCGTGGAGTAAAGTCTGTTTCAGGAGTCGATTGGCCTCTAAAGAGAATACACATGGATGATACAGGTTCACTGACCGTTAACTTTGACGCAGGAAACTCATCAGACGCAGACGCTTTAAGCGGCAACGGAATTGAATCCTATGAATGGACAGTTCTCTTCGACAAACCATACAATGAGGACAATTACAAGTTGGAAGGTCACACGTTCATCACTCCAGCGTCAAGCGATGGAGATTGGGCATACACATTCAACAATGTAACTGTAGATCCAAGTGGTCAAACTGAGTCACTAATCCGTATTGAATTGGTTGTATTCGACCAGGCAGGAAAGAGTTCTGACAAGTACAAGATGTACTTCTCTGTAGTTCCTGAAGGATTCGGAGACGCCGAGCCAACTATCCAAATCGATTTGTCCCTAAACGGAACAAAAGTTGACAGTGACACTATTACGTTAACAGGTAACATTGTCGATGGTGCAGAGCAAAGTGACGTATACGTTGAGGCTGCTCTTGAAGACACTACATTCGACCAAACAGCTGTGGCAAAATACACACTACAACTAGAAGGAAAGTGGGCTAAGTCCGATCCTCTAGGTGACGGCGACGGATTCGAATTGACATTGAATATTGATGACCTATTCGACAACGAAACTAAGTCCAAGCGAGTGTTCTTGAAGGTTTACGAAGGCGATGACAAGCGCTGGCCTATCATCTACTGGATTGAGATTACACTTCCAGCATGTCAAGGCTTGGAAGTTCCAGTCGAGGTACTAGATGCTGAACCGGATGCTTACTGGATTTGGAATACAGACACTTCAGAGTGTGAATGGTCAGGAGATTTCACCGATTCAGATGAAGATGGAATCCCTGATAAGGCACCTGTTGAGGACGAAACTGAAAGCGGTGGAAGCGACAATATGATGCTCTACATAGGCGGTGGCCTAGGATTAGCATTCATTGTAATCCTGTCTCTATTCTTCGTTCTGAAGGGTGGAAAGGAAGACGATGTCATTGATTCCCAGATGAGTGGCGACTTCTCAGCAACAGCTGCTGGATACGCAGGAGTGGCTCAAATGGACCCTATGGAGCAATACGTACAGCAATTGATTGCACAGGGATACCCAGAGGAGACTGCCCGGGCCTATGCCCAACAATATGCTGGGCATTTCCAACAGCAACAATAGCGAAATTGAGGTAGGTTCACGCTCCTAGGAGCGGACATCTAACCGATTGACCTTTGAGGTATGCCCGCTCGCCCGTGTCCATGGACAAGGGTGAGAGATATACGGTTGCGGACTTGAGTCTCGCTGATGAAGGCGCTATGCGAATTGATTGGGCTCGCTCCAGAATGCCCGTACTAGCAGCACTGCGCAAGCAAGCGGAGATTGACAAACCTCTCGCAGGAATGCGCGTTGCTGGGTGCTTACATGTAACCAAAGAAACCGCAGTTCTAATTGAGACGATCCAGGCAGCTGGTGCCGAAATTTCGTGGTCGGGCTGCAATCCGCTCTCGACTCAAGATGATGTAGCAGCATGGCTTGCAAGAGAAGGATACTCTGTTTACGCATGGCATGGCCAATCAGTGGAAGATTTCTATTGGTGTATTGACAAGACCTTAGAATTCAAGCCGACATTGACTCTTGATGATGGAGCAGATTTGATTGTTAGAGTTCATGGTGAAAAATCAGAATACGCTGCAACTGTGATTGGCGGAACCGAAGAGACCACAACAGGAGTTCACAGATTGAGAGCAATGGCTGCAGCTGGGGATTTGAAGTATCCAGTTATTGCAGTCAATGATGCAATAACCAAGTGGGATTTCGACAATGTATACGGTACAGGCCAATCAACTCTGGATGGAATTATCAGAGCAACTAGCGTACTTATTGCAGGTAAGACATTCGTTGTCGCAGGCTATGGTCACTGTGGAAAAGGAGTTGCGATACGTGCACGCGGGATGGGTGCAAATGTGATAATCACCGAAGTAGATCCACTTCCTGGACTTAGAGCAGTAATGGACGGATTCAGAGTAATGAAGATGGATGATGCTGCGCCACTAGGCGATATTTTCTGTACTGCCACTGGAATGAAGGATGTCATTGTCGGGCGCCATATGGAAGTTATGAAAGACGGTGCGTTGATTTCTAATACAGGCCATTACGATTGTGAGATAAACATTGAAGATTTGCGAAATATGTCATCCTCTGTCAGAACCATTCGTTCTGAAAATGAAGAATACACTATGCCTGACGGTCGCAGACTTCACTTGCTTGCAGAAGGACGCCTGGTTAACCTCGCAGCAGCAGAAGGTCATCCTTCAGAGGTCATGGACATGAGTTTCGCAAATCAGTTCCTTTCCTTGTGTAGGCTTGCTGCTGAAGGAAAAGCAATGGAAACCAAGGTTTACGATATTAGCCTAGAGCAGGATATGGATTTAGCAACTACGAAATTGAGTACTCTTGGTTTCTCAATTGATGAGTTGACTGAAGAGCAAATTGCATACTCAACAGATTACACAGCGGGAACATGATTACTCTTCTTCATATGAAGAAAGTTCAGATTCCTCTTCTCCATCTTCGATGTAACCTATTTCATCGAGGTGTGAATCAAAATCGGGAAGTTTCATTTTCCAATTCTTTGGAAGTTTCTTATCAGCAGCAATGATTTTCTCAAGCCTTTGCTGGAATGCAGGGGGGTGTCGAGAAAACAGGAATAGGTATAGTTTTGAGCGGCGTATGTCCTCGGGAATGACGATTTTTGCAGAACTAGCTTCGAACTGAATCGCTCTAAGTAAGTTGAATCCAGGTTTGTTGACGCGGTAGTATAGTTTTCTTGTAAATGCCATTCCAACAATTACTGTGACCAGAATCAGTAGGCTGGTTAGACAGAATCCACCCCATCCATCACCAAATATGGATCTCGATGCAAAAACTTCCAGCATCAAGAAAGGAATCGTAGTAATCATGAACAGCATATTTTCAGAAACAGGTGCTTTATGCGACCTCATTTTTATCGCAGTCCAACCTCCATGATTTTTCTTCCATGGTTTGAAATGTGAATCTTGGTCTTGTTGTGCAGACATATCTAGAGTTTTATGTAAATGAGAAATTCGTGATAGTTGCGAGTTAGCAATATCGAGATTTTCTTCAAATAAAGCGCTCAATCTATCTCTTGCCTCACCATACATTCCTAAATCTGACAGGATTGTAGTCTGCTCTACAATCGGCACAGATTCCAAAGGTGCAGCTTCTCGACACCTTTGCCACCAGTGCAAGGCATCCTCGTATAGTCCAAGATGATCTATCATAAGACGGCCACCCTTTACCCATGCGTCCACCCTAGTAGGGTCTAAGTCCACGACTTTGTTACAGGCGACCAATGCTTGTGATGCTTGTTCAATGTCAGGATATTTGCCGTCCGGAGCCAATAGTCCTACTATCATCCACCACGCATTGGAGTGTTCAGGATCTGCTTTCACAGCAAGTCTAGCATGTTCCAAGGCTTGTTCAAAGTCCTCATTCTCTTCTGCTTCAATTGCATCAAGATAATGACTCTCCGCACTCATTATCTATCCCTCCGTTTACTTCTTTCATATTTGGTTGGATGTAAAGGAGGAGGGTCCTTCAGCTTGCGATGATGGCCCCTTTTCTTAGGACCGCCAACTCTCTTTGAGCGTCCACATCCAAAGCAGTCATTACGTTTGGCGAAATTGGATTTCCCACACTGGGGGCATTCCCAATCTCCTGGCCTAGGTTGCGGTGTATCTCTTCTATCACCGGCTCTGCGGTCATTTCCTTTCCATTGCCTGCTCGAACCTCTGCCTCTACCTTTGGGAGCACCACAGCGATTACATTCCGTTCTGAATGAGAAATTTGAGTTTTGACATTCGCTACAAATCCAGTCATTGTTTGAATGAGTTCCTTTGTTCGAGCCCCTTTCGTTTCGTCCTCTTCTATCCCTTCCGCCACGACCTTTTGGCTCGCCACAGCGATTGCATTCAGTTCTAAAAGCGAAGTTCTTGTTATTGCATTTAGAGCACTCCCAATCGCGATTGTTTCCACCGTCTCTACTTCTATTATTCGAGTTATTTCTGTCGCGGTTTCCTCTCTCGTTACGTCCTCTTCCACGCCTTTCTTCTCGCCCTCGACTATTGTCTCTTGACCGATTGTTATCTCTGGGCCTTTTGGTACGTATTGTAATTTCAAGACCTACCATGTTGCGAGGATTAGCCTGTCGATCTAGGTGAGCGATATGAACTAGAGAATTGTTCAAATTACCAATCACGCCATCGACTTTGCCGATATAATTTTCACCAGAATCTACCATTACTGAGCCTAGAGCGGGGCAAGCTCCGGTGTAACTAACGAGCAGTCCGCCTTCATGACTGACTTTCTCTACTCGTCCTTTGAACATCGCAAAGCCTCAAAAAGTTGGAGTTTATTCAATCCTTGCGAAGTAAAAGAGCCGCTCCTAACATAGCAACAATAGTCGCAATCATGCCTAATGAAGGTAGCCCGCTTTCTTCTTCAGAGTCATCAACAACAGTATCAGAGCCAGAGTTGTCTGATGCGTAAGGGTCTGGGATGCTGACAGATTCCATAGAACTTGCACCAACCGAATCTGTTGCGCTGATTACAACATCATATTGAGTAGTAAGTCCTTGAGCTACACACTTAGCAATTGATAGACTTACTATCCACGAATCTCCGTTCTGTGTGAAGCTGTTTGTAGTCTCTCCACACATTGTTGCGGTCAAATCAACTGTACCACCGTCAGGGTCAAGAGCAGTCCCAGAAAGGCTGAACGAGTACCCATCAGATGACCATGTCGCATATGTTCCTTCAATCTGGTCCATGTTAACCATGACTACAGGGGGAGTGTTTTCTTTCTCGATTTCAAAGTCCAATTCTATTTCCCAATCTAGCATTCCCGGAGATGTTGCTGTGATATGGATCATGAAACTGCCCGGTGACATACCGGATAAACTGATTGAATCATTTGATTGGGTAGAGCCGAGGTTAACTGTAGTTGCCGGCCCGGTATTACCGCCCTGGCTAGCAGAGATAGTAAGTGCTAGGTTTTGCACTAACAAAGACGGCTCTGATTCAATATTTACAGAATCTGTATACCAGTTCTCACTAATTTGGCGTACAATTCGATCTGGCACAGAGAAACTTGCAGGTTCTCCGAACTTCCAAGTGTGGCTAGCATTACTCATTGCTCCATACGGGTCTACTAAGTGACATGTAGCATCAGATGATTGTGAACTTCCAGGAGTAACTAGTAGTTCTCCATCTGCGTTCATTCTACTTGACCAACCCTGCTCAGCAAACTGGCAATCCAATCCCCAAGCATCATTATCAGTTGCCCAATCTGTCATTGTGTCACCAGAAATAGCCACGACTTCATCGTTCCCAGTTATTAACATTGGAATAATGGTGCCATCTTCAGGTTCATTAGATGTCCATTCTGGGTTATCATTTGTCTCAGGAGGGCTTGTCGTCATGTCAAAGAAGACATTGCGAATCATTGGCCAGTCAGCCTTATCATAACCTATTGTCATACTAATTCGAACACTACCATCTGGCAGGAATATCTCTTCGATATATCCTGCATTTAGATTCTCTACAACATTGACAGTTCCATCAGAGGATGTAGTTTCGTCTTGGATAGTCCAGTTAGCCATTCTCATTCCGTCGATGTAAGGGAATGTGAACATCATGGTCGCACTAGTGACATTTGTCGCATTCATTGCAACTGTGAAATCACTTTGACCAGAGTTAGGCAATTTGTTGAATCTTGAGTTGTGAGTTTCTCCATCCTTAACAAACATGGAAATTTCGAGGTTATTGGTTGCGGAGGTTGGGACTTCTTGACAGTCCGCACTAGCAAATGCATATCTTCCTGCACATGATCTCTCTTCAGGGTGTGCTTCTGGAATTAGGTCGACCTCTTCTAGACCGATTCCTTCTTCCACGAACTCAACATCATTCCAGTCAACTCCTCCACGGTGAGGTATTCCTTCACGGATTCCAATTCTAGTGTACATATCAGCGATGCACTTCGCGCCAATTTCTCTCACAGCATCTCTTTCATCTGTGGAAATCCATGAGTTGTTTCCTCCAGGGAATCCTTCAAACAAACCGTCTAAGTTTTCTCTGACTACGGATGCTCTGCTTTCATTAACCCATGAATTAGCATACAAATCCGATGAAGCCCAATCGTCCAGAATTTGGAACATGAATACGGCATTATCATACTCGAATAAGTCTTCAAAGGTATAACCTGAACAATCTACATCGTCCATTTGTCTTCCAGAATCTTCAGCCATAGTAGTGCCGGTCATTGACATGGTCGCCATCAAAACAGCAAGCAAAAGTGCAGTAAACCTTCCCTTCATGTTCTGCCCGTAGGGCAGATTACTCTTAGTGTGTTCCTATGATTGTTAAGGATGAATGCGTTCTATCCGCCTAGTCAGTAGATAGGCGGGCAAAACGCTCCAGACAATAGCAGCTAGGCTGACGTTCAATGGTGACATTCCTCTGTCGACGTTATCTAGATGCATTTCTAAAATATGGTGATACAGGCCATTGGGAGATAACAAGTCCATGAATGCGTCTATTTTCACGAATTCTGCAGAATTTAAATCATCCACGCCCACACCTGAAAATCCTGCAACTACGGTTGTAAATACTAGCCATAAAAGTGTGAATATCATCCAGAGGCCTAATCCAATCGCAATTGAAGAACCCAAATCTTTAGCCCACGAAGAGGCTAGAAGTTGAATAGAAGTGTACCACAACAATACTAGTGCTGTAGCCAATGTGTGTATGAAAAATTCGTCAATGGTGATTAGGTCGTCAATTCTGTACCAAATTATCAACACACTGAATAAATTTAGAACCATTACTGGTAAGAAAATAGCACCCCAATGGCCGATTAAGAGTGCTCTTGCATACATTGAGCGATTTATCGGTTGAGACAATTTAACTTCTAAAACGCCGGATAATCTATCTCTACTTATTCCATCAAATGAAATTAAAACAGCACCCATTGTTGCCGAAAATAGAATGAAAGCACTCGCAACATACATTACATCATATGCTGAATTCACAACTATGCTCGCAGGAAGGTTGACTTTTGGATCACTAAGCCCCCAACTAGAAAACAGTATGAAGATTGTAAGGAGAGGCCATATTACCATCATCCGTCCAGCAGTCATCCTTTCTTTCATGATGTTCCAACCAAGTTTCAGGGAACTCATTCTTCTTCAGCCCCCAGTGTTTTGAACGGCAACATATCATCATTAGACAATTGTAAACTGACATCATCAGGTGAAATTCCAGTTGCTGAGCATATCATTTCCACTATGCCAGATTTTTCATCGAGATCGAGTTCTTTGCGAATGTTATCAAGAGTCCCCTCAATGAGCATCTGGCCATGGTGTAACAAAGCAATTCTGTCGACTAGTGCTTCCAAATCTGCAACTTGATGAGATGAGATTACGACTGCGACTCCTTTGTTTGCTAGACTTCTGAGTAAATTGCAAAATGCTCTTTGGGCAAGTGGGTCTAATCCGTTTAGCGGTTCATCCATTACCAGGATTTTTGGGTCTCCAATAAGCGCACATGCTAGAGAAAGTCTTTGCCTCATTCCTTGAGAGAGGTTGTCTAGTATTTGTTCAGATTTCGATGATAGACCTACGGTTTGTATAATTCCATCCAAATCAACCTCGTCTTCACGCATCATTGCAATCGATTCTAGAGCGTGTTTCACGCTAACATTACCTTCCCAACGTACTTGCTCAGGCATGTAGCCAATTTCCCTACGTCTTCTTTCACTGGACTTGTCGAATCCTTCACAATCGTATAATCCACAAATTGCCCTCATTAGGGTTGTTTTTCCAGCACCATTGGGCCCAATAAGTCCCAATATCGTCCCTTTGTTGATTTCCATATGAATCGAGTGGATACCTGCACCGGCCCTTTTTGCCCAAGGCTTCCATGTAGAGAAATCCCGGACCATGTGCCGCCACGACACACCAGAAAGGCTCAGACATGGCTCCATCGCTCTCGGTGCTCACATTCAACCATTACAATCTGCCGCTTTAGTATGGCATTTAGGGTTGCACTTATGCTTACAAAGTGTTAGGGCATTGTGTGTTCGGAGGCATCCTCGCATCGGTTGCCCTTGTGGCAACATTATTTGGATTGTTGAAATTTAAGTCAGAAAATTTTGACAAATATATGATGTATGGTGTATCTGTATGCGTTCTATTGTTATGGATTATTCCTTGGGGATTATTCGTAATCATTCCTCTGGCGTTAGCTTTGTCTGTTATCAGTCCAGCAGCAAGAGCAGAATGGAGTGAATTCAAAAATCGGCGTATTTCAATTGGTATTGTAATTATTATACTACTGAACTCATTTGCGCTCTATCCAGTTTCAGAGCCCGAAGGTGCGGAGGAATGGGGTAATCCGATCGCTACTGAGAATCCTCACGCTGCGTCATGGCCTGCAAGCGAACAGTACACCTGGTTCTATGACGGATCAGTGATAGGAATCGTGAATTCAAGGACACCCCACACTTTCTGTGCTTGGTCCCAAGACTCTTCGAGTGTAGCCCTAGGTGTGATGTTAGGGATGCATAACCAAAGGATGCGACAGTCGATAGAAGTGATGAATTCGTATATTCCGACATTCAGTATTGATTCAGAAACTTTCTCTCTTGAAGAAGTAGAAACAGAAGGAAGTCATCAATATGCAGGTGAAGATTACTTTGTAGCGAGGTTCAATGTCAAAAAGGATGGATTTGAAACTACTTTAGCCACGGTTCTTATCGTAGGGTTTCCAAATACCGGTGGCGAACTGACTCTACTTTCTATTACTCGTCCAATTACCTCTTCACAAGACGATGTTTTTGAAGAGAAAATAGTCCTTCAGTACCTTGAATAGCCAGTTTCGGTGTGACAGAAAATTGTATTTTTAGGGTAACCTAAAACTTATGTACGGCTTGCTTTTCGGGCACCCTAAATCGAGATGATTTAGATGAGCTTGAAAATGAAATCTATGCTATTGATACTGCTTATGAGTTGCGCTGCTTTTGCAGGCTGTTTAGGCAGTGATGATGATGAAAAAGAAGAAGAATCCAACGATTCTGTAGACGAAAAACCTGCGTGGTTAGACGCATCTGATGCTGGTTATACCTATGCATCCAATGTAGATAACCACCGCTCCTTGATGAACGATCTATGTGAAATCAAGGCTGCTGCCAGCTCTGATGGAGGATATGACTTCACAGGCGCTAAGGAAATCTACATGAACGGAAAGAACGCTCAAAAGAGCGATGGTTCATTTAGAACACTTGCAGGATTTGCTTCTGCAACTGGCAAGAACCACGACTATGATTCCTACTACGGAATGAACGGATCTGTCGATGCACACATTATGGCTGCACTTGACGGAACTGGAGATTTCGAAGGAACTTCTGACACAGTCAGATACCAAGGAACTGCTAAGTTGACTGTCAACTTGGGAATGGTTGCTTACACACTACACGAACTCAATGCTGCTATCCTA
>MDTD01191083.1_pt1 | contig 13329 bp, 12 predicted proteins | sample 811221 | NCBI WGS metagenome assembly MDTD01 (sample SAMN05326646, study PRJNA326480) | marine metagenome | isolation source: seawater | place: Pacific Ocean: South West | collected 2011
CTGCCATTAAATTGACCTCTCAGTAGATGTAACACTAAATGCTTCTATTGTGTCATTTTTTTGAAAATCCATATAATCTTTAATTGTGATACCACATTCTTGTCCATTACTTACCTGTTTTACTTGATTTTTTTCTCTAAATAATGTCCCAACCTTACCCGTATAAACTATTGCTCCATCTCGGATTATTCTTACTTCAGAACTACTTGTAATCTCTCCCTCGGTCACTTTTGAGCCTGCTACTTTTCCTGCTCCGGAAACCTTAAAAATTTCAAGAATTTGTGCTGTACCAATAATTACTTCTTTAATGTCGGGTGCTAATAATCCTGACATTCTATGTTTAATGAAGTCTAAAACTTCGTAAATTATATTATAAGAAGAAATTATAATTTTTTCATTTTCTGCAAGTTTTTTTGCTTCTTTGCTTGGTTTAACGTTAAATGCTATTAAAACTGCATTTGATGCTTTTGCTAATGTAACATCCGTTTCTGTTACCATTCCAATGTCTGCTAAAATAATTTTAGGTCTTACTTCATCATGTTCAATCTGATTTATTGCATTTTTGATTGCCTCAGAAGATCCATGAACATCAGATTTAATTATCAAATTTAACTCTTCTGAAGACTTATCTTTAAACGCTGACTCTTGAGTAGCAAATGATAAAGGGTTTTTGCCACCTTTGCTCTCTTCTGCTCTAGTCTCGCTTAAAGATTTAGCTTCTTTTTCACTATCAAGCACAATGAAATCATCTCCGGCTTTTGCAGCTCCATTAATTCCTAAAATTTCTATTGGTGTTGATGGTGAAGCCTCATCTAAATTTTTTCCTTTATCATTTATAATAGCTCTAACTTTACCCCATCTCAAACCACTTACAAAAAAATCTCCTTTTTTTAAAGTACCTGAGGTAATGATAACTGTTGCGACCGGTCCTCTTCCAATATCTATTTTTGATTCCAAAACAATCCCTGTTGCTTCTGAGTCGAAGTCTGTTTTTAAATCTAAAATTTCAGCTTGTAGAATTATAGCCTCCAACAATTTATCTAAATTTTGTTTTGTTTTAGCAGATATTTCAACCATTAAAGTATCTCCGGACAAATCTTCAGCGATCAATTCATATTCTAAAAGCTGATTTTTAATTTTTTGAGGGTCAGCTTCAGGAAGATCACATTTATTAATTGCTACAACAATTGGAACATTTGCAGCTTTTGCGTGTTTTATAGATTCAATCGTTTGCGGTTTTACACCATCATCAGCAGCAACAACCAACACCACAATATCAGTAAGTTTTGATCCTCTTGCTCTCATTTCAGTAAAAGCTGCATGACCAGGCGTATCTATGAAAGTTAATTTTTTTAACTGATTTTCAATTTGATAAGCACCAATATGTTGAGTTATCCCGCCAAATTCTCCTGAAACTACATTGGCACTTCTTAAAACATCTAACACTGAAGTTTTTCCATGATCAACATGACCCATTACTGTTATTATTGGGGGTCTATTTTGCAGATTCTCAGATCTTGACTCTTTTATTTTTTGAATGATTTCATCAGCTTTTTCCTCTCTAATTGGATTATGCCCAAATTCTTTAACAAGAAACTCAGCTGTGTCTGCGGCTAAAGTTTGGTTAATAGTAACTGTAACTCCCATACCAAAAAGATATTTTATTACATTACTAGATTGCTCTGCCATTTTATTAGCAAGCTCCCTTACAGTTATAGCTTCAGGAATATTAATATCCCTTTTTATTTGTTTTAGGTTTTCCTTATTCTCATCTTTATTTGCATTTTTTAATTCTTTTTGTCTTGCTCGTTTGACTGAGGCTAAACTTCTCTCTCTAGTCTCTATTTCATCGCTTAGTGCTCTGGAAACTGTTAATTTCACTTCTCTTTTTTTACCACCGAGTTTTGTTTTTTTTTCTTTGTTATTGATTTCGTCTTTCAATCTTTTAGTTGCTCTTTGCTCAGCAAGTTTGCGTTTTTCAAAATCACTCGTTGCTAAAGATGTCTTTGATGGAAAGTTACCTTTAGATTGAATATTTTTTTTATTCAAAAATTGTGATTTATATCCAAAAGATTTATTAAAGCTACCTTTGTTCTCTGGCTTATTTGAATAATTGTTTATCTTAACTGTTTTTTTTCCTGTAGATTTTGATGTATCAAAATTTTTAAAAACTTTTTTGGGGCTTCCAGAAATAGTAAGTTTTGTTTTTTTGTTTTCCATTTCTCATACCTCAATCTTTGTAAACTATATTTCTTGCAGTCATAATCAAATTATCAGCTTCCTCCTTGGATAAAGCAAAATCTTCAAGATATCCTTGAATTTTAACTCTTTCACCTTTAACAACATCGAACCCTCCAGTCAACTCATCTGAAGCTAAATCTGCAAAATCTTGTAAACTTAATATCTTTTTTTCTCCCAAAGTTACTAGCATTCCAGGCGTTAAGCCTTTAAGTCCTATGAGTGTATCTTCAAGACCCAACTCTTTAATTCTTTGAGAAATATCTTCTTGATCTTTTTGATGAAATTCTTTTGCTCTTTCAATTAAAGCCTTAGCAGTTTCCTCCTCAATACCCTCTATCTTTACTAAGTTTTCAACTGAGCTATCTTTTATATCGTCAATAGTTGAAAATCCTTCGGCAACTAGTAATTGTCCTAAAGTTTCATCTAATTCTAAATTTTTTACAAAGTTTTCTGTTTTTTCTTTAAACTCCAATTGCCTTCTTTCCGAATCCTCCTGATCAGTCATAATGTTTATTTCATAATTTAAGAGTTTTGTTGCTAATCTAACATTTTGACCTCTTCTACCTATTGCTTTACTTAAATTTTCTTCAGTTAAAATCACGTCTAACTTTTTTCTATCTACATCAACATTTACTCTTTGAACCTCTGCAGGTGAAAGTGCATTAGAAACTAAAATCGCTGGATCTTCAGACCAATTAACAATGTCTATTTTTTCTCCTTGTAGCTCATTTACAACAGCTTGTACTCTGGAACCTCTCATTCCTACACAGGCTCCGACGGGGTCTAGAGAAGTGTCTACAGCTTTAACACATATCTTTGCTCTACTACCCGGATCTCTCGAAGAAGATTTTATTTCGATTAGACCATCGTATATTTCTGGTACTTCTTGAACAAAAAGTTTCTCCATGAATTTGGGATGTGCTCTGGACAAAAAAATTTGTTGTCCTCTTGGTTCTCTTCTTACATCACAACAATAAGCTTTGACCCTATCACCAGCTTTTATATTCTCTCTTGGAATAAGCTCATTTTTTTGGATTATTGCTTCAGTTCTGCCTAGATCTACAATTATATTACCAAATTCCAACCTTTTTACTATTCCGCTTAAAATCGTATCTTTTTTGTCAATAAAATCATTAAATTGTCTTTCTCGTTCAGCCTCTCTAACGTTAGTATTAATTACTTGTTTCGCGGTTTGTGCTGCTATTCTTCCAAAATCAAATGATGGTAAAGGTTGTAAAACTTCGTCACCTACTTTTTTATCTTTATTGATTTCATTTAATATAATTGCATCTTCTAATTTAATCTCTACGTTTAAATTATCCGGATTTTCTGATACTATTAATTTTCTAAAAATTTCGATATCACCATTCTCTCTATTAATTAAAACCTTGATCTCATTATCTTGACCAAATTTTGATTTTGCAGCTTTTGCAATACCTGTCTCCATTGAACTAATTATAAGCTCTTTGTCGATAGATTTTTCCAAAGCTACAGCTTCAGCAATTCTCAGTAATTCTAATTTATCTGCTCTTTTATTTAACATAATTTAAGCCCATAAAAAAAAATGGGCTAACGCCCATTTTGATTATTCAGCAATGAAACTGGAATATATTAAAGATTTTTAATTATTCAACATAAACTATTTCATAAAAATGTCAGTTTTGTTGATATTTTCCCATGAAAAGGCACCATCTTTTTCTGGTACTCTTCCAAAATGTCCATATGCAGCTGTTTTTTCATAAATTGGCTTATTTAAACCTAGCATTTGTCTTATACCCTTAGGACTTAAATCAAAATTCTCTCTAATTTTTCCTATTACAAAATTGTTTTTATCCTGATCATTATCAAAAAGATCAACATAAATTGATAATGGTCTTGATACCCCGATTGCATAAGCTAATTGAATTAAACATTTGTCAGAAATTTTTGAGGCTACAACATTTTTTGCAATGTATCTTGCGGCATAAGCTGCTGATCTATCTACTTTTGTTGGATCCTTTCCTGAAAAAGCTCCTCCCCCATGTGGTGCAGCTCCACCATAAGTATCAACGATAATCTTTCTTCCTGTAAGTCCACAGTCTCCGTCAGGTCCTCCTATAACAAAATTTCCAGTTGGATTTACATAAAATTCATTCTCATTAAATTCATTCATAAATTTCTTCGGTATTGAATTTAACATATAAGGTCTCAATAACTCCTTAACATCATTTTGATTTATTTCTGGCGAGTGTTGTGAAGAAATTACTACAGATTTTACTTTAATTGGCTTTCCATCAAAATATTCGAAAGTTACTTGGCTTTTTGAGTCTGGTTCAATATATTTAAGTTTTCCAGATTTTCTATCATTAGCCATTAATTTTAAAATCTTATGTGAATAATGAATAGGTGCTGGCATTAAAACATCTGTTTCATTGCATGCATAACCAAACATAATACCTTGATCACCAGCTCCTTCATCCTTGTTTTCAGTTGAATCGACTCCCATTGCTATGTCGGTTGATTGTGAGTGTAAATGGCTTTCAATTTTTGTTGCCTCTTTCCATGTAAAACCGTCCTGATCGTAGCCAATATCTTTAATGCAATCTCTCACTTTAGTTATAATTTCATCTTTAGGAATATCAGGACCGCGAACTTCACCAGCTAAAACAACTTTATTTGTTGTTGTCATAGTTTCACAGGCTACTCTTGAATAAGGATCTGCAGATAAATATGAGTCAACTACCATATCAGAAATTCTATCTGACACCTTATCGGGGTGTCCTTCTGATACTGACTCACTTGTAAAAAGAAAATTTTTTAAATTACTCATCACTGAACCTATTAAATGAAAATATTAAAAAAATATACATTAAAATAAATATAAAAAAAACTTTGTTACCAAATGATGAAAAAAAAGTCTTATCAAAATCTCTTTTTTTTTGGAAATCAATAAAACCTGTCTCACCATAATCAATTTTTTCCTCTATTTGTCCTAAAGGATTTATTATTGCTGCCATTCCATTATTTGATGATCTTAATACATATTTTCCATTTTCAATTGCCCTAAATATTGAGTGTGCAAAATGTTGTTTTGGTCCGATAGATTTTCCAAACCAACCATCTTCTGAAATATTTAATATAAAATCAAAATCAAAATTTTTTGTTAAATTCCCGCTATAAATAATCTCATAACAAATTAAAGGGAGAAATTTTATTTCTTGATTATTTTTTTTTATTTTAAAAAATTCTCTATTTTTTCCTTTGCTAAATGACTCAATATTATTTGTAATAGTTTTTAAGCCAAATTTTTTTAAAATATTCTCAAAAGGTAAAAACTCTCCGAATGGAACAAGTTTAATTTTATCATAACTACTAACTAAGTTCATTTCGTTGTCAAATATAGAGAAAGAATTATAGTACTTGTAATTATTATCTTTTATTTTCTTTTTCGTTACACCTAAACCAATTAAATGATTTTTATCAAAATATCTCATAAAAATATCTTTGTATAAATCAAGCTCATTTTGATAAGAGTTAGGAATTATTCCTTCAGGCCAAATAAATAGAAATTTTTTTTCTTTTTCAGGCGAGCTAATCGAAATCAATTCGTTTATAATGATCTCAGTTTGTGTATTTTCATAAAATCTATCAAGGCTAATATTTGAACCAATAATTCTTATAATGTAAGGATTCTCCTCTTCTATATTATTCAAATATTTATTTTTTTGAAACATTCCATGTGTAAAAAATAAAATTGGTAAAAGTAAAAAGAACGTACATACTGCAATCTCTTTTTTTGATTTTCGCAGGATAAAGAGTGCTGGAATTGTAAAAAAACTGATTACGATCAAATTTAATGAATATGTTCCAATTATAGATAAAATACTTATAAAATTTAAACTTTTTGACAAACTATAAATTATTAAGTTCCAAGGAAAACCGGTTAAAATTGTCCCCCTAACAAATTCGGTTACTCCAAATAAAAGCGAAAATAGAAAGTATAAACTTAAAATATTTTTTTGTTTAAATAGAGGAAAAATAAATATAGCTAATCCATAAAATAAACCCAAGAAACTTGGTATTAGAATTAGAGCAAATGGCACAAAAAAAATAAAATCCTCATCAAAAGTCAAAGAAATTGTAATCCAATATAAACTTGCAAAGAAATAACCAAAACCAAAGAGCCAACCATAATAAAAAAAGATTTTTTTTGAGACCTTTTGTTTTAATTTTTTAAATAAGAAAATAAAAAAAAAACTAAAGGTAAAGAAATTTATAAAAAATAAATTAAATGGTGGTAGACTTAAAGAGGTTAAAACCCCCAAAGTAGTCAGTTGTAAAGTTTCAAATATAAAATTTTTTTTCAATTTAATTTAATGATTTTTCAACATATTTTAAAACTTTATTTTCTTCTTTTATCATTTTTTTATAGTCTTTATATTTCAAATGATCATAACCTAGCAAATGTAAATAGCCATGAATAAAAATTTTAATTGTCTTTTTTTTAAAATCATTAATACTAATATTTTTTGGTTTATTGATATAGTTAAAACTTATTATAATATCACCTAAGTAATCTCTCTTTAAACCTGCTATTTTTCGCTCGAAAGGGAATGAAAGAATATCTGTATGTTTATTTTTTTTTCTAAATTTTTTATTTAAAATTTTTATTTTTTTATTATTTGATAAAAGTAAAGTTAAAAAAACTTTTTTATTAGAAAACTGAAATTTTTGAGGAAAATTTTTACAAATATTGTTAAAAAATTCTTTTTTTTTTTTCAACTTCTTCGACCAGGATTTTTCCTCGGAAATAACGTTAACCTTTATCATTATTGTTATATGCCCTAACAATTTTTGAAACCAGTGGGTGTCTTACAACGTCTAAGTGGTCAAAATCGACTACTGAAATTTCATTCAAATGTGACAATAATTTTTTAGATCTATCCAAACCTGAGGCATTTTTATTCGGTAAATCTATTTGGGAAGGATCACCATTAACAACTATTTTTGAATTTTCTCCTATTCTAGTAAGAAACATTTTTATCTGAGTATCAGTTGCGTTTTGAGCTTCATCTAAAATTGCAAATGAATTTTTTAAAGTTCTTCCTCTCATAAAAGCGAGTGGTGCAATTTCAATATCACCTATTTCAATCATCCTTTGAATTTTTTCGAAATGAAAAAGATCGTATAAAGAATCATACAAAGGTCTTAAATATGGATCAACTTTCTCTTTCATATCACCAGGCAAAAACCCTAACCTTTCACCTGCTTCTACTGCTGGTCTTGATAAAATTATTTTCTCAATTTTTTTTTCTAATAACATTGTTAGTCCAATTGCAACAGCCAGAAAAGTTTTTCCAGTACCCGCAGGACCTGCCGAAATAATTATCTCATTTTGTCGTAATGCTCTAACATATTCTTTTTGTTTTTCTGATCTAGGAATTATTGATTTTTTTGGCGTTTTAATTATATCTGTAACGTTAGTATTTTTTACCTTTTCATTAATCATAAATTGATCTATTGAGGACAAAATATCTTTCTGCTCAATACTTCCATTATTAATAAATTGATTTGCTAAAAATTGAATTGCATCTTTTACAATTTCATTCTTTTCAGGGTCTGATTTAATTAAAATAGAATTTCCTCTAGAATAAATACTAGTTGCAGTTAGTTTTTCTAATTCTTTTAAATTTTTATTAAATTCACCAACAACACCCATAAGTAAATCATTCTCAAGAAAAATTACACTTATGGAGTTATTTTCTGAATAAACAAACTTTAACATTGATTGTGTATTTTTTTTAATTGAATTGCTCAAATTTATGCTACTCTTTTTTCTAATATATTTAAGCTATCACCAAACATTGTATTTTGGTTACTATTATTTATTTTTACTTTAATTATGTTTCCCACATCTTTAGCATTACCATTAAATATAACTGGTGTCATGTACTCTGATCTACCAAAATATTTATCATTTTCTTTGGTTTTATTTTCTACCAGTATCTCGATTTCCTTTCCTTCAAATGATTTATTCATAGCGATTTGATTTTCAAATAATTGTTTTTGAACCTTTTCTAATCGACTAATAGAAATATTTTTTTGAATGGGTTCTAAATTAGAAGCCATCGTCCCTGGTCTCGGGCTAAATATAAAAGAAAAAGAATTTATAAATTTTATATTTTTGATTAAATCAAAAGTTGCCCTAAAATCCTTTTCGTCCTCTCCTGGATAACCAATTATAAAATCACTTGAAAACTTTATTTTTGGATTAATCTTCTTTAATTTCTCATATGTTTTAATGTAATCGCTTATTAAATGCTTTCTATTCATGAGTTTTAATATTTTATCAGATCCACTTTGTACAGGTAAGTGAATTAACGGCATTAATTTTTTTGATTCTTTATAAACACCAATTAAGTCTTCTGACATATCTCTAGGATGAGACGTTGTATATCTTATACGTTTAACTTCTGGTATCTCCTCAATCTTAAGAATTAAATCTGATAATTTAAAATTTTCATAATTATATGCATTCACATTTTGTCCTAATAAAGTAATTTCTTTAGCTCCATTTTCTATAAGTGTTTTTGCCTCATTAAAAATTTGATTGTATGGTCTAGAATATTCTGGACCTCTTGTATATGGAACTACACAAAAATGACAAAATTTATCACAACCTTCTTGAATTGTTAAAAAAGAAGATATTTTTGAAGATGAATTTTTAATTTTATCTAAGTAATTAAATTTTGAGATTGCATCAAATTCGGTTTCATCTATTTTTTTTTGATTATCTAAATACTCCTTAATCTTATCATTTATTTTGTGATATGCCTGTGGGCCGATAATCAAATCGATAAAAGGCTCTCTTTTTAACATCTCCTCGTTTTCAGCCTGAGCTACGCACCCTGCTACTATCACGAAAGGTTTCTTTTTAAATCTAAATTTTTTTTTAACCCTACCTATCTCATGATAAACTTTTTCTTTTGCATTATCTCTAATGTGACAAGTGTTCAATAAAAAACAATTTGTTTCCTCAAGATTTTCTGTTTTAAAAAATCCAATTTTTTTTACAGCGTCAATTATACGATTGGTATCATACTCATTCATTTGACAACCAAACGTTTTAGCAAATATCTTTTTACTCATCGTTTTTTTTTTTTCTTTACACCGTAAAGTTCAAGTTTATGATCAACTAATTCATATCCGTATTTTTTTGCGATTTTTTTCTGTAATTCCTCTATTTCCTCATCTACAAACTCTATAATATCACCAGTTTTAATATCAATTAAATGATTATGATCATCATTAATTTCATATCTGGCTTTACCACCTTTAAAATCATGTTTAGTTAAAATTCCTGCTTCTTCAAAAAGTTTAACTGTTCTATAAACTGTGGCTAAACTTATTTTAGGATCAATTTTTGATACTCTGCTGTACAGTTCATCAACATCAGGATGATCAGACTCACCGTAAGCCTCTTTAGACTCAGAAATTACTCTGGCAATAATTCGTCTTTGGTCTGTAAGTTTGACACCCTGGGACAAACATTTTTGTTCAATTGTTTCTGACATTGTTTATTTTAACCCAAATAAATAGGATTTATCAAATTTTTTTCAACTTTAAATTTCTCACAAAGTTTAGGTATATTTTCATATTTAACTTGAGTTTTTTCATTAAAATCATCAAAACTAAAACAATAATAATCAATTTTATGTACTAAATGAATTGCCTTAACAATCGAAAACGAATTTCTTATACCCGCAAAACTGCCTGGCCCTCTATTTATATAAATTTGAGAAATATTTTTAAAATTAATTTTTTTTTTATTCAAAAATTCGTTAATAAGTAGCGATAATTTTTCATAATTAATTTTGGTATTTTCATATGTAATACTATAATTAGTATCTTTATTTATGATCATCAAAAAAATTTTATTTTTTGCAGCATCTATTATAAGCTTAGTCATCTCACAACTCTTATCAATTAATAATTCTAATTCACAAGAAAATAATATCAAATACTATTCTAATGATAGAGGTGTATTATCTTTAATGTATCACCGTTTTAATGAAAATAAATATCCATCTACAAATATAAAAATGGAAATTTTTGATAAACAAATGAAAATTATTAAAAATCAAGGATATGATTTTTATGATCCGGAAATTTTTTTGAATGAATTTGATGAACCAAAAAACAAAAAAAAAATTTTAATCACAATCGATGATGGATTTAAATCATTTTACAATGAAGCTTGGCCATATTTAAAAAAAAATAAAATCCCATTTATATTATTTGTATCAACCGAACCTGTGGGTAAAAATGGATATATGACTTGGGAAGAAATTAAAGAAATAGATGATTCAAAAATTGGGTATATAGGACACCATTCACACACTCATAAATACTTAATTAATATGACTAACAAAGAATTTATTAGTGATATAGAAACTGCAACAAAAATTTTTAAAAAAAAATTAGGTTATGTGCCTGCAATATTTTCATATCCTTTTGGAGAATATTCTCTTTTTATGAAAAATTATATTTCTAAAAATTTTAAAATTGCATTTGGTCAACACTCTGGAATAATAGATAGAAATAAAGATAAGTTTGAATTACCTAGATTTCCTATTAACGAAAAATATGGAGAAATTAAAAGATTTAAATCAATTATTGATTATGGTCCCTTAGAATATAAAACACTAAAACCAGAAGAGAAAAAAATAGATAAAACTAACAATCCTCCAGAATTATTTATTGAATTTTTTGATAAACAGAAAAATATCAAAAATATAAATTGTTATTCTAATGATGGTGGAGAATGGAAAAAATCAGAACTAGAATTTAGATCTAACACTTTGTTCATCAAGCTTAAAGAACCTTTTATTCCAAGAAGAGGAAGAGTGAACTGCTCATTAAATGATAACGGAAAATGGAGGTGGTTTGGAACTCAGTTTACAATAAAAGAAAATTAAATTAAACTTTCTAATTCAATACTTGATGGAAGTAATTTAGCATCATCAAAATCTTTTAAATTATTTTGTTCTATAATTTTTTGTAATACTTCAACATACTTTTCACCAGTCTCAGCATAATTTTTGAGAAAGGTGGCTAAAATCAAACTATCAAGTTCTTTTCCTTGATCTCTTAATTCAGCTCTAGCTTTTCTAAAATTTTTATATGATGAATGTGTGTTAAGATTTCTTTGATATGCTCTTACCGATGCCTGTAGAACATTAAACTTCATCACTTTATGTCCCTCATTACTGTCTGAGTCTTTAGGCTTTAATCCATCTCCTGACCAAGTCCATTGACCAAACAATGCATTACCCTCTTGTGCAAATCTCGAAGTTCCCCAGCCTGTCTCTTTTGCTGCTTGAGCAAGCGCCAATGATACTGGAACTTCATCCATTCTAATTTTCAAAATAGATAACTCCTTCGAATTTATTCCATATTGCTTAAATTTTTTATCCAACCATTTAATCTCTAGTTTTGAATTATTACTTTTGTTTATAATGGTGAAAAGCCTTTTCCTATCCAATCTAATGTTATTATTCTCCTTTAAAATTAATGGTAGTACTATTTGGATAAAAAATTCTTTTCTTTTTTTTGTATTTTCAATCATTTTAATTTCTTGTGGAAGAAGTGTTAAAGCCACTGGTTTAACCAATTTTTTTTCTCTAACATCATTGAGTGTATAATTTGTATCTTCAAATAATTGTTTAATTGTCGAAGCATTTAGTCTTACTGTGTCCACTTCTAAATCGTTTAAAGTGAAGATGTCCCTTAGTAGGTCATTTTCATTTAAAATTTCTTCATTATCCTCAATGCCGCTTTTTTTTTTGTTTAAAGTATAAGCCAAAACTGCCTTTGAGTTATTTTGAACTGAATTTAAATCTTTATTTGAAAAATTGATTATTAATGGTGCAGAATAGAAAAAGAAAATTACTAAAATAGAGCTTATAAAGATTCTTGGTAGCGAGCCAATATTTTTTTTATCGAAGAATTTTAAAACTTTTATTTTTGGATAATGATTTCTTATCATAAATCTAAATCGCTATTACCTCTTTTACCTCTGGTACATAATGACATAATAAATTTTGTACACCTTGTTTAAGTGTCATGGTTGAGCTTGGACATCCTGAGCAGCTTCCTTGAAGCTGAACTTTTACAATACCATCTTTAAATTCTTTAAATTTGATATCACCACCATCTCTAGCTACAGCTGGTCTTACCTTTTGATCTAAAACTTTAACAATTTTTTTTTCAATCTCTTCAAGATTTTCTGTAAATTCATTTAGACTTTTTTCAACAACACACTCCTTACCATTTTGATAAAAATCATTTATCAATGAGATAGCAACATGTTTAATTTCATCCCAAGTTGTATGACTATTTTTATTGATAGAAATGAAATCTTTACCCAAAAAAATTCCCTCAACTCCTTTTACAGATAGAAGGTTTTTGACCAATTCGTTATTTGAGTCGTCTAGTTTAGTTATTTCAAACGAACCATTATTTGAAACAATTTTTCCAGGAAGAAACTTTAAGGAGTTTGGGTTTGGGGTTGTTTCTGTTTGAATGAACATAACTTATATATAGTCAAAAATTTAAAAATTTAAACTTGATAATAAAAAAAAATTTAAAAACCAAGTATTTTATGAATTTCTTTCAACTTCTTCGAAGCAATATTGTTGGCTTTTTGAGCACCGTCTATTAAAATTTTATCAAGATATGTCTGTTCACTCAATAATTTTTTAATTTCGAGTGATAATGGAAATATTTTATCAACTAGTGCTTGAGATAAAATTTCTTTAAACTCTGAAAAATTTTTTCCTGAAAATTCTTGTACAGATTTTTCTAACTCTTTTTTTTGTAAACTTGAATATATACCTAATAAGTTTCTTGCTTCAGGTCTTTTTTCTAAATCTTTAACTTCCATCGGCATTGGTAAAGTATCAGTTTTTGCTTTTTTTATTTTATTAACAATTTGGTCTTGATTATCACTTAAATTAATTCGACTATAATCTGATGGTTCAGACTTACTCATTTTCTTTAAACCATCTTTTAGACTCATTATTCTTGAAAATTCTTTTTGAATCAAAG
>MDTD01012352.1_pt1 | contig 13328 bp, 9 predicted proteins | sample 811221 | NCBI WGS metagenome assembly MDTD01 (sample SAMN05326646, study PRJNA326480) | marine metagenome | isolation source: seawater | place: Pacific Ocean: South West | collected 2011
AACTCAATACGTCACCATTCAGACTACTGAAGATACAACTTTTGAAGAGGATGAGACTTTCACAGTCACTTTCTCTGGAACTAAGTTGAATGCTTCTGTCCAGGCTGTTGGAACCATCACCAATGATGATTCCAACCCTACGATCACTGCTTCGACTTATGTACTGACGACTGGTATTAACAATTTCACTGGTCTTGATGGAGACGATACTTTTGACGCAACAACAAGCAATAGCCTGAACAACTTCGACACCCTTGTTGGTGGCGGTGGTACCGATACTTTGACCGCTGTTCTTGCAAATACCAATGTTGTTGTGAACAGCACTGGTATTGAGCAATTCAACGTCACAACTACCACGGCTGCGACGTTGGATATGGCCGGTGTAACTGGCCTCACAGGTTTGAACAACCTGAATTCTGCTACCAACCTCACTGTCAATAAACTCGGTAGCCTCCCAACAGTTGATCTCACTACCAGTAGCGCCACTACTATCCTCAACTTCGCTTCTGGTGCTATCTCGGGCGACACAGATGATCTCCAGATCAATCTTTCTGGGGCCTCTGCCAACACCATTACGTTGACACGAGCAGCTGGTAATACCGAGTCTCTGGAAACAGTCTCTCTTAATAGCGGAACGGTGGCAAACACCGTTACTACTCTCAGCACTACTGGTGCTGATGTGAGCAGTGTTGAGATTACTGGTGATCAGAATCTCACTATCACTAATGCTGTCAGTGACGAGGTCACTACAGTCTCCGCAGCTGATTTCACGGGAGCTCTTTCACTCACTCTCAATGGAAATGGTGTTGCAGCCACCTCAGGCTCAGGTGCTGACACCATTGTGGGTGGTGCAGGTGCTGACTCCTTCACCACTGGCGCTGGTGCTGACTCAATTACCGCTGGAGATGGCAATGACACAGTCACCGCAGGTGCAGGTGCTGACGTAGTTATTCTTGGTGCCGTTGCTGGCAACGATTCAGTTGATGCAGGTGCCGGTGCAGACACCATTCAAATGTCTGGTGCTGAAACTGCTCTTACTGAGGACGACACTATCGGTGGTGGAGCTGATACAGATACGCTCGAGTTCACAGCTGCAGCAACCGTTGTTGATGCTGACTTCACCAACGTCACTGGGCTTGAGACTCTCACAGCCTCAGATGACGTTGCCTTTACTTCTCTCACTCTTGATGAGCTCGCTGCAGCGGCTGGAGTCACTACTGTCACCTTCACCGATGACGACACCGCAGACTCTATTGATGTAACAGCAGGTTTCAGCAACACACTCACCATCAATATGGCTGGTGATGCTGCTGCAGATGATATTGATGCTTCTGTGTATACCGGTAGCCTCACTGTTACTGCTCTTGATACATCACTCAATACCTCCGCTTCTACTATTACAGGTGGTACTGGCAGCGATACTCTGCAGGTCACAACCACAAGTGGTGGTGGCACTATCTCCAATGACACAATGGCTCAGGTTTCAAAAATTGAAACCATCGAGTTTGTTGGTGACAATGCTGTAGACCTTACTCTTAACAACGGCAATACTCTTGTTGTTGATTCTGTTGCAGAGACTCTCACTGTTGATGCAACTGCACTTTTGACTTCAGTCGCAACCATCAGTGCTGCGAATGAAGTTGATGCTCTTGTTGTTATCAACACAGGTGGCGGTGATGATGTTGTTACTGCTTCTGCTTCCACCGGTGGCGGTGATTCCATTTCAACAGGTGCTGGTGATGACACCGTTATCGCAAGTTCCGCTCAGTTGACTGCAGCTGACACTATTTCTGGTGGTGCTGGCACAGACACTATTCAGCTCTCTAATAATGCTGATGCTGCTGACGATATCTTCGAAGGCCTTACAAGTTTCGAGACCCTTGCATCTTCCGACAGTATCCAGTTGGAGGTCACCCTCGGTGAACATGCTCTCGCTGCCGGTATTGCTACCGTTAATTTCAACGATCTCGATGATCACGACACACTTACTGTCGGTGCTGATTTCACCCGTAACCTCACAGTTAACCTCGACGCAGACACTGATGCCAACTCAGTTACGGCGACTAATTACACTGGCAACCTGTTAGTAACGGTCGGCAACGAGGGAATTGATGCTGCAACTTCTGGACAAATCCAGACTCTGACTGGTGGTACCGGCACTGATACGCTTCGTATTACTGCTGACACTAGTAGCGATTCTGTTATCGCTGCCGATGTGATTTCAATCACTAACTTCGAAACTTTCGAGTTCGTTGAGGATGATTCAACGGCTGATGCAACCACTAGTTTCATTTCTCATGACAACAACATTGCAGATGGCGCATCTCTGACTATTGATGCAACTGCTCTGTCAGGTGCTGCCACCATTAGTGTCGCTAATGAAACCAATGGTTCCGCAACCGTCAACACTGGTACTGGTGCTGACACCGTTACTGCCTCTCAATCTGATCAAGGTGATTCAATCTCAACTGGCTCTGGCAATGACACCATCATTGCTAGCTCCGCTCAGTTGACTGCAGCTGACACTATTTCTGGTGGTGCTGGCACTGACACTCTTGAGATTTCAAATAACGCTGCTGCCGCGGACGGTATTTTTGCAGGTCTCTCTGGTATCGAGATTGTTGCCTCTTCCTCAGACATCCAGCTGGAAGTTGACCTCGGTGCGAACGCAGCTGCAGCTGGTATCACGACTGTTAACTTCAACGATCTCAACGATCACGACACGTTGACTGTTGGTGCTGGTTTCACCAATAACCTCACAGTTAATCTTGACGCCGATACTGACGCGAACTCGATCGTTGCTACTAATTACACTGGCGCACTCACAGTTACTGCCGACGACATCGATCTCGATGCTGCTACTTCTGGTCAGTTGATCACCATTACTGGTGGTACCGGCGCAGACGTGCTTCAAATCACGGTTGATGATGACGCTGATGCCATTGCATCTGCTGACCTTGCCAACATCACCAAGATCGAAACCTTCCAGATCCTCGAAGGTCAGGATGATGCAACTGCAAGCATTACTCTGCACAACAACAATGCTGCGTACACACACGCTGCTCTGTATGACACCCTGACTATCGACGCCACTGACCTGAGTACTGCTGCCGCCACCATTGATGCAAAAGCAGAACTTAACGCCAAGGTCATCATCAACACTGGTGGAGGTGGAGACACGATTTCCGCTACTCGTTCCGCGAATTTCGGTGACAGCATTAATTCCGGAGCTGGCAATGACACCATCCAATTTGTCAATGATGGTGATCTGACCAACATCGATACTGTTGATGGTGGTGCCGGTACTGACACAGTTTCATTCTCTGCTGCCTCTACAGTCACCGACGCTCATTTCGCTAACTTCTCCAACATCGAGACGGTTACTGCAGCTGCTACCACTGCCTTCACCGCTTTGACCCTTGGTACCAATGCCTTGGCGGCTGGTGTGGAGACACTTACTCTCCAGGCTGCTAACAGTGTCGTCACAGTTGATTCAGGATTCACTGGTCCTCTCGCTATCGCAGTTAGTACTGGTGATGTAAGTGTTGACGCAAGTGGTTCTTCCGGAGCCATGAGCTTTAGCGCTGCTGTTGCCAGCATCACTGAAGATGACACTATTTCTGGTGGTAGCGGTTCTACCGATTCGTTGACTTTGACTGCCGACAACGGCACCACAAACTTGTCCGGTGTCACTGGTATCGAAACGATCACTATTACTGGAGTTGCTGAAAAGACAGCCACCATCACCATGGGTGCTGTTGATACACAAATCGCTGAGGGTGCAACTCTTACCGTTGACGCTTCAGATATGAGCGTTTCCGATCAGATTCTCACTTTCAGCGGCTCTGCCTCTGAAACTGATGGCTTCTTGAACATCACTGGCGGTGTTGGTGCTGACACTATTACTGGTGCTGCAAATAACGACACCATTTCAGGTGGTCTTGCTGCTGACTCGATTACTGGCGGACTTGGTGCTGACAGCATTACTGGCGGTGGCGGCAGTGACGTCATGGTCTATTCCGCTGTTGCTCAATCCAACAGTTCCAACACTGACACCATTACCGACTTCACAACAACTGAGGACGTCCTGAAAGTCACCCTTGATTATTCAGCACTTGCTCAGAGCCAGACCGTTAATGCAACTCTGGTTACCGCAGCTGCAGGTATTACTGCTGTGCAGAACTCACTATCTGGTGAGCGTGGTCAGTACATCTACGACACCACTAACAGCAAGCTTTATGTGAATGTCAACAACGACAATCTGATTACTACTCTCGATTATCAGATTTCGATGCCTTCAGCAACCATCGCTGATGGTGACCTTGATTTCGCGATTAGTGCAAGTACTGCTGGTGACACCATCACATCGGGTGGTGGTGCTGACACCATTACTGGTGCTGGTGGCGCTGATTCTGTTACTGCTGGCGGTGGCGCTGACACTGTTACAGGTGCAGCTGGTGCCGATACCCTCAAGGGTGGAGCTGGCAATGACACATTGAATGGTGGAACCGGCAACGACACTCTCACTGGTGGCGACGGTACTGATGTCTACATCCAAAATGAAAACAGCCTCTCTACCTTGGTTGCCTCAATCGCTGGTTTGGATGCTGACATCTCTGATGGTGACGATGCTGTTTGGACCTTCTCTAACGGCGTTGACATTGTCACCGATTTCGACGGTGGCACCGACGAGATCCTTGCTTCTTCTGCAACAGTTGCCGCCACCAACAAGGTTGTAGGCGATGTTGTTGACGTGACAGCTGTGGTTGCTGGTAACTACTATGTCATTGGTACTTGGGACGGTGATGCGACTACCTTCACTTATGCTGCTGATGGCGATGACATCATGTATGGCTTCGCTGCAGGTACTCTTGCCACCAAGGCTAACAATGGCACCCGAAGCATGATCCTTGTTGGAGGTGCTGAAGACTTTGTTGCTGCTGACATCACCGCCGCTGGTTGATTAACTGCTCACAAACTTCTTCTTTTTCTTAGAGGATTTAATCAAAAAGCCGCCGCAAGGCGGTTTTTTTTTCTTCTTATTTTTTTCCTTATACCCCCTTCCTTTCCAGACCTTTTAGTTTGTTTCTATGAATATCCTTTTTATACATCAAAACTTTCCCGGTCAGTTCAAGCATCTTGTCCCTGCACTTCTTTCTCAGGGCCACAAGGTATCTGCCCTTACCTCAACTCGGGTTAATCCTGATAAGTATCCAGGTATATCTGTTTATCACTATTCTATTGAACGTTCAAGTTCTCAGGATATTCATCCTTGGATTGTTGATTTTGAAACGAAAGTGATCCGTGCTGAAGCCTGTTTTCGTACTGCTTTGGTTTTGCGCTCTCGCGGATATTATCCTGACCTTATAATTTCTCATCATGGATGGGGTGAAAGTCTTTTTCTCAAGGATGTATGGCCAAATACAAAGCTTGCTTTGTACTGTGAGTTTTATTATCAACCCGAAGGTTTTGACGTAGGCTTTGACCCAGAGTTTTCTGCCGTGGCTACTGATGTATCCTGCAACCTTCGTCTTAAAAACCTTAATAATCTTCTGCATTTTGATCTTGCCGATGCGGCTATTTCTCCTACATTTTGGCAAGCAAGTTCATTCCCCCTCCCATTTCGCAACAAGATCTCTGTTATTCATGACGGTATAAATACATCTTCAATTTTACCCAATCCTAATGCATCAATTACTCTAAATAATTCACTTCAGCTTACCAATGTCGATGAGGTTGTGACTTTCGTTAACCGCAATTTAGAACCTTATCGTGGATATCATTCATTCATGCGCTCACTACCTACTATCCTTCGGGAAAGGCCAAATGCGCATATCCTTATCGTTGGTGGGGATGGTCTTAGCTATGGGTCAGCACATCAATCAGGCAAATCTTGGAAATCTATCTTTATCCAGGAGGTGCGTCCATCGATACGTGATACCGATTGGGCTCGTGTACATTTCCTTGGTTCGGTTTCCTACCAGCAGTTCATCACTATTCTGCAGATCTCCAGCGTTCATGTGTATCTAACATACCCTTTTGTTTTATCTTGGAGTCTTCTTGAGGCTATGAGCGCTGGTTGCTCTGTTGTTGCTAGTAACACTGGTCCTCTTCGTGAAGTCATATCAGATCATGAAAATGGGGTTCTAGTTGATTTCTTTAGTCCAAGTGATATTTCAGATAAAGTTTGTTCGCTATTGGCAAATAAAGATCTCGGCGCAGAACTAGGGCAAAAAGCCCGTAAATTTGCACAAGAAAATTATGACTTAGTAAATATTTGCCTCCCTAGGCAAATAGATTGGATTAATAGTGTATTTAGTCTTTAGATCTTTTCAATAAACTAATTTACATTTAATTCTTTTTTTAATGCATTCGTGTAGCCAACTTCAGCAGTTTTGTACACAGCTATTTGTGCTTCAAGTCTTTTAATCTCTGCCTGAACGAATTGAAGGCTCCCAATGTTTGCTTTACCAGCCTCGCTGATATCGTTAATGTTGATTTCCTTTCCATCAATTATAATTTGAGCCATTAAATTGGTTGAATTTTTCATATTTTAACACCTTTACTGCTTCTCAAAGTGCCTAGTCTTTATAATGACTTCGAACTGTAATGAATTGAATTAATTAAATAACTTTTTTGCAGTTTGACTAAGGTCCTTTTTTATTCTCTTTGCTATTCTCATTAGTGTTTTTAACCAGTTTTCCCTTAGTGAACTTATTAATTTATTTTGCTCCTTGCAATGCCTAGCCATTGCGTCATATTCTTTTCTTATTCTAATTTGCATAATCATTAGCTCACTCTCTTTTTGTTTTGAAATATCTAGCCTCTGCCTTAAATCGTTAAGCTCACTTAGTAATACTCCCTTCATTTGCAAGTATTCTAAATTTTCTACAAGTTCATTGTGCCATGTTGGTTTTTCCCCGCTTATGGTGAGCACTCCAAGTCCGTATCCATTCTTAATTTCTGTGAAACACACTCCTTGCTCCTTTTTTATTTCATCCCAAAGTTTGTAGACACCAAATCCTCCCTCTCTTACGTTCCAATCATGAAATAATATTGTTCCCCCTCTTCGAACCTTTTTTCTCCAGGTCATGTAATCATTTTTCACTGCCTCGTATGTATGTAACCCGTCTATGTGCAATATATCAATACTTCCATTCTGAAAGTATTTTGAAGCCTCATCAAATGTAGATCTTATGAGCGTACTGCATCGGGCATAGTGCTCTCTTTGCATGTTTACAACTTTCTGATAAACATCATCTGTATAATAACCAGCTTGTTTGTCGCCCTCCCATGTATCTATAGCATATACATATGTGTCTTTCGAGTATTGCTCTGCAGCCTCACAAAAGCTACTAAATGAAACCCCATTGTGTGTTCCTAGTTCTACTATTATTTGAGGTTTTAGCTTTTCTACAAGCCAATGTGCGATTGGCACATGTTCCCACCATGATGACAAATTCCTGCATAGAGGAATTAATTTAAGGCTTTCTGGTAGTTTATTATTCATATTCTTTTATATTAATACTATGCATGGGTAGTCCTGCAATTCCTGTGCTGATAATGTTTGAATTTGACTTTATTATCATAGCATCATTGATCCAATGTAATATTCTGTGAGCATCCTGATTCCCTGACGCTACTGACAAGGATAGCGAGTAATCACCCTTTGCTAAATATGGCATTGTATATATAAAGCTTGCTTCTATCATTAAGCCTTCTTTGGCAAAATTGATTTTTTTTGATGGTATCGCATTTAAAGTATTGTCCCCCAGTATTGTCAAACCCTTGCTATTTTTCAGAATGAATCCTGCTATCACATCCTTTGTATCTTCATTCATCTTTATTCTAATTACAAGCTCTACTATTTCACCGCCCTCAAAACTTTCTCTATTTTCTCTCTTCTCATAACTCCTGACATTTGCTTCAACTATCTCTGCTTCCTTTCCTCCATACGTCTTACCACTTAATATCTCATTACAGATATCATATTCTTTTCTGTTTTTACCCCTAGATTCTTTAATTGCCTCATGTCTATAATCGGTCCACTTTCTCCTATATTTTTCTATCTCACCCTTCTCATCATTATCTTTATCTTGTTTGTCTTTCATATAAATACCCGAATTTCCCTTTTTTTCTGTCTCGTTATATTTTTGTACCTCCATTGTATATTCTTCTACTATCTCTTTAGGGCTCCCTATTACGTGGCTATGGTTATTTCTTAGTAATAACGCTCTATCACACAAGCTCACTATGCTGCTTGTATCGTGGCTCACAAAAAGTAAACAACCTTTTTCCCTAAAACTTTTTATATACCTCATGCATTTTTGTGTGAAGTATGCATCGCCTACGGCTAGTGCTTCATCTATTACCAAGATGTCAGCATCTATTTCTGTTATCACCGCAAATGCAACACGTACAACCATTCCACTAGAGTATGTCTTTACAGGCTGATCAATATATTCCCCTATATCTGCAAAACCTATAATTCTGTCTATCCTATTATCTATTTCTTTTCTTCCTAAACCCATCATCAATGCATTCATGTAGATATTCTCTCTTCCAGTGAATTCTGGATTAAAACCTGTTCCTAGTTCCAGCAATGCACCAATTCTGCCTTGTTTTTTTACTTCTCCTTCCGTTGGTTCCAGTATTCCACAAATGATTTGTAGAAGTGTGCTTTTGCCACTCCCATTTCTTCCAAGAATACCAAGAGATTCTCCTCTGCTCAATTCAAAGCTTATATCCCTTATTGCATTATATTCATTATGATATGTTCTTCTCCTTAGTGAAAACCTCTCTCTTAGCCTGTCCTTTGAATTATTATATAGTCTATATTTTTTTGATACATTGCTGACTGATAATAGTCTCCCTGATTTATTTATATTCACAAGGCCTCTGCGAGATGTTTTTGCGATTTCTTCAATACTCTAAAGCATATTTCCGCCCATATAGTTGCCATGAGCAAATTTAGAAATAGATTATACAAACTTATCATTTCTCCCATCATTAAAGCTTTCCTTGTTGATTCTATATACATTGCAAGGGGATTGATTTGTGCTATCCATCTTATTTTCTCGGGGAGTGCAGTTGTTGGGTAAAAAATGGGACTTAAAAACATAAGCATGCTTACGATTGCGTTGATGCTTTGACCTATGTCTTTTATCAATACACCAATTGTTGACATCAGCCACGTCATGCCCAAGCACATTAGTATTAGCGGTAGCCATAGTATTGGTAGAAGTATTATCGTAGGGTGGATTTTTTCACCTAGTACAACTTGAGCACTTACAAGTACAGCAAAACTGATTATTGCTTGAATTACCGCGCTTCCCGTAACCATCACTCCGAGTGTTTCTAGTGGGAATTTTATCTTTTTGATGTAATTCGGATTGGAAGTTATCAGAGAAGGTCCCCTTGTGATGCATTCAGCAAAGAGATTAAAAACAATTAGACCACAGTATAGATTTAATGCAAAATGTGCTTGTGACGCATCCTCAAGGCTATTACTCCATCTTGCTTTAAATACTTGAGAAAAAACCAAAGTATAGACGCTTAGCATTAGTATGGGATTTACTACAGTCCACGTTATTCCCAGTGCTGAGCCTCTGTATTTTGCTGCTATATCCCTTTTTGTCAACTCAATTGACAAGTCTAGATTTCTTTTGATCTCATTAATGAATGTATTTTTCATTTTGAATCACCTAGAGTAAATTTATCTCTAATACTAGATAGCAGCTTTTTCACTCTATCTTTCAAACTTGTTCGATTATTTCTGGAGTTTGCATCCTCCCTTTTTGTGACTTTCCCTTTTTCTAAATACTCATCATATGTTTTGAAGTCACCCCTTATGCTTTGATGGCTTATTGCTATACATTTGTAATTTTCCAAATCAGTTATTCTTGCTTCACCTCCGTATCCCTTCCTAGCTATAAGCATAGTATCCGCCTCATTTTCACTAAACCATTCTTTTGATTCATCTGTTGGTCCACAATTAGTGTGTGCGTGCAGGATTTCGAGTTCGTGATATCTAGCTAATGCAATCATCCCATCAGTGAAAAACCTCCAGCAATCGACTGGGTAACGGTGTTCTTCAAATCCTTTTGGTGCGATAATACATATCAACCCTCCGTCTTTAGTCACTCTTACCATTTCTGCTACTGTTAGCCAAAAGAATTCTATATGCTCTAGTGCTTGTCCTGATATCACCGCATCGAAGCTGTTAGTTTCTATTTCGTCCCATTTGTATGTATTTCTTGGAACTACATCTACATTTGGTCCATCCTCCATGTCTAGTCCTTTGTATTCATAGCCCTTATCTGTAAATATATTCCTGTAACACCCATTGACGTTATAGCTTCCTACGTCCAAGACTTTTATTCTCTCTGTCTCGGCTTTACTCAAATACTTATCGGCAAACCACTCCATTCTTTTTATTGAGCTTTCGTGCATGATCCTTATTGTTTTTAACCATTATACACTGCCTTTCATGATTCCATCTACCTCTATTCATTTCAAGTACTTTTTTCTATTTGTTAGGGTCTACCCCTTTTACCCCCTCGAGAAACTCAATTATTTCTCGGTCTCTTAGGTTCTGCGATTCCCCATGCAATTCTTCCTTTAGTTGTTTGTTCCCTGTAATGTTCTTTATGTAATTGCTTAAAACTGAAACTTCACTTTCAAGTTCGTCGATTCTCTCCATCAGGTTCCTGATTACATTCGCTTCTGCATCTGGTAGTGCTGAATGAGCTAGTGGATCTATCCGTTCTCCACTTTGATGAATTACTCGTCCTGGGATCCCCACAACTGTGCAGTTGGAATCCACCTCCCGCACAACAACTGACCCAGCCCCAATTCTCGTATTTGTACCTATTCTTATTGCTCCTAATACCTTCGCCCCTGCTCCTACGACTACGTTTTCTTCCAATGTTGGGTGACGTTTCCCACTCTCTTTACCTGTTCCACCCAGAGTAACACCCTGGTACAGGAGGCATTTGTTTCCTATCTCTGCTGTTTCACCAATTACAACACCCATTCCATGATCAATAAACACTCCTCTGCCTATTTTTGCTGCAGGGTGTATTTCAATGCCTGTTAGTGCTCTTCCAAGCTGGCTCAGACAGCGTGCACCCAGTTTCATTGAAAAAGGGTTATGCCAAAGACTATGGCTTAATCGATGAATACATAGGGCTTGAAAGCCTGGATAGCAGCATAATATCTCAAGCCACCCTCTTGCCGCGGGGTCACGCTCTCGGATTATTTTGAAATCCGCTCGTACATGTTCAAACATTTTTAGCTTTTGGTCGACGTCTCCTGTAGGCCGATTTCTTTTCGTAGTAATTCTATTGTCTCGTTGCTCAGATAATTTTTTGCACAGTGTACATGCGGGATTCTCATAAGTTGTGAACGGTTTTGGCGAAGGCTCTGTTCGACAAGAGGGAGACTTGGGCGATCGCACAGAACGTGGGTCGATGCTCTAAGGAGGGCTAGTAGTCGGCTACCCACATCTGGAGTCGCGGTCATTAAGAGCAACTCATTGCCTCGCAATGAATGAAGTATTACCTCTGCGGCCCTCAGGATTCCTGGGCTTATGCTTACTAGCCCTACACAGCTGCCAGGCCGCAGTTCCTTGAGCATGGCCAGCTCCTGGTGGAAGTCGTTGAGGTCCACTGCTACAGCGCGGACGCTGCGCTTCTTGGCAAGCTTCTCCAGCGGTTGGAGGAAATAGCGGCTTGTTACTACGGTGCCGTTGTTGGAGTTCTCCAGCACAATTTCTAGCTCCTCCATCGGCACCACCTCCACCGGTACATCCAGGCAGGGCTCCAGTTCTTCGGCGATCAGCATTGAGGCACCGATGTCTTCTCGCGGCGTGCTCACTAGCACGCGGGCGCCGCAGCGCAGCCGCCAGTCGATCTCCCGGGTGAGTAGTTCACGCGTCTGCTGCAGGGTGCATCCCGCATTGAGGAGACCATCCACGCATTTGCGCACTTCCCGGTCGAGATCGGTGACGCCTCGGTTGCGGACGTGCGGTGGCGTCTTGATTTCCCGGGGCTTTTGCTGGTCCCGCACGTAGATGCCTGAGCCGGCCATGGCTTCCACAACGCCATCGGTCTCTAGTTGGCGGTACACCTTGCTGACTGTGTTCCGGTGCAATCCCGTTTGCATCGCCAGCTGCCGGGTGCTGGGCAAGCGATGCCCTGGCGGGTAGTGCCGCGCTGCGATTGCGAAGCAGATTTGGTTGTAAAGCTGCGTCGACGCCGGAATGTCGCTTTCCTGTTGGATATGGAATCGCACGCCGGTGGGACATGTCGGAATGCGGCCACCATACGGAGCGAATTGCCTGGTGACAATTGGGGGTGTGTCCTGAGCGCCTGTGACAATCTCCAGCTTCCCTTCGCCTGGTTGGGTTTAGCTAGCCAATCTCGTTGTGCCACTGCGCTGATGACTGGCGCCGCCGCGGGTCCAGGCGTACGATATCTACCCGTAATCGTATATAAATTGTGCCTAGAACGTGCTAGCTTGTGTGCTCAGCGTGTCGGATTGCCTGGCCGCCCACGGACATTCGGCCCTGGTTCTGCCCTTGTTTTCCTGCACGGCGCCTGATTTGGAGTTGGCCTATGCGTCGTCCGATCAGCTCCAAGGCCGGCGCCACAAGGGCGCTACAACCGCAGATCAAATCCTCGGAGATCTCTACGCAGCGCTCAGCTGGTTGCGGGCCCGCTACCCTCTGGCCGCCATCCATGTGCTGGGCTTCTGCTTCGGGGGGTATGTCGCTTTTCTGGCGGTCATGTTGCCTGGTGTTGCCCAGGGCTTGGTTTTTGCTGTGCAGGTGTGAGCAGGATGCCCCCCGGCGGGTCTTAACCCTCCCTCAGCCTGCGTCCCGGAGATCCAGGCTCAGCTCATATGTGCTCAGCACTGCCGACCTTTTGATCCCCGCCGAGGATCCTGCGGAGAGTGGTGATGCCCTGCGCGGAGCCGATCCCGCCTGCCAGCGCCTGTGTTTCGTTGGGTGTGCCGGCGCCGATCACGGCTTCATTTAAGAAGCCTTCAGCATCTTCTATCCCCAGGCCTCAGCCCAGGGATGGTGTTTGCCGCTGGGTGACGACCCTTTTGCTTAGCCCTGCGGGCTGGCCACCTTGGCGGCTGTGGGCCTGGGTGGCGCGGGGATGGTGCGCACGGCCTTGTTGGCGGCATGATCCTTCTCCTCTTTCTTCACCAGCGGCGTTTTGCGCGGTGTGAGGAACATGATCATGTTGCGGCCCTCCCGCTTGGGCGCCTGCTGGATCTCGGCCTTTTCCTCGAGATCTTTGGCCATCCGCCGCAGCAGT
>MDTD01003184.1_pt1 | contig 13327 bp, 27 predicted proteins | sample 811221 | NCBI WGS metagenome assembly MDTD01 (sample SAMN05326646, study PRJNA326480) | marine metagenome | isolation source: seawater | place: Pacific Ocean: South West | collected 2011
GGAAAGAAAGAACCAGTGTTGACAGTAAAGACATACAAGAGTAACACATATGCACACGAAGTAGAAATTAAGGGTGAAAGTAAAGTTATCTACTCGCCCGACAAACCACTCTCTTGCGGTGCGAGAGTTTGGATTGAGACCGAATCAGAAGTGGTAGTGTTAAACTAACACACTGATAGAACGCTGATGTAGCACAGTGGTAGTGCAACGGTTTTGTAAACCGTAGGTCGTAGGTTCGAGTCCTACCATCAGCACCATTTAACTTTTATAACATAAGGAAATTTGATTATGTCTAAGAAATTGACGAAGAAAGCGAAGGTTTTTAATCTTCTATCCAAAGGTAAGAACGTGACATGGAAAACACTCCGTACACGTTTTGATCTTGCATCACCAACTGCGATGATTCATACCCTACGCAAAGAGGGTCATGCGATTTATCGCAACGTGACAGCTGACGGTGTTGCGTTTAGGTTGGGAGCACCAACCAAAGCGATGATTACCGCAGGTATTGTTTCGGTTCTTGGTGCAGGGCAGGCTTACAAGTCCTAATCTAATTTTTACAGAGGGGGGTAACTCCCCCTCTACTTTTTTTATGGAGAAAATATGAACGTAATACAAAGACAAGTACAAAAGTGGACAACTTACAAACCAAAAAACTACAACAGTTATTGGAGAGTGTGGTCAAATCGTTTAGTGGATCATGTTGGTGTTCTTGCGTTTGGTGCAGCTGTGATCGCACTTGCGATAGGATTTGTGGTCAATGTCTAAATATAGTAAGGTAGTAAAAGATGCATTTATGGGACTACCGAAAGGAGACAGTGTGAAAGTTTTAAATGAATACTTGTATGATAACTCAAATGAGTCAGACAAAGTATTAGTCGTTTATAATAGTTTGAGAAAGAGATACGAGGTTATGCATGATGGTGTGTTAGTTGATTCTTGTCTATCAGAGGGAAATGCACAACGAAGTGCAGAGGATTACATCAATGAACAAAAAATACGAGGATAATATGAAAAAAGTTGATTATGAGAGACTCTTGAGAAACGCAAACTCGGCGTTAGAAAATAGTAAAACCCAATGGAGTAAAAATTATTGGGGAGTTGTGATCGCACAACTTGAAAGAAGGTCTAAAAACCCAATATTAAACTAAGGGATTACTTATGACACTCGCACTTATCGTCTTAGGTGTTGCACTTGCAATATCTGGAGTAGCTGCATTTTATAGTATCGTAGGACTCATGGCGATATTCTCTGCATCATCAAGTTCAATCGCAATCATGGGAACTGTGTTGGAAGTCGGTAAACTTGCAACTGCATCATGGTTGTATCAGAACTGGAAAAAGATACCCAAACTACTCAAATATTATCTAACAAGTGCGGTGATAATACTCATGTTCATAACAAGTATGGGTATCTTTGGTTATCTATCTAAGTCACACATAGATGCAGGGACAGGAACAACAGAGTTGTATGTCAAGTTAGAGAGACTTGACAGTAACATTGAATCAGAGAGAAAGAGTATCAGTCGTGCAGAGGGACAACTCGACAAACTAGACTTTGCACTTGAACGATACATTGAACTCAATGCGGTATCAAAAGGACTACGAAAACGTGATGAACAAAAACCTGAGAGAGATAAACTTTCACAAATAGTAGATGACTCACAGGACAAGATAGATATATACTTAGATGAACGTGCAGAAATACAACTACAGATAAAAAGTTTTGAAGTAGAAGTAGGGCCACTCAAGTACATTTCTGCATTGATATTTGGTGAGAGTGATTCAGTCAACTACTTGGACAAAGCGGTTCGGTATGTCATTATATTATTGATATTCGTATTTGATCCACTTGCAGTATTGATGTTAATCGCAGCCAACATAAGTTTGAAAGAGGAACAACAGAAACGTAAAAGACGAGAGAAAAGAAGTGAACCAAAAAATGCAATGACCACAAAAGTCACTGAGACTAACAACGGTATGAGAAAAGTGGTCAAGGAAAAAAATGGAGTTCAGATAGAGTATTATGAATAAGACAATAATCATCTTGACTGTATTTTTAGTCGGTATGTTATCAGACATCTCTGTTCTGGGTGAAGACAGTCCTCATTTAGATGTGATGAAAATAATCAAAGAGAAACATGGTGTAAATGTAAAATCTATATTTGCAACTCAATGTAGTTGGTGTCATGGTGGTTATGGTATGTACGGTGGTAAAGGCCCAAAACTTGCAGGGACACCACTGACATTTGAACAGGTGGTTGATAGAATATCAAATGGTAAGTCTGGTCTGATGCCAGGATTCAAGAAACATTTGGGTGAGGAGAAAATTAACGCACTCGCAGAGTATATAAAAATGTTACCGAAAGAATAAACATGTACGAGTATAATTGTAAGATAGTAAAGGTAGTAGACGGAGATACAGTTGATGTAGATATTGATGTGGGATTTGGTATTTGGATACACAATGAACGTGTGCGATTATATGGCATCGACACACCAGAATCCAGAACTAGAGATTTAGAGGAGAAAAAATACGGACTAGCTGCAAAGGAGTTCGTGTTGAAATATCTACCAGTGGGTAGTCATCAGACACTTGTTACAATACAAGATAAGTCTGGTAAGTTCGGTAGACTGTTAGGTAAGTTTATAGTTGAGTTGGGTGATGACGCAGACCCACCATCATCACCACTAGACATTACATACCTAAATGACTTGATGGTTCAGACACATCATGCGGTTGCATATCACGGACAATCAAAAGATGACATCGCAGAGGAACACATAAAAAATAGAGAGTACGTTGAAATATGATTGATAAAAATTATAACAATCCAATACACCACTATCAAAATATCCTAGAGCTAAGAGGACACCAAAAGTCCATCCATGATTCAAGAGTGGAGAGACTTGCAGAGGTTCGTAATAGACCAAACCCAATGTCTATTCTTATGACGTATGCAGAATATGTTGAGTACAGAAAGAAGAATGAGAGTGTAGTTGACATATATGTATAAATCATATTCCATCAAAGAATGAAACTTTTGTATAAATAATTGTGTACAGAAGAAAGGGCCTTTTCTCTTAAACATCAATCTAGGGGAGAAGAATGTACAGATTACTTAAAAAGTTCTATATTTCACTTCTACAGGGACAGAAAAAATCTGTCATGGAGAGGTTGAGACAGTATCGTGGAGAAGGAGTTAGATTATGAATCTTTATGCAAGAGAATCAGCAGAAAAACTAACAGAGAGTATAGTTAATACGGTGGTTTTTACGAAAGAGTTAATATTAGTGACTGGAGTAATAGTTATGATGCGAGTAAGAAAAATATTTGACTGGTTTGAAAGTTTATCAGTTAATCGTAGTACCTCTGCACTAGAAAAGTTTATCGGTAAAGTGGATAACTGTGCAGAGTTAGAAGATAAAATGAGACAATGGGATAGGTTGCAAAGAAGGAATACAATGTCCTTTTAATGACCTTGACCTCTATATGATTTAAACCCACTCCTTTTATGTTTATTCATCATGGTTTTAGGGGATTTCTTACTACTAGAAATCCTCTCATGACCACCTATATATTCTATAATAATCATATAAAACCCTAAATAGTATTCAGTAGTGAAGTGAAATTTTCGTGTTGGTAGATTATGTAACACGGAGATTTATTTTGATAGACCCTATAACCGCATTTGGAGTTGCAACTACCGCATTTAAAGGTATCAAAGCCCTTGTAAGTGCAGGTCGTGAAGTGGAAGACGTTACCTCACAGATTGGTAAGTGGTTCGGTGCGGTTGCAGATTACCAACATGCAGCCAGTGAGAAGAAGAAATCGAACCAAAGGGGTATCAAGAAGTTTCTTGCACCACAGAGTGTCGAACAAGAGGCACTTGAGTATGTGATGCACAAGAAGAAGATTAGAGAGATGGAGAAGGAACTCAAAGATATGTTGACATGGGGTAACTATCCATCTGGTATTTACAATGATATGATTGTTGCAAGAAGAAGAATCAAGAGAGAACGTGAACAAGAGGTTCACAGAAGGGAACGTGCAAAGAGAGAACTAATCACATACTCAATCTATGGTACTCTTTTAGTAGCCATGTTAAGTGCATTATGGTGGATAATAGGACTACTGATAGATATATGGCCTAAGTCATGACCTGTGCGTGTGATTGGATGGACATAATAATAAGTGTCATGTTATTAGTGTCAATACCACTATGGATAATATTTTCAGTTTATGCATTTATACAATTAGGAGAAAAATAAAATGGGAATGACTAAAACCAAGGACATGTTTGAAAAACTTAAAAAGGTTGATGACATTGATCTAAGATATGCAGTAGACACTTTAGAGGGAATGTGGATTAAGGCTTTTGGTGGTAGTATGTCACCAAGTGATATTGAGAAAAGATTGACAGAGTGGGAGATATATGTTAAAGTTAGATCACAGTATAAAGAGGATTTTAAATTTCTAGTTGACAGTGTAAAAAAAGTTGCATTTATAAACGGATAAGAGGTGTTGATATGATCGTGAAATTGTTTAAGTTAGTAAAGAGTAGAATACCGTTTCAGTTTAGATTCAATAATATGTGGGTGAAGAAACACTATGAGGATTGCGTGTGAAATTTTTTATAATCAACTTAGTTTCAATCACCTACACTTCTTTTTTTCTTATGATGATCGTAGTAGCTATCATGGGTAAGGAAAGAGCAGGTGATTCTGGACTAGAGGAGTTTATGGTTTGTTTTTCAATAATCGGTTTCATGAGTATTGTTCGTTATTTCGTAAACTATGAACATAATACTTGACACCTATATACTATCTATGATATGATTGTATAAACTTATAAATGAGGATAGTATATTATGTTATCGAAAGATGTTCCAACACCAGAACCTAAGTTTCAACATGATTACATAACCAACAGAAAAAAGTATGATAATGTTCAGTACAACATCAACTTCTTTTTTGGGCCACCAATCGCAAGGATCATAGTTCCAAAAGAAATAGTAGACGGACTCAATGCAACTGTAGATCGAAAACTACAAGAACAGTATGAAACTCATGGTGACAGGTTGGTTGGACAGATTAATCATGAACCAAACCTAAATGTCAAAGACTTAGATGAGTCAGGAGCTGCACACTTCTTTCACTCGTGTACAACTTCATTTGTGCAGAACGTATTAACAAGTAGACTACTTAACTTTCCAAAAGACTACACACACCAAACACTGTTTAGAAGTGCGTGGGCAGTTTGTCAGTTTCAGAACGAATATAATCCTGTGCATTTTCATACTAACTGTGACATCAGTTCAGTGATGTATCTTAAAATACCGAAGTATGACACCAGATGGAAAACTGATAGACCATTTAAGGATAACACTGTTGATGGTTGTATAGAGTTTGTGAGTGGTTCTACAAGTACATCAGGGTTGGAGATGGGAACATATAGACACACACCAAGAGTCGGTGAGTTATTCTTGTTTCCATCGTCACTACTACATACAGTGTATCCATTCTTAGGTGATGGTGAAAGAAGAAGTATTGCATTTAACATGGCGTACCAAATCCGTAGAAAAAAAGATGGTGCGGTAGTGAACGGATTCACTGATCCTGTTGGTATACATCCTGATAGTGGTATGTCTGTAGATATGATACCTCAAGGTATACATGACCGCATACAGAAAGGTGCAAAGTGAGATTCAAACAAAAACTATCATGGTATCACTTAGTGTATGTTTTGATATGGACTATCGCAACGTCAATGGTAGTATTTACAGTGTACGCAAAACCAGATGTTCACTGTGTTTTAAAATCAAGAACCACATTTGTAGAGAATGAGGGTGAGTGGGATTGTCAGTATATTTGTGAGAATGGTAAAAAGACACAAGTCATATTACCAAAAAGATACAGGTGTCCAGCTCGATTATTTGAAAAGGATAGATGATGCACGAAGACCCAATTATTTTTAAGAAAAAAATTATCTCAGTTGTTCTTACAATCTGTGTACTTTTACAGTTTGTGTTCATCGCAGTCATAGCGTTTGCAGATGATAAAGTCACACAAAAAGTTGACTCTACTATGTATGTTAATGATCCTGTATATTCACTGTTCAAAAGAAAAAGATGTGCGATGTGTCATGCGGTGGATCACAAGTTAGTCGGGCCACCATTTCGTGCAGTCTCAATAAGATACAATGGTGCAGGGGTCACAGAGATTCGCACACTTGCAAAGACAGTGATGTATGGTGGAGTAGGTAACTGGGGTGACATTCCGATGCCACCAAACAGTGTTACGTTAAGTGAATCAGAACTTTTAGTGAGATGGATACTCGACTTACCTGACGGTGATGTATAAACCACTACCAAAGTGTATAACACTTGAACCATCTGAGATACATGGACTAGGACTGTTTGCGACACAAGACATTCTTCCAAACACTTGTCTTGGTATTACACACTACTTCACAGGGTTTGAGATAATAAGGACACCACTTGGTGGGTTTGGTAATCACTCTGATAATCCAAATTGCACAAAGAAAAAGTCATCATTTGTGACTGACTTTGGTGAGATAGGAGACAAGTGGACATTGTTTACAAACAAATATATATCTGAGGGTGAAGAGATAACTTGGAAATACGATTTATATTCGGTGACACAAGACGTTAAAGATGATTTATCAATTTGAATTTAGTTTAGACACAAGTCCAATGAAAGAATACGCACTATCACTTACAGAGGGTAGGGAAGTATCAAATGTAGGTGGATTTCAATCACAAAAACATTTGACACCACCAGCTGTATGTGAAAAATTATTCACTGAGGTAGAGAGGAACTTGAGTCGTGAGATGGTGTTATCAACTCTGTGGTTCAATGTCAATGGAAAGGGACACTACAATCTAAGACACAATCATGTTGACAAAAAGATACACATGGTAAATCAACGTGGGTCTTGGATACCGATAACTCACGAGAGAGGTGTCAGTGGTGTCTACTATGTGGATGTTCCAGATGATAACATGGGCGATATTGTATTTGACGATAGAAGAGTGACACCAAAAACAAACACTTTACTACTTTTCTCAAACGATGTTGCACACGCAGTAGAACCAAACCAATCTGACATGAACCGTATCAGTATTGCATTTAACTATGGTGATCGAGTTTAACTTGACACAACAACTTTATTATGGTAACATTACACAATGAGATTTTATACAAACATTACGCAGTGGGGTAACGACCTACTACTTAGAGAATACAAAGATGGTAAACGAATCAACCGAAAGGTGAAGTACGAACCATGTTTGTTTACTCTTACCAAAGACTCAAAATACTCTAAAGATTACAAAACACTTAATGGTGATTGGGTCAAACCAGTACAACATGCGTCTATAAAAGATGCAAAACGATGGCTCAAACAACATGAGAATCAACTAGACACAGTGTATGGAAATAGTATGTTCGCATACACATATCTTGCAGATCAATATCGAGAAGAAGTGAACTGGGATATTGAAAAACTACTGTTGGTTACGATTGATATTGAGGTAGAGTGTGAAAATGGATTCCCTAATCCAGAGGTTGCAAGTGAACCATTGTTGTCTATCACAATCAAGAACCATCAGAGTAAGGAGATCATAGTGTGGGGTCTTAGAGACTTCACCACAGACAGGGACGATGTAACTTATATACTTTGTGATAGTGAGGAACACTTACTCGCACTCTTTATTAAGTTCTGGACAGACAACTATCCAGACATCATTACTGGTTGGAACACAGAGTTCTTTGATATACCTTACATCTGTAATCGTGTTAAACAGTTGTTTGATGAGAGTGTGTTAAAAAAGTTATCACCTTGGGGTAATGTATCAAGTCGTGACATATATTCAAAAGGTAGAACACACCAACTCTATGACATACAAGGTGTTGCACATCTTGACTACTATGACTTGTATCGCAAGTTTACATACACCAGTCAGGAGTCGTATCGGTTAGACCACATCGCATATGTGGAACTAGGTGAACGTAAGGATGGTAATCCATATGAGACATTCAAGGACTGGTATACTAAAGACTATCAGTCATTCATTGAGTATAACATCACGGACGTTGAGTTGGTAGACAAACTCGAAGACAAGATGAAACTGATTGAGTTATGTCTCACGATGGCTTATGATGCAAAAGTCAACTACATGGATGTACTTGGGTCAGTCAAGTATTGGGACATACTCATATACAATCATCTACTGAGTAAGAAGATTGTCATACCACAAAAGAAGAACAATAAAAAGTCTACTAAGTATGAAGGTGCATATGTCAAAGAACCACAGGTAGGTGAACACAAGTGGGTAATGTCGTTTGACTTGAACTCACTGTATCCACATTTGATTATGCAGTATAACATATCACCAGAGACACTATATGCAAAGAAACCTCTGTGGAAAGAATCACAGATTGATGATATGTTGTCAATGAAAAAAGATACATCAAGTCTCAAGGATAAGAATGTCACACTTACTCCAAACGGTGCATTATTTAAAACTGACAAGAAAGGATTTTTGCCTGAGATAATGCAGACGATGTATGATGATCGAGTCAAGTACAAACAACTCATGATTCAGGCGAAGAAAGAATATGAACGTACTCAAGAACCTAGACTTCTCAAGGATATTGCAAGGTATAACAACATTCAGATGGCGAAAAAGATTTCTCTCAATAGTGCATATGGTGCTATTGGTAATAATTGGTTTCGTTACTATGATGTTCTGGTCGCTGAGGCAATCACTACTTCTGGTCAGTTGTCCATTCGTTATATTGAACATTCTCTTAATCGGTACATTAATAAAATTGTTGGAACGGTGGGAGAAGATTATGTTCTTGCATCAGATACAGATTCAGTGTATATTACATTTGACCGACTTGTTAATGGTGTGTTCAAACAAGACCAAGATAACAAAAAAATCGTGGATTTCTTGGACAGGGTGGCTCGAGAGAAAATTGAACCTTACATTGACCGCAGTTATAAAACTCTCTCTGAATATGTAAATGCGTATGAACAGAAGATGCAGATGAAACGTGAGGTGATTGCGGATAAAGGTATATGGGTTGCGAAGAAACGATACATACTGAACGCATGGGATGTCGAAGGTGTCCGATACAAAGAACCACAACTCAAACTCATGGGTATCGAAGCGGTCAAATCATCCACCCCTGCACCATGCAGAAAGAGACTCAAGGATGCATTGAAGATTATTATGAGTGGTGATTCGGAAGAACTCAACACGTTTATACAAGACTTCCGACAGGAGTTCATGTCACTGAGTGCAGAGGACATTGCATATCCGAGAAGTGTCAACGGACTACAGAAATTTACGAGTGACCACAATCTGTTTTCCAAGGGAGCTCCTATACATTGCAAGGGTGCGATACTATACAATCATCTATTGCGTAAAGAGAAACTTACACACAAGTATCCGTTCATACAAGAGGGTGATAAGATTAAGTTTGTGCATATGAAGACACCAAACATCTATCAGTCAACGTCTATGTCGTTCATGACGGAGTTACCAAAAGAGTTTGATGTGCAAGATAAGATTGATTACGAGATGCAGTTTGACAAGAGTTTTGTAGAACCACTCAAGTTTATCACAGACAAGATACGGTGGAGACTTGATAAAAGTTATGGAACACAAGGAACATTAGAAGGATTTTTCACATGATTGAAGGGATAATACATTATGGAAACATTTTTATGGGTAGAGAAGTATAGACCAAATGACATTGATGCGTGTATATTACCAAGTGATTTAAAGAACACGTTTAGTGAGTTTGTAAAAGATAAACACATACCAAACCTTATACTATCGGGTGGATCAGGTGTCGGTAAGACCACTGTCGCAAAGGCCATGATAGAACAAATAGGGTCAACGTATATAATGATAAACGGTTCGGAAGAGTCTGGTATTGACGTACTTAGAACCAAGATTAAGAACTTTGCATCGACTGTATCACTCGAAGGTGGTAGAAAATACATCATACTTGATGAGTCTGACTACCTGAATCCACAGTCCACACAACCAGCACTTCGTGGATTCATGGAAGAGTTTCATAAGAACTGTGGGTTTATATTTACATGCAACTACAAGAACCGTATAATACCACCACTACAGTCACGATGCAGTGTTGTGGACTTTATTATACCAAAGAAACAAAAACCAAAACTTGCACAGGACTTTTTTGCAAGTGTCACGGACATACTCAAGAGAGAGAATATAGAGTACGATAAGAAAGTTGTGTTAGAACTTATCACTAAATATTTTCCAGATTGGAGAAGAATACTTAACGAACTCCAGAGATACTCTGCGTCAGGTAGAATAGATGCAGGGTTACTGGTTAACTTACAAGAGGTACAAATTCATGACCTTATGGTATCACTCAAAAAGAAAGAGTTTACAAAAGTGCGAGAGTGGGTTGTACAAAATCTTGACAACGATCCAATGCGTATTTATCGTCTTATTTACGATTCCCTGTATGATACTGTGGATAGTTCTACTATTCCCCATGCTGTTGTATGCATTGGTGATTACTGTTACAAATCCTCATTTGTCGCAGACCAAGAGATAAACCTACTTGCATGTCTCACTGAACTGATGGCTCAGTGTAAGTTTAAATAATGGAGACATGTCATGTATGAACTAAAAGAATATCTGAACGCAATCAATCACAGTAAAAAGAAACTGATGGACACAGAAGACGAGATGTGGGAAAAGAAGTATCCACCATACATCGTCAATAAGTGTCTGTCTGCATTTCCAGAAACACTCATGTTAGTGAACGAGATGAACATGAGAACACACCTTGAAAAGAAACTCCAGTTTGACTTTTTACTAAATAGTATTCGACCACGCAAGAGGTTTGCAAAATGGTTGAAGGCGAGTAAAGTAAAAGACATTGAGTATGTTAAAGAGTTTTATGGATATAGTAATGCAAAAGCTAGGTCTGCTCTTGAGATACTTACAGATAGTCAGTTAGACTATATCAAAGAAAAGATGAACAAAGGTGGAAGAAATGGAAAGTATTAATTGGACTCAAGAACAGATGTTAGAGGTTACTCTCAAAGAACCAGATGACTTCCTCAAGATACGAGAAACTCTATCTCGTATTGGAGTTGCTTCTCGTAAAGAAAAGAAACTATACCAGTCGTGTCATATACTACACAAACAGGGTAGGTATTACATCGTGCATTTCAAAGAGTTGTTTGCACTGGACGGTAAACAGACTAATCTATCGGAGAACGACATCGCAAGAAGAAACACTATATCAAAACTTCTCAAGGATTGGGGTCTGGTAGAGATACAAGGAAACACAGAACCCAACGCACCATTGAGTCAGATTAAGATCATATCGTTTAAAGAAAAGAACGAATGGACACTTGAAACAAAATATAATATAGGTACAAAAAAGGGAGGAGATGATAATGAGTAATATTATGAGTGCATTACGCAAGAAGTATGAGTCTGAGATTGAATCCGCTCGTGCAAACATAGAGGTGTATATGACCAATCCATCTGGTATCGGAGAACATCCAGACATAGTAGCTGCAGTAGACTCAGAGATGGTAAAACTTGCAGACGCAGAGGATAAACTTGAATCACTTGAATCAAACTATCCACAACACACTAACTCGCAATATCTATCAGAGGGTCACGCAAATTTTTCACCTGATGCACAACTAGATTTATTTGAGACACCTAGAAACTACGATAAGGATGACGCAATAGAAGGAGAGTGAGGAGTATACTATATCATGGAATTAATAGAAGCAGTAACAGACTTCAGTATAGAGAAAGACATCGTAAGACCAGAGTATGACGTAGAGTTTCGTACTTCTGAAGACAGAGAGGTGTTTGCATGGGGATACAACATCAATCCCTATCAATCACATCATGCACTGTGTTGTGTCGCATACTGTAATCAAATACCGATTGACATGAAACAACTAGAGTCGTATTCATCGTACTCTAAAAAGTATTTCATGGGTCATATCGCAGTCGCATACACAGTGTGGAGTTGTTCGGAGATTAAAGGTATGGGTAGATTCCTTATGATGGAACTACAGAAACATTTTCGAGAGGTTCTACACATACACAGATTAGTGACTCTATCACCACGAACAGAGATGGCTAAGAACTTCCATCTATCCAACGGTGCAACACTACTATCTACTAATGCAGATAGTTACAACTTTGAGTATGAGATATGAAAGACTCGTGGACATGTGACGGAACAGAAGAGAATGACTACGATGGTCATCCTCTGGTATATCTACATGAAGACCAAGACTGTCCTTACTGTGGAAGACAATCAACACTGAACGCAATCAAAGAAGGACTCAATGGTATCTCAGAAGAGGATATAGTAGGTGTTTCGGAAGATATTAAAAAAGGTATAGAATAACATAGAAAGGTTCAGAGGAGAGTGAGACCTCAACTGTTATTTAGGAGTTTGTCAAGTCCCCTCTCACGCACACTCAGAGTTATCCACAGGGGTTGACAGAGGAGCCCAACTCTGGTATACTTAGAGTGTCCTCTGAGACCAGTGGTAAGTACCTGATTATACTCAGAAATATAATTGCATAAGTCTTTGATTATAAACGAATCTATTTTCACATAAACCCTTGACTTTCTCAGTGAGTCCTGTATAATGGTATACATGATGAGAGATAAAGAGATATTACTGGAGACAGTTAACGATAATAACAGTCTAGGTCACTTAACGATAATAAGGACACTGAATGTATCTCTTTCAATTATAAAGGAATATTATGAGAACAGGTGAGACAACATTAGAGAACGAATACTTAGATACCCTTGCAGAATTATGTGATGAGAAAGTCAAGAGGGTTAAAAAGATTGAGTCCCTTGAGAATATAATCGCACATAACCTTTACATGATAAAGAAACTTGATGAGAAGTCCAATGCATTGTGTGAGAACTATCATAAGAACATAAAGAACACTGTGGAGGCCGCACTATGCAGTTAACAGATTATATAAGTCCACACGATGAGTATTCAATCTTTAAAGGTATTCCCATCAGTGAGAGATACTCAGACGAAGTAAAAAGTCTAATGAAATCAGGTAGTTACAGAATCAAGTATAGAGGTAAGAGTAAACTAGGTTGGTGTAGACCACGAAACTACACTACGAAACAATACGCAGACACGTTTGCAATATACAGGAGAGACTACTAATGTCAAATTTAGTGAAAGTGAATGACCAACTTATGGGTCTAACAATGTCTGAACTTACACAAGTACA
>MDTD01084546.1_pt1 | contig 13327 bp, 12 predicted proteins | sample 811221 | NCBI WGS metagenome assembly MDTD01 (sample SAMN05326646, study PRJNA326480) | marine metagenome | isolation source: seawater | place: Pacific Ocean: South West | collected 2011
AGGTTTTTCAAATTTTTTAATTTTCAAGCTGTCAATTGTTGCTGAGTCTAATTTAAGACTGTTCGTATCTTTTATAATATCTAGTTTGGGCCCCGCTTTATATCGTTCGGTATTGGCTGTTCCATCTTCTTTGTATTCAGCTAAATCACCACTTTCATTGCCGTTATTCCAAGTTCCAATTAAACTTGGGTTGCCATTTTCATGGAAATAAATTTGTTTACCATTTTTTACACCTCGATTATCGTATGTGAAATGATTTTTTGGATTTCCATTTTCATAGTATTGTTTGTATTCTCCTACCCATCTATTATTTCTCCACGTTCCCGTTTCTCGAACAGTACCATTTTTGTAAAAAAAAGTAGCTTTACCATCTGGTATACCATTTTGATAGAAAAGAATGTGTTTTGTCTTTCCATTTCTAAAGTAAAAAACCCATTTGCCTTCTTTCTTGTTGTCTACATAATGCCCTTCTTCTACTTTTTGGTTGGGTTGATAACCGGGAAGCTTTTTTTGTTCATTCGTAAATACCCAATAACCTTGCTTTTTGTTTTGTTCATCGGTATAGTTGATGGTGTCGTTTTGACAATAGGAAAACAGATTGCAAAAAGCAATACAAATTAATACAGTTATTTTACGATTTAACAGTCTCAAAATCTTATAAATACCAGAAAAGTCTACTTTTTTTCGCGAAAAATGTTTCAAGATTTAATTCTTAAAATCATACCATCCCGTATGATTTTATCGCAATCCATCAAATGTCTTATCTCTGCAATAGTTGTTTTTCTAGGTAAACTGGAAAGGGTCACTAATCGTGCCAGTTCTACTGGGTTTGATTCTATAAGTTGAAGGATATACTGTTCATGATTGAGTGAATTTTTGTTTTTTTGACAGCAATCACAATTACCGCATTTACTTTTAGGTACTTCATCAAAGTAAAACAGAGCTATGTTTGTTCGACACTTCTTATTTTCAATAGCATATTTTATCAATGTGTTTAATTGATTTTGTGCTATTTCATACCTCAATTCTAATAGCTCCTTGGGTATGATTAAATGTTTTGAGGATACCCTGTTAAGAGAAAAAAATATTTTTGGTAAAAAATTTTGTTTTTGATAGTCTAAAACATGGGTTCTTTCAAAAATATCCAATCCTTTTTTAACTTGGTCAACAGAGGTGTTGAGAATTTCAGCAATTTTGCCTTCACTTATTTTTACGTAATTATTGAAAACACCTGTATATGACCTAAGAATCGTAGAAAGCAATTGCGATTGGAATCCATTATTTATTAGTATTCTCTCAATTTCTTTTCTGTCTTGTAAAATTTTTAGTTTTGAGCCTGATGTAATGTTTTCAGAAACAAATACATAGCCTGCATTTTCCAATATTTTTATTGCATAATGTACACTTAAAGGATGCAGTTGATTTTTCTTTGAGAATTTAGTGAGGTCAATTGGAACACCTTCATTTTCTCCCGAGCCAATGGCTATTTGCCCATGATTTGCAATGGCCTGATAAATATCTTGAATCACGTATCGTTTTGGAAAGCGATAATTCAGTAGGTTGGTCAAGTTTTGGATGTCATTTTTATTGAAAAATAAAGCAGCTTTTGATGGCTTACCATCTCTCCCTGCTCTTCCTGCTTCTTGATAATATTCTTCTAGAGAGTTGGGTAAGCCAAAATGAATTACGAAACGAACATCAGGTTGATCAATTCCCATTCCAAAAGCATTTGTTGCTACGATAATTTGAGTAGTCTTATTTTTCCAACGCTTTTCAATATTTTTTCGATCTTCTATGGATAAACCTGCATGATAATATTCGCTTGAAATACTGTTTTTGTTGAGCTGCTTAGAAAGTTCCTCACATGTTTTTCTACTTCTAATGTAAATTATTCCTAATCCTCTTAAATTTTTAACGTAATGAATAATGGATGGAATTTTATTTTCCGTGTGGTGGCTTTCGAAAAATATATTTTTCCTTTCAAAACTCGTTTTAATTACGTTTTGCTTACTGAAATTTAATTGAAGTTGAATGTCATTAGCAACTTTTTTAGTGGCGGTAGCTGTCACTGCAATAATACTGGCTTTCGGAGCCCATTCTCTTATTTGAGTAACAGATCGAAAGGCTGGCCGAAAATCATGTCCCCACTGAGATATGCAATGCGCTTCATCTACAGCAATGAAATTGATTTTCATTCGTTTTAAACGCTCTCGGACAAAAATAGAGTTTAGCCTCTCAGGGCTTAAGTATAAAAATTTTGTTTCACCATAGATACAATTGTCTAAGGTGTAGTCCATTTGCTTGGGACTCATTTCTCCGGATATAAATTCTGCTTTGATACCCTTATTTTTCAAACTGCTGACCTGATCATTCATTAGAGCAATTAATGGAGAAATAACAATACAGGTTCCTTCTTTAGATAGAGCGGGTATTTGAAAGCATATTGATTTTCCAGCTCCAGTAGGTAGAAGCGCTAAAACATCATTGCCCATCAAAGCTTCAGCAATTACTTTTTGTTGAGAATTTCTAAAGGATGTATGCCCCCAGTATTTTTGTAGTATAGATTCTGGGTTACTCACTCAGTTTTTTTAAAATAAATTTTATTCGATTGCTAGTTGTGTCTAAAGGAACCTTTATAGGCTGATAACCTGATGTTACGTAAGCCTTTTCTATTTCCTTATAAATTGACTGTGCGTCTTCAAAGGTCTCTCTTCTTTCATTATCAGTTGTATATATCTCTTCCCACGGGGGTAAGATAAACACTTGATCATAACGGTTCGCTTGGCTACTTATTTTTAGATTTTTAAATAATTTTTTACGTCCATGATTTATGTATCCAATTATATCTGGAATACCTCTATCATAAAAAACCAAATCTGCATTTGCTGAGTTAAAATCTTGAACTTGTCCAAGTAAAACAAGTTTTGAAAATCCAACAATATCATCCCAGGGCACTTTATTTGTTTTGAGAATGAGTTGTTCCTGAATAATTTTTCTAGCAACTTCATCGAAGGTTTCATAACCAGAATTATGAAAAGCTTTTATTAAGCTAGTTTTTCCCGTTGCTGGGCCTCCTGTTATAACCACTCGAATCATTGAATTAAAATTAACAAAATAACGCGATTTATGTTGTTTTAATTTACTTCCTGTAATATACAGAATGATTAAAATAAAAAAAGCCACCTAATGGTGGCTTTTTGAAAATAATGTTAATGATGAAATTAATCCCCATCGCTATCTATATATGTGATTTGTACACCAATAGCATTGGTCATGTCAACTTTTAAGTAAGCAACAAGCTCTTTAATTTTCATATAAAGCTCATCTGTGATTTCTTTTTGATTTTCGATTGCTTCATTCATTGTACCAGTAAGCTGATTTGCTTTTTCTTCAAGTGTATTGAATGTAGTTAGAATTAATTCGTTTAAATCTTGATCACCTCTTTTTGTTCCCAAAGCTTTAAGGTAGTCGTCTAACCCAACACCGTCATTCCCTGATAAATCTTCACCTTTATATATTCTTTCAAGGTTTGCAAGGTGGGCTTTAAATAAATCAATACTATAACCACTGTATAACGCCTCCGATTGATCGGGTTGAGGGGTGTTTAATGTGAATTTTCCAGCAGGAAATCCAAGTTGTCCATTTTTCAGAACTTCCACATTTTTTACATATCCATTTACAAAAGAAGTGAATGAAGAACTCACTGTTTTTGAATCATCTGTTTTGAAATTGGAATAAAAACCATCAGTGTTTTCTTTCCAATAAGCATAAGCAGATTCAGATTTTGATTTAATAAGTTCTACATTGTTTAAACAATATTCTTTACCTACTGATGTAACTCTTTGAGTAATTTCATTTTCAGAACCTTCAAAAAGCAAATAATCTAGCCCAGGAAAACCTATTGCATCTGTATAACTTGCAGATTCTAGATTAAATCCAGTTGAGTTGAATGTGGAATTTATATTCGCAGTATCTGTCGGATATGTATTTAACATACTTCCTAAAGAAACTAAAGTAGAGTTTCCATAATTAACAAAAGAACATGCCTGCCATGAAATATAGCTGTCTTTGAATTTGTTTTGAAGATCAATGAGGTTTTCAGAAGTCGATGACGATTCAAAACTTGTATAAGCAGATTCTAAATCAGCCGTTGACTGTTTTAAGTCTTCGAATTGCGGTAAAATGATATTATCTGCTGCGTTGGATAATATTTCCGTAATGTCAAAATCATCAACATTTTCATTCCCTGAATCATTAACGCAGCTCCACAAAAGTGAAGCTGCGCTTATAATTGTTAATAGTTTTTTAAATTTCATTTTAAATCCTTGAAATTATAATTCTGTTTTAACAGATTCTAATCCTGCTTTTGAAGCAAGTAAATCTCTTGCAGCAGTAATGTCATCAACAGTTACATCCCAATAGTTGCTACCAAGAGCGGTTAAAACTGCATTGTATTCAGAAGCTAATGCTCCATCCGCATTATATCCTAATGCCTTTGTGAAAGCTTCTGCTTCAGTAAGAACATGAAGTCTATCAGCGTCATCTGAGAACTTTTCAATACCGTCATTTAAGTAGTGAATAGCAGTTGCCGCAGCAGCTCTTTCCCATAACTCTTTGATATCAGCAACAGCTTTATCTTGACCTTCTTTATCTTTAGCAGAGATTGCAGCTCTCCCTCTCAAGAAAGCGTCCATGATTGCATTTGTTCCAGCTAACTCATCTCTTCCGTTACAGTATTTACCCCAGAATCTAATTCCATCTGTATTTGTTGGGAAATCGATAGGTACACCAAAGTATCCGAATGCTTCATCGAAATGGTGCTCTTTTGCAGTACCTTTTCCTTCCTCAACAGTTTCGTTATCCACAGCGTCTCCAATCTTTTCATCCGACAAGTATTTTGAAGTTCCTTGGTAGTAGAAACATGATCCCATTAATCCCTTGTCGATTAATTGAGCATATTCTCTTCCATCTGCATCAACTAGGATTGTTCTATTAGCACCTGTTACCAAACCAGCTTGACCGTTAGCACCACCAGCTTGACCAGAATATTTTGCAATTGAGTCGAACAATGATACAATAGAGGCTTGAGTGTATTGATATGTTTTGCTCTTTAAATCTTTTCCGGAAGAACCAACTTCTCCTTCAAAAGGACTGTTTTCATTGGCATACATGTCATTCATCTTTTGAGCATCAAGTGATACATCTTCAGAATGACCGGTTTTAATATAAGTAGTTAAAGCAGCTAGCATATCCAAACGATCTGTTTGACCACTGTACGATACGTTTTCGAAGTTGTAGGTTGCAGGAACCGTGTAAGACGGATCATCAGTTGTTGTTTCTTCTTCTTTGACACATCCTGTAAGAACAGCGACTGCCATGATTGGGAGTATTAATTTTTTCATAAGTAATAGTTTTATGGGCCCAAAACTAAATGCTTAGTTATCGTTTTCAAATACCCTTTTTTAGGTATTCATCATTTTTTCGTTGAATGGACATATGGCAACCAAACTGCATTCGTTTCGTTATCTTTACCGTATGGGTAAAGGGTATCTGTTTTGTTTTAGTGTTCTTGCGCTGACTATTTTGGCTTGTAAAAAAGAAGACAGCAGTTTTGATGAGAGGCAAATTAATATCGAGTTCTCTCAAGAAACCTCTATGGCCAATATTTTTTCTGCTAAAATTCATCAAATTTCTAGAAAAGAGATTCAATATATTGAATCAATTGAAGAATTAGCACTTGACGAAACAGAAGAGATTAAATTGCACGATTCTTGTGCTGCAATTTCATACTGTTTGGATTCTAGTAATGCTTTTGTGTCTCATGCAGAAATTATTTTCAATGATACAAGTTGTTCATATCCAGCTAGAAAAAAATTCGGTAAGTTAAAAGTGTATTTAACAGGAACCTTGAACAAAGTGGGTACCCGCATGACCATTATCCCAGAAGGTTTCTTTTTAAATGATAAAAAAATAGAAGGGACAATTATTGTCAATAACATTGGTTTAAACGATGATTTTTTATTCGAGTGGAGAAAGGAGGTTTTTGATGGGAAAATATGGTTGAATTCAAGCCAATACTTTACATGGAATAGCAATACGTTTATTACTCTCGATTTTTTCCATCAAGAAATGATTTACGAAACTGAAGCTAGTTTGATAAGTAGAAATGGAAGAACTTATACTATTGAAACTGTTGAACCTTTGATTTCAGAATTTAATTGTCGCTATTTTCAATTTGGTGAATTGGAACTTAAATCGGATTGGGGGCTTCATCAAAGAATTAATTTTGGATACGGAGATTGCGATAACAAAGCAATTCTTTGGGAAGATTCAAGAGAGGTAGAAGTTAATTTACATTAATGAAATAAACTACTGTATTGATAACAATTCATTTCAAATTTTATTTGTTCGCCTTTTTTAAAGGGAACATCCCATTCTCCACTGTATTTAATTTTTACAGGTAGGTATTCACCAAAATTGTATTTAAGTTCAATAAACATTTTCATATCAAATGAGAACATTGGAGTAACATCTTTTAAAGCGTATGTTCTTGCGATGATATTCATAGTTCTTCTATCGTAAAAAGTAACCAGCCTTGTAATGGTTACTTTTTTGTCGGAAACATCTCGTTTTTTTTTACAGGAAAACTTGTAACAAGGAATGGTATCCCTAAAAAAAGTTTTTTCAATTGTGAAATCATAGTATTTAGACATTCTGGCACTAAAAATATCAAGTTTTTTACCTATAAAAGGGACTCCTTTTACCTTCGTACCAGGAGAAAACATAAATGTTTTAAGTTTTTCGTAATATTTATCTTTTGTTGAAAGGCCTTTCATACTTTCCTGAGAATAGGAATTATTAACATTATTATTAACAGGAAATTTCCCTTTCTTAAAAAAAACTTTATCGTACATTTCAGCAGTAAAGTACTTATGAGTACCGTCTCTCTTATATACTTTACCATTTGTTTTTTCGTTTGTTATCGTAATCCAACCTGTAGAGCCATTACTAAAATGATTGGCATAGCGGTTGATTTTTCCTACCTCGCTCCATTCTTTATCATAAATCTCAATAGTGTTACTAGAGGTGTGTGGATACATTTTTAGATTTTTAAATGCTCTGTAAAAACTAGTGTCTGCTTTTGTCATTTTAATAAAATCATTAACATCGAACCCTTTTTTATATTGTATTGATACAGTGTCAACAAGAGCAGTGTCGTAGATGTTTTGAGAAGAAACAAAAGGGCTCCAAAGCAACAAAAAAGGTAAAATTAGCTTTGATTTAATCAATATGTTTTCGACAGTAAACATATACCTAAGTTAATCATTCAAAAGCAAATATTAGGATTAAAGCGTTAAGCACCTTGGAAAACTTGTTTGTACTTTTTATATTTGCACAATGATGATTACAAAAAATAACTCTTGGTGGTGGCACTCTCTTTAAAAAAGACAGTGAACTGGATGGTGTTATAATATGATATAAAAGCTTGCAGGTCACTGCAGGCTTTTTTTTTGATTGTCATATTCGTTAGTTGTTAACTAACAAGAAATAAATAGTTAAATGGAAAAAATTAAAATAAATACTAGGTACAAAACAATGCTGGCAGATACCATCACACCAGTGAGTATCTATTTAAACATTAGAGATAAATACAAGAAAAGTTTCCTGTTAGAAAGTTCAGATTATCACGGAAACGAGGATAGCTATTCTTTTATTTGTTTCAACCCTGTGGCGTCATTTAAGGTTGAGGATGAGAAAATATTTATTGTGTATCCTAATGGAGATTTTGAAACAAAATCAGCTATTCAGTTTGATGTAGTTGATGAATTGAATGAATTTGCTGGACTTTTTGAAGGTGAAGATTTGGGTTTTGATTTTGTTACCAATGGGCTTTTTGGCTTTACAAGCTTTGAGGGTGTTCAGCATTTTGAGGACATTGATTTTGATTACCAACAAAAAGAGGATAAGAAAGTGCCCGATATGCACTATATGGTGTTTCAAAATATTATTTCTATCAACCACTTTAAAAATGAACTATACTTATTTGAACATAGAAGTGAAATAGGAACAGGAAGTGGTCCAGAGTCCTTAGAGAAATTAGAGGAACTTGTAAAATCTCCAAACGTAACTCAAGGTTCTTTTGAAAAGGAGGGAGATGAAATTAGCAATTGTACCGATGAGGAGTTTCTTAAAATGGTGCAGAATGCAAAAAAACATTGCAAACGAGGTGATGTATTTCAGCTCGTACTTTCAAGAGAGTTTTCTCAGGATTTTAAAGGTGATGATTTCACTTTGTATAGAGCACTTCGATCAATCAATCCATCACCATATTTATTTTATTTTGATTTTGGAAAGTTTAAGATTTTCGGTTCTTCCCCAGAAGCTCAAATTGTAATTAAGAATCGAAAGGCAACAATTTATCCTATTGCTGGTACATTCAGACGAACAGGTGATGATCAAAAGGATGCAAAATTGGCCCAAAAATTATTGGATGATCCAAAAGAGAATGCAGAACATGTTATGTTGGTTGATTTAGCAAGGAACGATTTGAGTAGAGACTCAAGTGGAGTTTCCGTTGAGGCATATCGTGAGATTCAGTTTTATTCACATGTGATACATTTGGTTTCTAAAGTAACAGGTACTTTATTGCCCGAGAAAAACTCCATTAGATTAGTTGCAGATACTTTTCCTGCAGGAACATTATCAGGAGCACCAAAGCATATGGCGCTTCAGTTAATTAATCGATACGAAAAAAATCAGAGAGGGATTTATGGCGGCTGTATCGGTTTTTTGGGATTTAATGGCGATTTTAACCATGCCATTATCATCCGATCATTTTTAAGTAAAAACAATAAATTGTTTTACCAAGCAGGAGCGGGTATTGTGATGAAATCAGACGATGAAAGTGAACGGCAAGAAGTGTTTAATAAATTGGCGGCACTGCATAAGGCAATTGAATTAGCAGAACAGCTATAAATGATATTTTGTTTTAGTATTCAAAACAATAAATAGAGAAACGAAAAAAGTTAAAATGAAAATATTAGTATTAGATAATTATGATTCCTTTGTGTATAACCTAGTTCACTACATTAAGCAATTGGGGTACGAGGATGTAGATGTTTATCGAAATGATAAAATATCGCTTGAAGAGATCGCTAAATACGATAAAATAGTATTGTCACCTGGACCTGGAATTCCAGAAGAGGCGGGGGTTATGATTGATTTGATTAAACATTACGCTGAATCAAAAAGTATTTTGGGCGTTTGTTTGGGGCATCAGGCTATAGCGGAAGCTTTTGGAAGTGAATTGGAAAATATGGATGAAGTCCTTCATGGTGTTGGCAATACAATTACAGTTATTGAAGACGATGTCATTTACAAAGGAATTCCAAACGAGTTTGAAGTAGGTCGATACCATTCATGGCAAGTGAAAAAAGATACCTTAGGAGACGCATTTAAATTGACAGGTGTTGATGAAAATGGAAATGTAATGAGCATGCGCCACAAAACACTAGATGTTGTTGGGGTTCAATACCATCCTGAATCTGTTCTCACAGAACACGGTCTTACAATTGTTGAGAATTGGCTAAAAAACTAGTTGGTTCGAATTGATTAATCAAAGTATTAAAATGAAAGCATTACTTCAAGAATTATTAAAAGGAAAGCGTTTACGTTTCGACGAAGCAAAACAAGCATTATTGGATATCGGGAGAGGAAATTGCAATAACTCGATTATATCTTCCTTCCTGACCGTGTTCATGATGAGAAGCGTTGAGGGAGAGGAATTAGAAGGGTTTCGGTCTGCCATGCTTGAATTATCGAGGCCAATTGATCTAGGTAATGTGCAAACGATTGATATGTGTGGAACAGGAGGGGACGGGAAGAATACATTTAATATTTCAACAACATCATCATTTGTTGTTGCGGCAGCAGGAATTAAAGTAGCCAAGCACGGAAATTATGGCGTTTCTTCGGGTGTAGGATCATCAAATGTAATCGAGTATTTGGGGTATACCTTTAAAGGAGATGAAGCATCTCTTAAATCAGAAATTGAACATGTAGGGATAACTTTTTTTCATGCTCCGTTATTTCACCCTGCAATGCGATTTGTCGGTCCAGTGAGAAAAGAATTAGGACTAAAAACATTTTTTAATATGATTGGACCTCTAGTAAATCCATCTAAACCAGATTTTCAATTAACAGGAGTGTATGATCCGTCTATTCTCCCTTTGTACGATCATGTATTAAAAAATAACCTTGAACGTTATGCAATCCTTCATTCTGAAGATGTTTACGATGAAATCTCTCTAACAAGTGATTTTCATATATATAGCCACAATGGTATTGAGAAATTATCTCCTTCAGATATTGGATTAAGCAATTTGGATGCAAGTGATATTGGTGGTGGAGACACTGTTGATTATGCTGCAGAAGTATTAACAAATGTCCTTTCTGGTAAAGGAACAAAAGCTCAAAGTGAGGTGGTTGCAGCCAATGCTGGAGTAGCTATTTCTATAGCTAAGGATGTTGCATTGCGCCAAGGAGTCGAAGAAGCGCTGGAATTGGTTTTTTCAGGAGCGGGAAAAGACGTTTTAGATAAACTAATAAAGTAATAGAGCAATTCAAAAAAACATTTTTTACATGACTATACTCGATCAAATAAATGCAAACAAACGCAAGGAAATAGAAGTAGTAAAGAGTTTAGTTTCAATTGGCGAATTAGAGGCTTCAGTTTTGTTTGATAGAAGTTGCCCTTCTTTAAAAGAAGCTATTTTGAGCAAATCTGGAATAATTGCTGAATTCAAGCGAAAGTCTCCTTCCAAAGGAATTATTAATGGTAGTGTTACTCCATCGGATGTGGCTAAAGGATATAGCTCTGCTGGAGTTTCAGCAATGAGTTGTTTAACGGATAAAGATTATTTTGGAGGAACTTTTGATGATTTAAGAGCGGCCAGATCAGCTGTTGATATTCCAATTCTTCGAAAAGATTTTATGTTGGATGAATATCAGGTGTATGAAGCAAAATCAATAGGTGCTGATATTATTTTGCTCATTGCGGCAAGTTTATCTATTGCGCAAACAAAAACACTCGCAAAAGTAGCGAAAGGGTTAGGGTTAAATGTTTTGCTAGAAATCCATGATGATAATGAGTTAGATTATATCAATGAATACTGTGATGCTGTTGGAGTAAATAATCGTAATTTAAAAACATTTGAAGTGAGTACGGACGTTTCCAAAAAATTATCCAATAAAATTCCAGATGAATTCGTGAAGATTTCTGAAAGTGGTATATCAAATGTTGAAGTTATTCAGGAATTGAAAACCTATGGATACAGTGGGTTTTTAATTGGAGAAAATTTTATGAGAACAACAAATCCTGGTTTGGCTTGTCAGGATTTTATACAACAATTAAGTGAGCGATAAAAATTTAAAAATAAAGGTTTGTGGAATCAAACATCAACACAATGTTGATGAAATAGCTGGATTTAAATTGGATTTTATTGGTAATATATTTTTTGAAAAATCACCCAGAAAAATTGAATCCATTATACAAACGCCTGTAACTAAGGTTGGTGTTTTTGTAAAAGAATCACTTGCTACGATTAAAGAAAAAATTAATCAACACAGTTTAGCCGTAATTCAGCTGCATGGAGGAGAATCTAATGACTTTTGTAAATCTGTTAAAGAGTTGGGTGTTCAGGTTTGGAAAGTATTATCAATAGGAGATGATTTTGACTTTTCACAACTCAGCAATTATCCAGATGCCGATATGTTTTTATTGGATACTAAGACGAAAAAATATGGAGGAGCGGGTAAAAAATTTGATTGGGAATTATTGGGGAAAATAGATAAGAAAATACCAAAGCAATATTTTTTAGCTGGGGGAATTCATCCTGAAGATGCTGAGGTCATAAAAGCTTTGCAATTAGAAAAATTAATCGGGTTAGACTTAAATAGTCGATTTGAAAGTAGTCCAGGCATAAAGAACCCAAAGCAATTGGAAAAGTTTTTAAACGAATTAAGAAGTTAATTAATTGAAGAATTTAAACGATGAGTTACAACGTTGATGAAAAAGGATATTATGGACAGTTTGGAGGGGCTTACATCCCTGAGATGCTTTACCCTAATGTTGAAGAATTAAGAAAAAGCTATATAAAAATAGCAGATGATCCAGAGTTTAAAAAGGAGTTTGATTATTTATTAAAACACTACGTAGGTAGGCCATCTCCATTGTATTATGCTAAGCGGTTGTCTTTAAAATATGGTGCAAAAATATATTTGAAGCGTGAAGATTTAAACCATACTGGAGCCCATAAAATCAACAATACAATTGGTCAAATACTGTTGGCCCAACGATTGGGAAAGAAAAGGATTATTGCCGAAACAGGGGCCGGACAACATGGAGTTGCTACAGCAACGGTTTGTGCACTGATGGGAATGGAGTGCATAGTATATATGGGAGCGGTAGATATAGAGCGTCAGCAACCCAATGTTAAGCGTATGCAAATGTTGGGAGCTAAAGTTGTAGCTGCTGAATCTGGGAGTAAAACGCTTAAAGATGCCACTAATGAAGCCATTCGTGACTGGATTAACAACCCAACTGATACCCATTATATAATCGGATCTGTTGTTGGTCCTCATCCATATCCAGATATGGTTGCACGTTTTCAAAGTGTTATTTCTGAGGAAATAAAGTGGCAGTTGTTGGAACACGAAGGAAGGGATTATCCAGATAAAATCATTGCATGCGTTGGAGGTGGAAGTAACGCAGCTGGAGCATTTTACCATTTTCTGGACAATGACAAAGTAGAATTAATTGCTGCTGAACCTGCTGGGCTAGGATTAGAGTCTGGAAAAACAGCCGCAACTACTAAAAAAGGAAAACCAGGTGTTCTACATGCCGCTAAAACTCTTTTGATGCAAACGGAAGATGGTCAGGTAGTAGAGCCTTATTCTATTTCTGCAGGATTGGATTATCCTGGGATAGGACCTATGCATGCTCATTTATTTGACTCTGGAAGAGGTAAGTTTGAATATGTAACGGATGAAGATGCTTTAAAAGCATGTTTTGAAGTTTCTAAATTGGAAGGAATAATTCCAGCATTGGAAACAGCACATGCATTTGCGGTATTGAAAAACATAGAATTAAATAAGGAAGACATTATTGTAATTAACCTTTCAGGAAGAGGTGATAAAGATTTAAGTACTTTGATGAAGTATATTTGATTAATTCATTAATTATGCAAAGAATAAAAGAAGCATTTGATAAGAAAAAAGACGGTTTATTATCCATATTTATAACAGCTGGGTATCCGAATGTAAACGA
>MDTD01178719.1_pt1 | contig 13327 bp, 13 predicted proteins | sample 811221 | NCBI WGS metagenome assembly MDTD01 (sample SAMN05326646, study PRJNA326480) | marine metagenome | isolation source: seawater | place: Pacific Ocean: South West | collected 2011
CAGTAATAAAATACAAAATATTGGAAATGGTTCTATATGTGGTGTAGATCAAGGTATATATTTTATCAATCGTTTAGCCAGAGAAAAATTAAGATCCAGATATAATTTAAAGATTAATTCTTTTAATTTTTTATATTTAGGGAGAGTAAATATTGATAAAGGTATTTTAGAAATGATAAATTTTTTTTCTAAATTATTGAAAATAAATAAAAATATCTTTCTTATGATCGTTGGAAGAGATGAGATGAATTTTCAAAATTATCTAAGAAAATTACCAAAAGAAATCCAAAGCAAGATTAAATATTTTGGATATCAAAAAAATTCGAATAATTTTTATAATACCTGTGATTGTAATATATTATTGAGTAAGAGAGAAGGTTTTGGTAACTCAGTCATTGAAAGTGCTTTTGTAAAAAAATTTTCTATTATTTCAAATACATATGGATTAAAAGATTTTGTTAATAATAAAAATGGTGTCAGATTGAATGTAGTTTCAAATAAAAATATTTTTAAAATTAATAAATTGATTAAAGATAAAAAAAAAGTACATAAATTATCTAATAATGCATTCATCGATGCAAGGAAAAAATATAATAGTAACTTGGTTAGTAAAAATTATTACAATTTCTATAAATGTTTACTATCAAAAATATAAATCCTGGAATATATTTTTTAACCTTGATCTTTCCGATCTCAATGGTTGCAGGTCCAGCTGTTTATGAAATTAATGCAATACTTTTAATCCTATCTTATTTTGTACTTGCTAAAGATAAATTTGAAATATTTGAAGATTTTAAAAAATTTAAATTTTTTTTTTTATTTTTATCTTTATTTAGTTTTCATCTCATTCTTTTCAGTTGTAATTGAGGAGTCTTTAAAAGAAACTCTTACCTTCATTAGATTTATTTTATTTTCTATCGCTTTATTATTTTTCTTAAAAAATATACCTGATATTATTACTCAAACTTACAAAGTCTTAATATGCATCGTAGTATTATTTTTTATTGACAGCTTAATCCAATTTTATTTTGGAGTAAATATTATTGGAATAAAAAAACAAAATCCATTTAGAGTTAGCAGTTTTTTTTCAGATGAACTAATAATGGGAGGTTTTTTTTATAGATTATTTCCCATTTTTATTGCCATTCATTTTTTTGTAAAAAAAAAATTTGACAAATTTTTCTTTATATACTTATTCGTTTTTGAGGTGATAATTTTTTTAAGTGGGGAAAGAACAGCATTAATTTTATATAATTTTTATCTTTTTTTAATGTTTATTATTTTTGTAGAACTTAGAAAAAAAATAATTTTCACTTTTATTGGTCTTATTACCTTTTTAGCTTTTTTTTTATTGTTTAATAAAAATTATCAACAAAGATATCTTATAGATACCTTTCAAGGTCTCACACACCAACAAAAAGAGATAACGCTACATAAGATGCATCTTTTTTCTAATGAACATGAGAGTCAGTATCGAACTGCAATTAATATTTTTAAAAAAAATATTATTGTTGGAACTGGACCTAAAAGTTTCAGAGTAGAGTGTAAAAAACCTGAATATCGTATTGATAATGTAAGTTGTTCTACACATCCTCATAATTTTTATATAGAGTTGTTAACCGAGACAGGAGTCATGGGTTTTGTTTTTTTATCATCATTTTATATTGTTATAATCTTTAAAATTGTTAAAAATCTTAAAAGTAATAATTATGAATACATTATGCTTCTTTTAGCCTTATTAATTATGTTTTTTCCTCTGAGCCCGTCAGGCAGTTTTTTCAATAATTTTTTAAGTTTCTTTCATTTTATGGCATTGTCTTTTTTATTTTTTTTTGAAAAGCAATCCAAATGATATTTTTTTTATCTATCTTTGTAATTTTAAATCTTTGTTTAATATTTTTTCATAAGTATATTTCAGAATTTCTTCAAATTTATGATTTACCCTCTGAAAATAAAGTACACAAAATTAAGACAGCTTGTACAGGTGGAATTTATATTTTGATAAATGTAGTTTTATTTCTAATTTTAGCAAAATTATATGAAATTGAATCTTTTTTTGATGGAATTTCATATAGACAATTAACTATTTTTTTATTTGCAATTATTTGTTTACTACTGATTGGTGTTTTAGATGATAAATACAAATTATCACCTAATATTAAAATTGTTTTATTTCTCTTAATCTTTTCTATTTTTGTAATTTTTGACTCTAAGTCTATAATTACAGTGTTTAATTTATCATTTACAATTTATAGCCCTCATTTAAATTATACTCAGGCACTAATTTTTGGGATATTCTGTTATTTTTCTTTTCTTAATGCTTTTAATATGTTTGATGGAATAAATTTTCAATCAATATTTTATTCTATTATTTTCTTTTTATTTATAATGATAAAATATGAGTTTGATCCTTTTATGATAGTCCTTTTATTTTCTTTGATATCTATTTTGTTTCTAAATTTGAAAAATTTAATTTTTCTCGGAAATAATGGAACAAATTTTTTATCTTTTATAATATCTTATTTCGTTATTGATTTATATAATAACAAACAGCTTTATGCAGATGAGGTATTATTGTTAATGTTAATTCCAGGAATTGATATGATAAGAATGGTATTTGAGAGATTGAGGATTGGAAAAAATCCTTTTTCTGGAGATTTATCTCACATTCATCATTTGCTCAATAAAAAATTAAATTTATTTAAAACACAATTAATAATTAATATTCCAATATTAATAAGTTTCATATCTGTATTATTTATGAAAATAAATTCAGTTATTTTAATAATTATTGTATTAGTTTATTATTTTATAATTATAAATTTATTTAAAAAGAGTTCTTAAAGCCACTGGGCCTACTACATAAATTGCTGAAACTAGAATACTCACAATAAAAAATACTATTAATTTTTCTAAAAAATTTTTTTTTGGATTTATAAATATTTTTTCAGAATCATCTAATTCGTAGACAAAAGGATTGAAATTTTGACTCATTTCAATTTGATAATTATCAGGTTTTGTGAGCCCGCCCGCATATAATGAAATATTTATTTTATCAAATTGCTTATAAAAGTCATCTAATATCAATTTTGATTTAAATTTAATTTCTTTATTTATAAAAAATACTAGTTCGTTTTTACTCCAATTTTCTAATGATGTAATTTGAATATTATAATATTTTTGTGTATCTGTTGATCTACCTAAATTTTCAATTACGCACAAATAGTTTTCATCAGGTTGAAAGCACTTTTCATAATTCAATGATTGAACTAAGGCCTCATAGTATGCCTTCAGTGTAAAAACATTTAACCTTTGCAAAGACTTTTGCTTTTCTGATATTTGCATTTCTAAAAAATATAAGCCAGTATTTTTATTAAAATTTATTTCAGACTGAGATTTTGCATTTATATTATAAAGATATTCATTTTTTTCCTCCATTAAATAGTAGTTTGTGAATACCCCATATGACAAAAATATTAATATTATAAATGCAATATGAAATTTAAGAGATTTAATTCTTTTAATTAACTTTTCTATTGGTACATCCATAACCTTTTAATTACACTTAAATTTAATTTTATCAACACTTAATTATTAATTACTTAAATGATAAAAGATAGATTTTTAAATTTGAAAACAATGAATCTGACTTTTCAATATTTGTTAATTTTTTAATTAAAGATAATTGTTGATCAAAGTTAGATTTAACAAAACTAATTTTTTTTTGAAAAAAAAGTTTCTTTAGAATTTTAACAAAAAAATTATGCTTACTCACTGCAACCACTAATTTACAATTTTTATTTTTATTCTTTTCTTTCGTGATAAATTTTTCAATCTCATGGCTATCCATGTACATAAAGACTTGATTTATAACAATTATATCATATTTGTAATCTTCATAATCTTTGACTTCAGAATATTTGCTATCGATATCATAATTAATAATATTTTTACTTAATAGAATTTTTTCTAGTTGTTTTGTTCCACACCCAAAATCTAAGATACGTGTTTCCTTATTTAAATTTCCAATTTTAATAATTTTTTTAATTACATATTTATAATAAAAACTGAATAAACCATCGTAGCTAGTGGTGATATTTTTCATCCTATAATAAATAATAAGGTTGTGATTTAGTCTACTAAATATCTAATAAACGCTTATAACAATATTATTAATATTGATATACTATTTAATTAATAAATTTATGAGAGATAAAATTGCAATTTTAGGGGCTGGAGCTTCTGGTTTTGGAACTTATTTGGGACTAGTTCAAAATGGTTATAATAAAATAGACATCTACAATTCAATAAATAAAAATAAAATAAGATTTAATAAGATAAACAACTATGAAAATTTTGATAAACAGATTAAAAACTTTTACTCAATACTAAAAAGTTTGAAAAGTTATGGAATTTTAAATCGTAAATCATATTTAGGAGCATATTTAGATGAAATTAAAATTAATAAAAATATTATATATAATAGCAATATAGAATACGGTTTAACTAATTTTTGGGGAGGCATTTTACAAGATTTTGACAATTTATATTTATCAAGCAATGAAGTTTTAAAGAAATCGTATGATCTTAATGATCAATATAAAAAAATATCTAAAATAATACCAGTAACTGATCCTGGTTTAAACCACAAGTTTTTAAGCTCCATTTCAAATAAAGATCAAATAAATATTTCAAACTTAAATTTAAAATTAAAAAATTTTCTCAATAATCAGAGTCAAGTAAACCATTTTGTAAGTTCTGTATCATTAGAAGAAACAAAAAAAAACTATAATGAATGCTTATGTATAATCGGCGCTTGCTCAATACATTCAATATTTTCAACAGAAAACTATTTTAAATCACAAAAAATTAAAATTATAAATCAAGAGATTGAAAAAATAAATTTTAAAACAAATGAAATTATTTTTTCAAACGATAAAAAGAAATATGACAAGATATATATTAATTTAGGTCCATATAATTCTCAAAAAATAATTTTAAAAAGTTTAGGACTTGAAAAAGAGGAGAATATACTTGTTAAAGATGGAACTAACTACGTTTTTCCGTTGTATTTTAATGGGAAAATTGATTTTGAAACTACAAAAGAATTTTTTAATTTAACTAATAATGTAATAAATTTTAAAAATCAAAATGATGAAACAATAACCTTACAAATTTACCCTTCAACAGCTCATATTATGCGGTCACTTTTACCGAATTTTTTGTTTGATGTGTCAAATCAAATTTCAAATTTGCTTTTAAAAAGGATATTGTGGGTAAAATGTTACTTACCTTACGGATCAGAAACTCAAAAAAATTTTTCAATGGTTGGAAATGAGTCTTTTGAGATAAAGGATGAAAAAATAATTGATAAAAATAAGAAATTTATATTTAAAAAAATTAAAGGAATTTTCAAAAAAAGCCAATTTTTTCCTCTAAATTTAAACATGAGCAGTAGAACAAGTTCACATTACAGCGGTTGTAATCCAAATATTTTAAAAATATTCGATGTAAATAATTCTAAAATTTCAGATAAAATTATTTTATCAGACTCTACTCCATGGAACTCTGTTCCTAGCCAATCTCCTACTTTTACGATTATGGCGAGTGCAATGGATATAAGCTCTAAAAATCAATAATTTTTTGTTTAAACCTTGAATTTATTTAGAAAGAAAAATGCTATATTAGTTTAATCATGATATTTCAAAGGCAAAAATTATATGAGAAATTCAAACCACAAATTTGAAAAAAAGATATATTCAAAATTTTCTCAGCTTATAAAAAATCAAAAAAATTTTATTCCTTTAAAATTTTTTCATAGGCCATAAACTAGCTCTCATTATTCTGGGTATAATTATTTTTCGGATCGAGATATTTATGATTTTTCATCTAAGCAGGTATTTAAAGATATATATTTAAATGACTCCACTCTCTGGGATTTTATTCCAAGTTATTCACCAACATTTTCTATTATGGCTTATGCCAATAAATTTGCCAGCGAAATATAGAAGTCTTAACTTTAGTTTTAATCAATTTAAATTAATGATTGTAAGATTTGATTAATACTTAAAAATGCATTAGTTATTTAGGGTGAAATTAAGTACAATAATATCAATTGTTTATATTAACCTAAAAATTTTTTTCCTTAAAATTTTTAATCCAAGGTCAGTGGTACCATATAAAATTTTAATCAATTTGACTGACCTGTGTAATTCTAGGTGTCAATTTTGTGATATATGGAAAATTAAACCAGAGAATGAAATAGATATTCACGAAATAGATAAGATCTTCAAAAATATGGACAAGCATCTTTATTGGCTATCATTATCTGGTGGTGAGGTAACTTTAGTAAAATATTTTAAACTTATGGTCGATAAAGCAGTCGAAAATTGTAAAAATTTAAAAATATTAGCGTTCACTACTAATGCTTTAGCAACAAGCAGAGCTTTAGATTATGCTAAATATGCTAGATCGAAAGGGCTAGATGTTTTAGTGACAATTAGTTTAGACGGAGATGAAAAAATTCATGATGATATTAGAGGAGTAAAAGGTAATTATCAAAAATGTTTGGATTTATATGATAAATTAAAAAAAGAACAAATAAGTACAAACTTTGGTATTACTGTTAGTGAAAATAATTTCGGCTTTATAAAAAATAAATATATAAAATATAGAAGCACGCTAAAAGCTGTAACTTTTGTCCATAGCAACGGAATTTATAGTAAAGAAAATTTTCAAAATGATAATAAAATAATAGAAAGCTTACAAACTATTGATAGGAATTATTTAATGAATAAATTTTATGAATTTGTTGAAAAAATTCATATAAGACTCTCAATAGATTTTTTGAAAAATAAAAGAAAAAAAAATATAATACCCTGTGATGTTATAAATACTTCTCTCCATTTTATGCCCAATGGAGATATCAAACCCTGTATGTTTATGGAACCAATCGGCAATGTAAGGGATAACATAAATATAAAAAATATTTTAAGATCTAAAAATGTAGAAAAAATTAAAAATGATATAAAGAATGATAAATGTCCTCATTGCTGGATGAATTGTTATTCAGTTCATTCTATAATGCAAAATCCATTTTTATCAATTTGGAAATATTTTTTTAAATGAAAAATGATATTAGAGAAGTCTTAATTTTAAATTTAATCTTATTTTTTCCACTATTTGTTTTTTTTTATTTTGTAGGTACAGAAATTCCAAATGATACTAAAAGATTTATTAGTTGGATAAATGAAACAAAAGACTTCACTTTTTTTGAAAGTATAAATTATCTTTTTCATAGCAAAGGGTCAGAGGGAATTTTTTTTTTATTAAGTTTCTATATTTTTAAAATTATAAATTACCTTGGATTAGAATTAATTTTTATTTTTAAATTAATAAACTATATAATTTTTTCAGTTTGTATAAGTTTTATCTATTTAAGAACAAAAATAAATTTTAAAATTTATATTCCGTTATTATTCTTATTTTTAATATTTAACTTTGAATTTTCACAATGGTTACTGTCTCCGTTGACTGAAATGTTATTCTTTTGTTTGATTTTTCTTATAATACTTAGTGTTGCGAACAAAAAATATTTTTTATGTGCATTTCTTTCATTTGTTATTTTATTCACTAAACCATCAGCAATCAATTTATTTTTTGTTTTTTCACAAATATTATTAATTAAATTAACTTCTAAAAATATAAATAATTATTTTAAAATTGTTATATTAAATATCTTTTTTGTAATTATTGTTAGTTCAATTATTTTTTTAAATATAAATTTACCTATTATTGATGGTAGAATCGATTTTTTAAATGATAATTTAAAAGAGGGGGTAGTTATTATAGATCGAGCTTATCACAATGTTAATTATGATTTTAATTTTTTTAACACTATTAAAATTACAATTATAAAATTTATTTATTTTTTCAAATTTTTCGATGCTGAGTTTAGTTTAATTCATAATTTTGTGAATTTTTTTGTGTTTTTTCCTTTATATGTAATTTCTATATCACTTATTTTCATAAAAAAAATATCATTAGAAGATCAAAATATTATTTTCTTTAACATTTTATTTATAGTTTCATTTTCTGTATTTCATGCACTTACCTGGATTGATTATGATTGGAGATATAGAGGCGTAATAGTGCTACCCTTATTCTATAATATGACAATATTTTTAAAATATTTTAGTATAAAATTAATGAATGGAAAAAATTAGTATTATCATACCTTGCTTCAATGAGGAGAATACAATAACTCGTTTATTGGAGTTAATAAGAATCCAAACAAAAAAAATCACAAATTATAATTTTGAGGTAATTCTAATAAATGATGCCTCAAATGATAAAACTTACGAAAAAATCTTAGCAAATAAAAATCACGTAGATATTTTAATTAATCATGAAAAAAATCAAGGAAAAGGTGCTGCTATTAAATCAGGTTTAAAAAAATCTTTAGGAGAGATAATTTTAATCCAGGATGCTGATCTTGAGTATAATCCTGAAAATTATTTTAATTTAATTGACAAATTTAAAGATGATAAAATTAAAGTTGTTTATGGTAGTAGATTTTTGAACAAAAAAAATTTTGATATATATAAAGGATTAAATTTTAATTTTAGGTTATTACTTAATAAATTATTTACAGGTTTTTTTAATCTTCTTTATCGACAAAAATTAACCGATGTGCATACAGGTTATAAATTATTCAAACGTGAAATTTTTAATAAAATAAATTTAGAGGAGGATGATTTTTCCTTTTGTGTTGAGGTGAGTGCAAAAATAGCAAAAAATAAAATAGATATTTGTGAGGTAGAAATTGATTTTTTTCCAAGAAGCTATAAAGAAGGAAAAAAAATAAGAAATATTGACGGCCTTAAAGCTTTATTTGCATATATTAAATATAGGTTTTAAACAGTAAGGAACAGACTTTAAATGATTTATCCTAGACAAAAATTATATGATATAAATTTTAAATCTTTTTTTAAATGCTTTATTTTAGGGGATTTAAATAAACTGAAAAAAAAAGAGACGGAAAAAGAAATAATAAAAAAATTAAGAAGGTCTTTTTTTAAAGCATTTGGTTTCAATAATATATTACCTTTGTCAATGGGTAGGGTTGCGTTTTATTTAGCAATTAAAAATTCAATTAAAAAAAACAAAACCAAAATTTTGCTTTGCCCCTTCACAATATTTGATATGATTAATATGATACATCTAGCTGGTGGAAAACCAGATTTTGTTGACTCAAATATAAACACCCCTCATATGAATTATAATGATTTAAAGTTAAAATTGACAAAAGATGTAGCGGCTATAGTGATTACTCACTATCACAATTTTAATCCTAATCTGAGAGAAATATATCTTTTATGCAAGAGAAGAGGAATAAAAATAATTGAGGATTATGCTATTTCTCTAGGCAGTAAAAGAAATCTTCCAGTCCCTGATTTTGCAATTTTTAGCTTTGGTTTATTTAAATTTATAAGTTCCTTGTACGGAGGGGCGTTGTTTATAAAATCTGAAAAGTTGAGAAAAAAAATACAATATGATGTAAATAAATGGCCTAAAATGAGCACTAGTGACTTGTTACCAGTTTACATCAAAGGTATTAAATTTTTAATATTTACAAAATTTTTTATATTTAAGGTATTTACGTTTCCTATTTTTAAAATTGGTTATTTAAAAAATATTAATTTTATCAAAAAAATGTCTGTCAATGATCCTAACCCTTTTTATAGAAAAAAATTAAGTAACCTGATGAAAAAGAAATTATCTATATTTCAATTAAAAGAAATTATACGTCAAATACCAAATGCTAAAAAAAATCGCATTCAGAGATTGAAAACTGCTAAAATTTATTTCAAAAATATAAAAAATAATAACGTAATAAAACCAAAAAAAATTGATAAAATCAAAGATTGTTACTTAAATTATCCAATAATTGTAAAAGACAAAAAATTTTATGATAAGTTGATGAAAAATAATTATGATGCTTCAAAATATTTTTATAGAAATTGTTCAAACTTAAAAATTTTTAGAAAATTTTATACAAAAAAACTTATTAATCTTCAAAATTTTGTTGATAGATCTATTATACTGCCAAATTATTCAGGTTTATCTTCAAAATATGTGAAAAGATTTACCAAATTTATTAATAGTAATAGTTAGTATAAAAAGAAATGAAATTAATTTTTAAAAATTTTAAGTAAAAATCTTTTCTTTTTATAGGTAAAATGTACTGGATAATGATTATTGTCAGATACTCTGAGTATGTTGATTTGTGAAATCAATGACTTGTAAATATCAATTCTATTATCTTCATGAGTTCTCTTTCTATAAAAAGTACTCTGGCCTTTTTGTTTTTTAAATTTCAAATTTGGAAAAATTTTAATCAACTTTTTTATCAATCTTATGGTTACATCTGCTTGAATCTCTCTTATTTCATCTAGTAACTCAGTACCATCAAGTCTCATAGAGTCTTTAAGAACTATATCACCACTGTCAAAATTTTTTGATGCTAATATTAAAGAAACGGGTACGATATTCTTATTATTTATAATTTGCCACTGAACAGGACTAAATCCTTTGCCCTTTGGAAGGGCACTCTCATGTATAACAAAGTTGTAATTATTTTTTTTTAAAAAACTTTCCTTAATTATTTTAGTAAAACCTAAAATAAATAAAATATTGAATTTTTTTTTGGTCTTCAAATTAACATTGAAATCAAAAATACATTTTTTATTTTTTAAAGTTTTTTTATTAACGAATTTTTTTATCCAAGAATTTTTTTTATCAAAAAGAAACCCTATTTGTAGTTTTTTCATATTGATTGATTTTTTATAATTTTAATAGCTTTATTAAATTTATTTGGTTTAAAATATTTTTTTTGACAAATTAACATTTTTTTTAAATATTTTTTTTCGTAAGACAATTTTTTAATTGTCTTTAAAAAATCATTACTATTTAATTTATTTCTGTTAGTTTTTAGCATGAAAGCATTTTTAATTTGATGCATTTTTTTTCCAATTTTTGTCTCAAATTTGCTTCCAGGGATTATCAACAAAGGTTTTAGAGAGCTTATTACCTTATAAGATGTAATTCCACCTCCAGAAATAATTAAGTCAGATTTCTTCAAATAATCATTATAATTGATACTATTATAAAGAAATTTAATATTTTTTTTTTTATACTTTTTTCTAATTAAAATATATTTTTTTCTTTTGTAACCTGGTCCAAAATTAATGACAAACCTTAGGTCGTTAAACTTAAACTTATGGATTAATTTTGAAATCTGTAATCCATAATTAAAAAAATCTGATCCACCAAATGAAATAAAAATATTTTTTATTTTTTTTTGGTATACAACTTTTGAATTAAAATTTTTAAAAAAAAATTTCGGCCCCAAAAACTCTCGATTATTTTTTTTATCTTTTAATAAAATTGAGTAATTAATCAAAAAATCAAAGTTCTTCCGCTTAATTTCATTGTCGGATAGTAATACTTGATTTTTAAATTTTAGTTTAGAATAAATACTTTTGTAAATATCAGGTAAATCAACAAATATTAAGTCTGTTTTATTTTTTTTTACAGCTTTATTAATAGAATATTGATCAAATTTATTTAGTTGAATATTCTTAATTGTATTTTTTTTTAAAATATTCTTTATTTTTTTATTATTGTTAGTAATAAACATTAATTTAAAGTTTCTAAAATGATCATTTTTTGCAATATCAAGTGATCTAAAGAAATGACCATACGAAACCCCAAACTCTCTACCTACTTTTAAAATAAAGGTAATTTGTGTCATTTATTTTTGAAAAAATCTTACAATTTCGAAACCTTCACAGTACTTTACATTATTTTTAAGTCCATCAATTCTATTTTGATATTCTAAGAATTTTAACCATTTAAATTTTGTTCTTTTCATTTCTTCTGAGTAAGTTTTAATTAATTGAATTTTTTTTTTATAATATTTGGAAATATCTACGAAAAAATTTGCCTTAAAAAGAATATTGGTTTTATAAATATTACTTCTATACATCAAAATATTTTTAATATGTCTAGCTGCGGATAATGTTGCAAGGCCTGCCGCTCTATGATCGTGATGTGCATCTCCTGACCAATGTGTAAAAATTAAGTCTGGTTTCACTTTATCTATATAATTTCTAATAGATAAAACCAAATCATCATTTACTTGTAAGTTATTTGTTTTATTATTTAATATTTTAAAATTATCTATTCTTATTTTTGATCTAATTTTTTTGAAAGATTTTTCAGCAGAGCTTTTTGATCTTATTACTTTATTTTTATTTTTGTATTCTGAGTCTGTTAATATCAAAAAATAATTTTTCTTTTTTTGATTTTTTATTAAGGTTCCACCACAACCAATTTCAATATCATCTAAGTGACTACCAATGTATAAAATTTTTTTTATTTCATTCATTTTTTTTTCAAAGCTTTAAATATTTTTTCTGTTTTAATCCAATCATCTTTATAATCGATATCTTGAGCTCTCCAATGAGGAATTTTTATTATTGACGAATTTTTATTATATATTTCTACTTTTGTATTCCAAGCTAGCGGTGAGGCCCAATAAAATTGACCAATATCATGATAAATTGTTCTGAACATTTTACTGCTTTTGTAAAAGTTTTTTTTACTAAATAACATTTTATCTAGTTTTCCTTTTTTTTCATTTACTGTAAAGGATCTTAGTGGAGTGTGAGAGAAATTTGATGCTGAGAATACAAATTGATAGTTTCCACTACTAATTTTTTTAAATCCTTTAATTAAATCTGATGGAAAAATCAAAGGTGCTGTTGGAAAAATACAGCAAATATATTTAGGCTCTATCTCAAAATTTGATTTTTTTATATAAAATCTTATTAGATCTTGAATACCAACTGACTCACGACTTAATTTTTTTGGTCTTAAGAATGGCACTTCTGCACCATATTTCTTTGCTATTTTTTCAATTTTTTTACTATCTGTTAATACTATTATCTTATTGAATAGTTTTGACTTAATTGCATTATTTATTGACCAGTATATCATCGGCTTGCCAAAAAAATTCTTAAAATTTTTTTTTGGTATTCGACTGCTATGTTCTTTTGCTGGAATTACGGCAATATTTTTCATGATTAATATTTATTATATATATTAGCTATTAAATATATAACTTTTTTCCTTTACGGTTTAAAATATTTTATATATAAAGCCATGCCTGGTGATTATTGCGAAAGGGTAATACCCGATCCCATTCCGAACTCGGAAGTCAAGCCTTTCAGCGCCGATGGTACTTTGTCTTAAGACATGGAAG
>MDTD01144174.1_pt1 | contig 13325 bp, 9 predicted proteins | sample 811221 | NCBI WGS metagenome assembly MDTD01 (sample SAMN05326646, study PRJNA326480) | marine metagenome | isolation source: seawater | place: Pacific Ocean: South West | collected 2011
CCGAAGAACAAGACTTGGATATTTTGGAAGTGGACAATTCAGCAGTGCGTTTGTCTCAAATAAAACAACTCAAAGAACTCAAAAACCAACGCAATGAATTCGCTGTACAACAAGCCCTAGATGCCATTAGTCAAGCCTGTGAAAATGGAAAGGGCAACCTATTGGCTTTGGCTGTAAAAGCAGCTCAAAAACATGCTACTTTGGGCGAAATTTCGTATGCTTGTGAAACAGTTTTTGGACGCTATCAGGCACAAAACAATTCGATATCAGGTGTTTATAAGATGGAAATAGAAGATAACCCACATTTCAAGGCAGCTTTAGAGCTGAGTACTACTTTTGAAAAGCAAAAAGGAAGACGTCCCCGTTTAATGGTCGCTAAGATGGGACAAGATGGCCACGATAGAGGAGCTAAAGTGGTAGCCACCTCCTTTGCCGATTTGGGCTTTGATGTGGACATGGGCCCTTTGTTCCAAACGCCTAAAGAAGCCGCCAAACAAGCCATAGAAAATGATGTGCATATTTTAGGCGTATCATCTCTAGCAGCAGGACACAAAACCTTAGTACCAAAAGTCATCAGTGAACTTGAGGATATGGGGCGTGGCGATATATTAGTTATTGCTGGTGGCGTGATTCCACAACAAGACTACGATTTCTTGTACCAAGCTGGAGTAAGTGGTATTTTTGGACCCGGAACAGTCATTGCCCAAGCGGCTAGTGATATTTTAAAACAATTACTCGATGAATAAGCTCAGTCAAGAGGTTATAGCAGGGAATCGTTCGGCATTGGCTAGAGCCATTACTCTAGTGGAAAGTACACTTGCCGAGCATCTGCAAGAAGCTCAAAGCATCCTACAAGATATATTACCTCATAGCGGACAATCTTTGCGTATAGGAATATCGGGAGTTCCCGGAGTAGGCAAAAGCACTTTTATAGAAGCCCTAGGCAAACACCTTACAGCACAAGGTATTAAGGTAGCTGTTTTAGCCATTGACCCCTCTAGTGAAAAATCAGGAGGTAGCATATTGGGTGACAAAACCCGTATGCACGAATTGTCAGTTGATGATTTGGCATTTATTCGCCCATCACCAACGGCAGGCTCTTTGGGTGGCGTAGCCAAAAAAACACGAGAAAGCATACTCCTTTGCGAAGCTGCTGGTTATGAAGTCATACTTATAGAAACGGTAGGCGTAGGACAATCCGAAACAGCCGTTCATTCTATGGTGGACGTCTTTGTATTGCTTATGTTGGCCGGAGCTGGTGACGAGCTACAAGGCATCAAACGGGGCATAATGGAAATGGCGGATATCTTACTCATCAACAAAGCCGATGGGGACAACCTCATTCTAGCTAAAAAAGCCGAATCCCAATACAAAACAGCCTTACACCTTTTTCCTCCTAACCCCAACGGTTGGACTCCACAGGTGGGCATTTGTTCGGCATTGGAAAAACAACACATTGACCAAGCCTGGGAAACTATCGAGGCTTATCGTAATTGGACCCAAGATAGAGGGGCATTACAAAGCCAACGCCAAGAGCAAAACCGTTATTGGTTTCATCAAATGATAAAAGCCCGTTTAGAAGATGACTTTTATGACCAACACCAAAGTCAAATAAGTCAATTAGAACAGCAAGTCATGGATGCTAAACTCAGCCCATCACAAGCCTTACAACAACTCTTTCAGTGAAAAAAGGCGTCTTTTATATGCTAGGTTCTACGCTAGCTTTTGCCCTAATGCAAATTTGTGTGAAGTACTTGCCCCATATTCCAACCTACGAACTCATTTTATTTCGTTCCATCATCTCTATCATTTTGAGTGTGGCCATGCTCCAAAAATTAGGCATACCCCTATTCGGCAACAATAAAAAGATATTATTGATGCGAGGTGTTTTTGGCACTACTGCGCTATTCTTATTTTTCTATACTCTACAAAACATACCCCTAGCTAGTGCAGTAACTTTGCAATACCTTTCACCTATTTTCACCGCTCTTTTTGCGGCTATCTTTCTCAAGGAAAAAATGCAAATCAAACAATGGCTATACTTTGGCATTTCCTTCATCGGAGTAGCCCTAATAAAAGGATTTGACGAACGTATTTCATTAAATTTGATGCTCATAGGTATATGCTCAGCTATGTTTTCCGGTATGGCATACACTTGCATACGTCAACTCAAAGACACAGAACATCCATTAGTAGTTGTCCTGTACTTCCCTTTGGTGGCTATTCCCATTATGTCGGTACTGTCTTATTTGAATTGGGTGACACCCAAAAGTACAGACTGGGTATACCTTCTACTTATGGGACTATTCACCCAAATAGCACAAATAATGATGACTAGAGGCATACAAAGTGGGATTGCAAACAAAATGATTAGCTTGAAATACGTAGGTACTATTTATGCCCTTGCCATTGGCTTCCTCATTTTTGGGGAAAGCTATGGCATTATGAGTCTGCTAGGTATTGCTATGGTAATTTCTGGCGTTGTGTTGAATTTGTGGAAGAAAAAAGTAAAATGAATTACTTAGTTCAAGAATAATGGTATCAATTGGCTATAATTTCAAACTCTGTTCGTCTGTTATTCGCTCTACCATCTTTTGAGTTGTTGTTATCTACAGGACGACTAGCCCCGTAACCCACAGCAGTGACTCTACTACCATCTACAGAACGAGAAACTAAATAGGCTCTAACAGCTTGTGCACGTCTTTGAGATAAATTTTGATTAGCAGCATCGCTACCCACATTGTCGGTATGTCCTGACAGCTCTATCATTAGACTAGGCACATCCTTCATAAGTTGTATCAATCGGTCTAGCTCAGGATACGAATCAATCTTAACCTCAGCCTTTCCAGTATCAAAAAATACATTTCTCAAGGCAATTTTACTTCCTATGTCAATATTCTTCAATTCGATGTCTTTGTTAATCATATTATACGCTGAACCATCAGGTAAATTGAAGTTTTCTGAATGAAACAAATAGCCTTCTGCCTCAACGGATATACCATAATTTAATCCCGATGGTAAAGATAATAAGAATTTCCCTGTAGCACTATTCGAACGCATAATGGCATACACATCACCCGTGGTATTATCAAATATCTTTATTTCTGCCTCAATTGGCTCTTGTAAGATGCCATCCAAAATTCGCCCTTTAAAAACAGTTAGGCTATTGGCTAACTTAACTTCCACACTTTCTGGTATATAAGTATCTTCAACTGGTGAGGCAATACTGGCAATTAGATTGTCCTCACTAGCTACCGTCGGTTTTTTTGGTTCTCCCCAAAAGGTAGCGCAATAGATATCCATGCCTCCTTTACCTCCATCTCTATTTGATGCGAAGTAGGCTTTTTTACCATTAGCAGAAATACTAAAATACAATTCATCGTAAGGGGTATTTATAGGATAACCCATATTTATCGGTTCCCCCCAAAGCCCCAATTCGTTACGGTAAGAAACAAAAATGTCATAACCTCCTATAGAGTTATGCCCTTGCGAACAGAAATACATGGTTTTGCCGTCAGCTGCCATATATACCGAACCTTCTTGAAATCCTGAATTGACCTCCTGTCCTGCACTTTGTGCTTTTCCCCAAAAGGTTTCTTCCATATCTTTTTTACCACTAAAACTGATGTTCTTATCGCCACCATATCCTCCATCGGTAATGAAATAGACTTTAATATCTTGAGGGTCGTATGAAGCAAAGGTTTCATTGGCATGGGTATTGACTACTTTAGACATCTTGAGCTTGGGCTCACTCCATTCAGTTCCCCTAAGTTTAGATTCATAAATATCACTTTGACCATCTCTGATTTTGAATAATAACAAACGCTGACCATCATAGGCTAATGAAGAAGACACATCATCACCATCACTATTAAGACTTTTTAGAGCTTTTAAAGATTGCCACTTTCTATTTTTACGCTCAGCAGAGTATATATCAAAGTTACCGCTTTTATTTGTGTTGAAGATAATCTCAGAACCGTCAGCAGAAATACTAGGCGCTATGTCATCGTAAAAAGAATTCAGTTCCTCAACGTTATCTACCCATACTCTAGTTTTCATTCCAAAAATCTCTGCACCGCTTTTGCTTTCTTTTATGTGCTTTCTATTCAACTTTTTGTAAGGTTCTAATTCTTTATCACTAGCTAAAGTACCATAGCGTAAAAAAGACTTTTCAGCTTGTTCAAAATCCTGCTCTAGCTGGTAAGCCTTACCCAATAAAAAATACAAAAAAGGTTCAGCTTTATCATTTGCCAATTCTAAAGATTTTTTAAGAAAATCCATAGCCTTATATGGAGAGTTGGAATAGAGATAAGCGTGACCTATTTTTCTATTTAAGTCCGAATTATTAGGGTTAAAACCCTGAGCTAGTAAATAAAATTCTAAGGCTTTAGAGTACTCATCAGCGGCGTACACCATAGATAAAACTTTAGCCTTTCCTTTCTCTAACCATTCATCACCCGACGCTAAATTAGCTTTGGCTTTTTCAAAACCTGCTTTATCTTCTTTAAAATTACCTTTTTTGAAAGCTACATCTTGAGCTAATAAGCCACAAGTCATTAGCGATAATACTAGTGTAAAAAACTGCTTCATATCCATATCTACTCGCAATTATTAATATAATATTCATTCGCCTTTTCCATACCCAATTTATAGGCTTTTTGCCAGTCTTTACATGCGCCATCAACATCTCTTAGCATTTCTCGAGTAATACCTCTATTTAGTAAAGCTGTGGCATTACTGGGTTGTAGCTTAAGTGCTTGTTCCAAATCTACTAAAGCTGCAGTATAATTTTCTTGTAAGTGGTAAATGGCGGCTCTATTGCATAGTGCCATAGCATAATCTGAATTTATCTCTATCGCTTTCTTGAAGTCTTTGAGTGCCTTATCGTAATTTTTAGATTCAAAATAGACCGCACCTCTATTGTTGTATGCCATTTCATAATTAGCATCGAACTTTATGGCTTTGGTATAAAAGTCAATAGCTTGATCTTTATCTCCTGATTTACGATATGCACTTGCTAAATTGTTAAAAATAAAGGCTTGAGGATCGTGTTTACTAGCTTCTAAATAATCTGCTACAGCATTCTCATAATCTTCTAATGCTCGAAAACAACTACCTCTGTCGTTCAGCGCATAGGCATAGGACGGGTTTATCTTTATGGCCTTGGAATATGCTTTGATAGCATTATCGAAATCTTTTTGCAAATAGTATAATACGCCTTGGTTGTATGCAGCCTCAGCATGATTAGGATTTAAATACAATAAACTGTCATAAATACTTAAGGCTAGTTCCTTATTATTCAAAAATTCGTAACACTTAGCAATATTAAAAATGGCATCAACATTGCTGTCGTCTATCATAAAGGTGATTTCAAAATCAGAAATAGCTAAATCATAATTCTTTAACTCCTTGTGTGATAAACCTTTATTAAAATAAGCATCCGAATTAGCAGAATCTAGTACAATAACAGATTCAAAAAAAGCAATAGCTTTTTTAAAATTAGATGATGCAAAAGCCTTTATGCCAGCATTATACGATTCTTGTATCTGCTGAATCAAAGCATTGTTACTATTGATAGTTGCTATAGAATCTCTAAATTGAATTTCTTCGATTGTAAGTGTAGTGTCATTATTTTGGGAATAAGACCAAAAAAAAGTAATAGTCAATAAAATCGAAAGGATATTTTTTTTCATTTATTTTTTCTTTAAAATTAAAAATAGTGTTTGAAAACATAATTAAATTTGACTAAAGTTTTATACAATTTATCAACGTATTAATTTTAAAAAAATAACTTCAATATTATTTAGAATTGTAAAGTATTTTGGGAAGATACAAATTCAATAATTTAGAAATTCAAAAAAAACTATTTTTGCAATATGAAAAATTATTCATTAAAATTTATATATCTATTATTAACTCTGTTATTTGTTATTAGTTGTGATACACCTAAATCTTTGACTAATAAAGGCAACAAATTTGCTGAAAAAAAGCTCTATCAAGAGGCTAATGTTCAATATATGAAAGCCTTAAATAAAAAAGAAAATTTTATAGATGCAAAAGAAGGACTTAGATCTTCTGGACAAAAAGAAGTAAATACTTACTTAGATGATTTTTTTAAAACAAAAAACTTTGGCGATATCAAAGCTGCAATTTATCATTACAGAAATGCTATTAAAGCTAAAAGTTTAATCGAAAGTTATAAAATTGATATTGATATACCAATTTCATACACTAATGATTACAACAATTTAGTAAATGATTATGTCAATAACATTTATACATTAGCAATGGATATGTTAGAGCAAGAGAATTTTTCAGAATCCGAAAAACTTTTAGAGGAAATTGCACTATTGAAACCCAGCTATAAAGATGTTGATAATCTTAAAAATATTGCAACATTTGAACCAATTTACAGAAAAGCTAATGAGTTTCTAGAATTAGAAAAATTTCGATCAGCATATTATAATTTCGATAAAATACCAGATTCATATCAAGAAACAAAGCAAAGAAAAAAGCTTGCTTTAGAATCTGGATTATTCACAATTGCTATAGTAGAGTTTCAAAATGCAACAAGACAATCTGGTGGTGAATCTGCAATATCAGCTTTTACTAGCAATAAAATCTTGAACTTAAATAATCCTTTTGTAAAACTAGTAGACAGAACCTACACGCAAAGTTTTATTAACGAACAAATTATGGGTCTAAATGGACAAGTTGCACAAAATACTAACGCTCAGGCTGGTGAATTAATAGGTGCTAAAGCTATAATAACAGGAAAACTTGTTAGTTTTTCCAAACAAAAGAAACCCATCTCAGTTAATGAAAAAAAAGCATGGGCTGAAAGAAAAGTTCGAAAGTATAATAATGAAACAGAAAAATATTTTTACGAAACAGTATATGACAAGATTAAATATAAAGAATATATTGGTAGTAATAGCGTTCAAATAGGATTTCAATTTCAACTTATTTCTACTGAAAGTGGTGAGATATTATTAACTAAACTGATTAACTTAAGTCTTAGTGATGAAGTTCATTTTGCAGAATCTAATGTAAACTTTAGAAATATTGTTCCAGGTAACTGGAGATGGCAAAGCAAAGAAAGTCCTAATGATATTATAGAAAACTCATATATTCAAAAGAGAGCTTTAAGACAACTTTTTAAAAATAAAAAAAATCTAATGACTGTTAATGATTTAGCAAACAATGTCTATCAAGACATTGCTACAGAAGTGAGTCAAATGGTTAATAATTATAACCCAGAAAATGAATAAACTATCACTACTACTTATCTGCATTATTATCATATCTTGTCAATCCTCAAAACTGACTACTGAATTAGATGATGGCACTCCTTCTTGGGTAAAAGAATATCCCGTTTCTGATAGCCATTACATTGGGATAGGTATAGCCGATAGAAATTCTCACCCCCAAGACTATATTCAAGTGGCACAACAAAATGCACTACAAAATCTCAGCTCTCAAATCAAAGTAAATATTTCTTCTCAATCCGTATTTCTTCAAATGGATAGAGAATATTCTTATGAAGAAGATTATAAATCTAACGTCGAAGTAAAAGCTAACGAAATACTTGAAGGCTATGAATTATCAGGGACGTTTACACAACAAAATGAATATTGGGTTTATTACCGACTCAGTAAAAAACTACATAAAGAAACTAGAGCAGCTAGAATTAATGAAGCCATAGAAGAATCTAAATACTTTTTGAACAAAGCCATCATGTATTACACGCCACTCAAGGAAAAATACATTTACTACGTTAAGGCCCTAGATATTTTAGAACCCTATCTAAGTGAGCCTCTAAAAACGGAATTTGACAGAAAAACCGTTTTTTTAGGAAGTGAAATCATTGCTCGTTTTAGATCTTATGTAGACGACTACCAAATCTTTTGCCGCAGTAAAAAGATAAAAGCAATGATTGGAAACTCTGTAGACAAAATAAAATTAACAGTACAACATAAAGAGAATCGAATATCTAACATACCGCTTATCACCTCATCTATTTTTCTTGATTTAAAAGACCTTAGCCAAAGTACCGACACCAATGGTATTTTTATCACTTCTGTGCCCAAAATAAAAAGCACTGAGTCCGTACAAAAAATTGAAGTTGGTATAAATTTTCAGTCTTGGCTTAACGAAGGTAGTGATAGTGAATTCATAAAAAAACTATTTAAGAGCATTAAGACTCACCAAATTAATGTTCCTATTTATGTATATACTCCTACAATCTTTGTAAAAACAGAAGAGAAACACTTTGGTAAAGATGAAAACGGTTCAGACTTACGATTTGTTATTGAATCTGCACTTAGCAAAATGAACTTCACTCCTGTAGGTAATAAAAATAATGCTCAAATATTTCTTACTGTAAAAGCTGATACTAGAAAAGGTGTTGAAAAGAAAGGACAAAAAATGTTTACAGTATTTTTAGATATGAATATACAAGCTAAAGACTTAGAAGACAGAATCATATACAGTAAAACTATAAATAAAATCAAGGGAATACAGTTAGATTTTGAACAGGCAGATGAAGAATCCTATCAACAGGCTATAAAAGAACTAAACAATACAGTTATTCCTGATTTCGTCAACAGCTTCATCAAAAACTAAAAAAAACTCGCTTAAAACGAGTTTTTTTATTTCAAAACGGTTACTGTGTATTTAGTATCCTTTTGATAGCTTATCCATTTCTTTCTCAAAGGTTTCTTTAAACTTCTCATAGTTGTAATCTGCCTTTATCTTTTCATCTTTAGAAAGTCTTTCATGATACTTTGATGCCAATTTTTCAGCAGCTAATTCCAATGCTAAATAGCACTTATATTTGCCATCAGAAGTCTTAGTCATCTTCTCACAGATAGTAATGACACCTTTTAGAGTCTCATTTACTACTAATCTATTCATTTCATTAAAGGTCTCTGTTAGCTCTTCCTTATTATTGAATTCAGTTGAATTAACATAATTATCACCAACAATTTTCATTGTTGAACTTATAGTTTTTGCTATTTCAGCTTGAGCATTAGATCGAGCCTTTCTCTTAGCAGTCATTTGATCTAAACTTTCAGCAAATGCATTACCTCTAAAAGTCTTTTTGTCTGAAAAATATTTATCTCCTGAACAATATTGTTCAATCAATACTTCTCCTTGTTCTTCGACGCTTAAACCTTTATTAGATTTACAGGAATAGATTGTTGAAATAGCAAACAATATTAAAATATAATTAGTAAGTTTCATTTTTTTAAAATATTATTTAGTATGTAAAAGTAAACTTTTTTATCAAACATTTATTTTAATTCAAGTCAATTTAATTTATGAGAACAACGTTCTATTAACCTATTTTTAACGATATTTGTAGAAAATAATTTTATAAATCAAAACATGAAAAATTTAATATTCTATTTAGTTATCACTCTTTTTACAAATTCTATCTTGGCTCAAGTTCAAGTTGGCAACACTATACTTTCCGAAAGAGAAGTTATTGGAGGTCTTGATGTCCCTTGGGAAATAAAATGGGGTCCAGACAATTATTTATGGGTTACAGAACGTTCAGGAATTGTAAGTCGTGTAAATGTTGAAACGGGAGAGCAACATATCATATTAAATCTAGCGCCTCAATTATATGATCAATATGAATCAGGACTTTTAGGAATGGAAATACATCCTGACTTCAATAATGGTGCTCCATATGTGTTTATGGCTTACACATACGGTACATCAGGAAATGCTTTTGAGAAAATTGTTTACTATGAATACGATTTTGAAAATGACGCTCTGATAAATGAAAGTATAATGGTGGATGGTATTGATGGAAATAGTACTCACAATGGTTGTAGGTTACTTGCTGTGGACAACACAACTTTGATAGCTACAACTGGTGATGCACAAAATTATATGGGTTCCCAAGATGAAATGATTTTGACAGGTAAAACACTGCGTATTGATATTGATGCTAGCGGAGAAAATTTTGGTGGACCTAAAGCCGACAACCCTAATCCAACAAGCTACGTTTGGTCTATTGGTCACAGAAATGCTCAAGGATTAGCAATAGCACCTAATGGAATAATTTATAGTTCAGAACATGGTCCAAGTGGAGACGATGAATTGAATATTCTTTCACAAGGAAATTTTGGATGGCCAAATGCTCAAGGTCTATGTGACAACTTACCATCACCAAATGTAAGTGATTATGATTACGCTGGTGATTTATCAGACTCATATACTGAAACCCAATTTTGTGATGACTATAACATTATAGAACCAATTTGGAGTACAGGTGCGTTTGTTAATAGTAGTACAACCATAGCGCCCTCTGATATAATATGGTATAATCATCCATCAATACCTGAATTTCAAAACACTCTACTTATGACCGTACTAAAAGGCAAAAAATTAGTTCGTTTTGAATTTAACTCTACAGGAGAAGAAATTGTAAATGAAACCGATTTTTTTGTGCAAGAATGGGGTCGTTTAAGAGATATTTGTGTAAGTCCTGATGGAAAAATTTACTTGGCTACAAACGGTAATTCGTGGCCAAGTCAAGGTCCAAATGAAATTATTGAGTTATATAATGCTGATTATGAGGCAGAAATTACTTACAGCTGTTTCCCTGGTGGATGCGATATTGTTGCACAAGGAGAATATTCTTCACTTGAAGATTGCGAAGCAGCATGTAATACTAGTAGTATTTATGATTATACTGAAGAAAATATAAAATTCTTTCCTAACCCCATAAGTAAAAATGGCTCATTAAAATTCGAAAATTTTGACAAACCTTTCCATTTAAAAATTTCTAATTTACAAGGTCAAATTATTTATTCCGACATGGTTAGAAAAAATAATATAACTTTATCTAGAATTTTAGATAGCGGAGTTTATTTTCTACAAACTAATAATAGCCAACCAAATAAACTATTAGTAAAATAAGAATGAAACAAATACTATCTTATTTATTTTTAATAGTAAGCTTAAATTTACTAGCTCAATCATATAGTGGTCCTGAAAGTGTTGATTATGATAGTGATGGAAAACGCTATTTTGTATCTAACTCTAGTCAAGGTCAAATACTTTCTTACGATCACATAAACGATGAATTGGATATTTTCGTTACAGGTGTTGGCTCTGGCCCTCACGGACTAGAAGTTGTGGGTGAAGAATTATATGCCTGTAGTGGCAATCGATTAAAAGCCTATAACCTTGTAACTGAAGAACAAACAGTAAATGTAAATCTTGGCGCATCTTTTGCAAATGGCATAACTCATAAAGGAAATGATATTTTTATAACAGATTTTAGTGGCAAAGACATATATCGTTATAATTTAATCAGTGGTAGTTTTAATATATATATTGAAAATATTCCCAAAACGCCCAATGGTATTTTTTATGATGACATAGAAAATAGACTTTTAGTAGTATGTTGGGGAAATAATGCCCCTATTTATGAAATTAATATGTCGGATTCATCATATTCTGTTGTTGCCAACACAAATCTCGGAAATTGTGATGGAATTACTATGGATAATAATGGTGATTTCTATGTGTCTGCCTGGAGCAATAATGCTATAAGTAAATTTAACAGTGACTTTAGTAATGGTTCAACAATAGTAGTACCAAATATGTCTAGTCCTGCTGATATCTATTATAATAGATTAACAGATACTTTAGCAATACCAAACTCAGGAAATAATACAGTTATTTTTGTTGGTTTTAATACACAAACATCTTCTTTCTCATGCTTAGATCAAGGTTGTGTTGAAATGGTAAATGGAAATTATGAGACATTAGAAGATTGTGAGACTTTTTGTCAAACTTCTGAAATTTTTGAACAAATAACACAAAACACAAATAAACTTTACCCCAATCCATTAATTAATGGTAGTACAATAACAATCAATCCTTCTGAAACAGTGATTTTGTACAATATGCTTGGAAAGAAGGTATTTGAAAAAGAATTAAATAATAATTTTTCTTTCACACTTCCGTATCTGAATAAAGGCTATTACTTAATGAAAACAGATGAAGGAATTGAAAGAGTCATCATTCATTAAATATATTTTTTATTGAACTTTCGAATGAAACATGCCCTTTCATATCTATTTTTTATATGTTTTTTATTTTCATGTCGCCATGATTTTGAAAAACCCACTTGGGATACTGATATTATCACACCCATAGCTTTTACTAATTTAAATCTTTCGAATATTGTTAAGGATAGTATTATACAATTTGACACGCTAAGTGATAACAGCTTAAAACTTATCTATCAAAAAGAAATCATCAACTATAATTTCGATAGTTTGATTCATTTAAAACCCATCAGCACGACTAAAAATGTTAAGCTAGAAACCATCAATTTTTCAAATACAACGGTCACTCATTCCATAACTATGGGAGACTTAATTTCCTCTATAGATTTTGGCACGATTTTATTTCCTGATGGTGGCACAGCAGTAATTCCTGCCTATTCAGACTTACTCAATGAGATATTTCCTATCGACGCTAACGACTATTTTGAAGAAATGACCTTTACCGATGGATACCTTGATTTGACCATTGAAAATGGACTACCTACCGATTTGAATAATGTCGTTATAGAACTTCGTAATGAAGAACAAACCAACAACATTATTACGATGAATATTCCCTTACTACCAAGTGGAGAAAGTGAGACGTCCACAGAATCTTTAGCAGGTCAAACATTATTTGGTAATCTAGAGGCTGAGGTAATTAGTGCCGATATTGTTGGAACAGCACCCAATCCTGTAACTATTAATTATAGCGATGCTCTAACAGCAAAAATCGTAATTCGTGATATCAAACTCCAAGAAGGAATTGCTGTTTTCCCTGATCAAGAAATTTTTGATGAAGATACTGTAGTAGCCTTTGATGTTGGAGACGTTAAACTAAAAAGAGTGTTGGTGGCAGAAGGTGGCGTAGAAGTTGTGGGCGTAAGCACCATACAAGACACCCTAAAGATTGAATATAAAATACCCGGAACTACTTTAAATGGTCAGCCTTTTGAATTTTATTTTGAACTACCTCCTGCTCCTGAAGGTGGCTCAATTACTGAAACTAAACTTTTCGAATTTTCTGGATACGAAATAGATATGACAGGTAAATATGGGGATACCATTAATACCATATACACCGAATCTAGAGGCTGGATTGACTCATCAGGCGTTGTTACTCACATTTCACTAGAAGATAGTGTATTTAATACCATAACCATCAAGGAAATAATTCCTGAAAAAGCTTGGGGTTATATGGGTAAAGATACCATCAATGAAAGTCAAGAATTAGATTTTGGCGATTTTTCA
>MDTD01058418.1_pt1 | contig 13323 bp, 12 predicted proteins | sample 811221 | NCBI WGS metagenome assembly MDTD01 (sample SAMN05326646, study PRJNA326480) | marine metagenome | isolation source: seawater | place: Pacific Ocean: South West | collected 2011
TTATGGTGAGCATAGGGAATTTTTAGAGTTTAATTTACAACAACATAAAGATCTAAAAGATTACTCAGAATCTCTAGGGTTAATATATTCAACTTCTGTTTGGGATGTTACATCCGCAAATGAAATTATTTCACTAAAACCAATATTGATAAAAGTCCCTTCTGCATGTAATAATCATTTTGATATGCTTAAAATTTTAAGAGATAGTTATAAAGGTGAAGTTCATATTTCTTTTGGTATGACAACTCATGAAGAAGAAGAAGAAATTGTTTCATTTTTTGAAGAAAAAGACCAGTCTAAGAGACTAGTTATTTACTCTTGTACATCTGGATACCCAGTGCCATTTGAAGACGTATGTATGTTAGAAATATATAGAATAAAAGAAAAATTTTATAATCGAGTTAAGGCTATTGGTTTTTCAGGTCATCATTTAGGTATTGCAGTAGATATTGCGGCATATACATTAGGCGCAAGCTGGATTGAACGACATTTCACTTTAGATAGAACTTGGAAAGGAACAGATCATGCAGCCTCACTTGAGCCAACTGGACTTAGAAAATTGACTAGAGATTTGAAAGCAACATACAAAAGTTTGAGTTTTAAAGAAAATGAGATTTTACATATTGAAAAAATTCAAAGAGAAAAGTTAAAATATAAAAATAAATGAAAATAGCTGTTACTGGAGGAGCCGGATATATTGGTAGTCACACAGTTGTTGAACTTGTAAAATCAGGCTACGAACCAATAATTCTTGACAATTTGAGTAATACTGATATTAGAAATATTAATGGTATAAATAAAATCACACGAAAAAATATTAAATTTTATAATATTGATTGTACAAATTCAAACCAAGTTAAATCTTTTTTTGAAAAAGAAGAAGATATTTTGGGTTTAATACATTTTGCAGCATTTAAATCTGTTGAGGAATCTGTCAGATTGCCAGAAAAGTATTTTAAAAATAATATAGGAAGTTTAGAAGTCATTTTGGAAGAGATGAAAAAAAGTAATATTGACAATATTATTTTTTCATCATCCTGTACAGTTTATGGTTCCCCGGATAAATTACCAGTTACTGAAAGTTCACCATTTAAAGTTGCAGAATCTCCATATGGTGAAACTAAGCAGATTTGTGAAAAATTAATTGAAAAATCTTGTAGAAATAGTATTTCATTACGCTATTTTAATCCTATTGGGTCTCATAATTCTGGATTAATTGGAGATTGTTCTGCTGATAAACCTGCTAATTTAGTTCCCATTATTTGTGAAGTAGCATCTGGCAAAAGAGATTTTTTAGTAGTTAATGGAGATGATTATAATACTATAGATGGAACTTGTGTTCGTGATTATATTCATGTTGTTGACTTAGCAAAGTCTCATGTCAAAGCGTTAAGCTATTTGTTAAAAAGTTCTTCTAAAGATTTTTTTAATATTGGAACTGGTAGCGGTTTAAGTGTATTACAGATTATTAAAGCTTTTGAAAAAGCCAACGGAATAAATCTAAATTATAGTATTGGTCCAAGAAGAAATGGAGATGTTGAGGAAATCTATTCTGATAATAATAAAGTTGCAAAATACTTAGAATGGTCTTCGGAAATTTCAGTTCAGGAGGCAATGATTGATGCATGGAGATGGGAAAAAAAATAAAAAATTGAATATATGTGTGGAATATTGGCATATTTTGGTAATAATCTTTCAAAGATAGATTTTAAGTCATCTTTAGAAAAAATGAATCATAGAGGTCCTGATGCAACAGGCACTTATTTTAATGATGGGGTAATGCTAGGTCACAAAAGGTTATCAATTCTTGATTTAACAAATTCTTCTAATCAACCATTTAAATATGGAGACTACTTAGTAGTATTTAATGGAGAAATATATAATTATATTGAATTAAAAAAACAATATAAACTTAACCCGAAAACTAGTTCGGACACAGAAGTTTTATTGTTAATGTATATTAAATTTGGAAAAGAATGTCTACAAAGGCTAAATGGAATGTTTAGTTTTATCATATACAATGAAATTACTAAAGAAGTATTTATTGCTAGAGATCGTTTAGGAATAAAGCCACTATATATTTATCAAAAAAATAAAGAAATTATACTTGCAAGTGAAATTGCCTCAATATTAAAACTAAGAAGTTCTGAACTTGATGAATTTGGAATTAGGCAATATCAAAAACTGAGAATGACGTTAAAAGATTATACAATTTATAATGATATAAAGCAGTTTCCAGCTGGCAGCTATTTTTTGAATAATAAAATTAAAAAATATTGGAATTTAGATCCAGTAGAGACGTCAAACCCAAGTGATATTGAACTTGAAGAATTAATATATAGTTCTGTTGATCTTCGCAAGCGGTCTGATGTACCGCTAGGCACATATCTTAGTGGTGGATTAGATAGCACAATTTTAACTTATTTAATAAAACCAAATCATACTTGGACTGTAGGTTTTGAAGAAATGAATGAATTTAAATGGACTGATTTAGCTTCAGAACTCCTACATTCAAAACATCATAAAACATTAGTCAATAAAAATATTTTTTTAAATACCGCTAAATGGATGATTAAAAATAGAAGAGAACCATTATGTGTACCCAACGAAATATTGATTTACTTGATGACTAAAGATGTAAAAAAGCAAAATACAGTTGTGTTATCTGGAGAAGGTGCTGATGAGTTGTTTTGGGGTTATGATAGGATATTTAGATGGGCCAACACTCAAAAAGAAATTTCAATAAAAGATTTTGATCATTACTATTGCTATGGTTCTCATCAAGATGATGAAGTTATTGATTTTGCAATACATGACTTGCCAGGCAAATCCCCATTATTAAGAATAGCATATTTTTTTCAAATATATCATTTACATGGTTTGCTTAGAAGAGTTGATAATTCAACTATGCTTTGCAGTGTCGAAGCTAGAGTACCATTTGTTGATCATAGATTAGTAGAAATGATGATTGGAGCTTCATTTGATTGGAAAATGGGAATGTCCTTTAAAGAACCACTAAAAAGAATATATGCTGATTTAGTTCCTACAGAAATAATTAATAGAAAAAAAATAGGATTCCCTGTCCCATTAGAGAGTATATTTGCTGATAATAAAGAAAAACCAATTGATTCTTGGTTCAATTATAATATTAACTTAATTAAAGAATATTTATGAAAAAAATAATAGTTGGCTATACATCAGGCGTCTATGATTTATTTCATATTGGCCATTTGAATATGTTGCGAAATGCAAAGTCAATGTGTGATAAATTAATTGTTGGTGTAACCACGGACGAATTAGTTAGTTATAAAAACAAAAAAGCAGTTATTCCGTTTCATGAAAGAATAGAAATTGTAAGAAATATTAAATGTGTTGATGTAGTGGTTCCACAAACAAATATGGATAAAATAACTCAGTGGAAAAAGTTAAAATATGATATTATGTTTGTTGGAGATGATTGGTATGACACTGAAAAATGGCAAGAATTTGATAAATCATTTAGAAAATTTAATGTAGATATAATATATTTCCCTTATACAAAAGGAATTTCATCAACTAAGTTAAATTCTATTTTAGATAGAGAAAGATCTAAATAAAGTTTGATGTGAATTTTGAAAAAAAATATTTATATCTAAGTGTTTCTCTTCTTGTAAAAGTAATTTTAAATATTTTTATTGTTTTTTATGTTGCTAAGAAAGTTAGTGTTGAAGATTTTGGTATTTTTTCTCTAGCTTTCATTATTTCTACTCTAATTAGTTTGGGTTTAGATTATGGGTTTAATTTAAGAGTTTTATCACTTACAAGTAAATCAGATAAATCTATAAATAACGAAATATCGTCAATGCTTACAGGTAAAAAAATCATAATGTTATTTATGATTTTTTGTTTAATTCTAGCATTGTGTTTTTATGATTATGGAGTAGATAATAAATTAACTATTTTTATGTTAGCTTTTTCAGCATTTCCAAATTCGTTTGCTATCTTTTATTTAAATAATTTCAAGGTTTTTGATTTATTTGATAAAGAGGCTAAAGGTTACTTAACACAAGCTGTAATATTGGTAATACTTCTGATTGTAATAGAAAAATTTAATTATAATAAGATATTTCATTTTTCTGCTATTTTTTTAATTTCTAGAATAGCATTTTATATTTATGCTTATTACATATTTTACTCTAACAAATTATTTCTTATAACCAAAACTAGATTTTTAGATGGTATTAAAAGTATTAAAACTTCTTTTTCATACGCAGTACATCTTATTTTAGCTGCACTAATAATTTACATTGATACATTTATTCTTTCTTTTTTGACTGATTTGTATCAAGTTGGTTTATATCAGTCCGGAATGAGAATTATAATGGCATCACTTTTAGTAACAGTAATAATTAACGACTCTTTCATACCAATAATTTCAAGAAATTTTAAAAACAAAAAATATATTCAAAAAAAACTCTCAAAGCTTTTTGGATTTGTTTTATTACTAATAACTTTAATAACAATAACTTTATTATTTTATCATAAGAGTATAATAATGATTATTTTTTCTGAGGAATACCTAGAAATAGAACAATATATTATTTATATTGTTATAATAATTGCTCTAAGATATTTTGGTCTAATACCAGGAATAATACTTACAAGTGGTGATAGACAAGATATTAGAGCTCGTGCAGTTTTAATATCAATAATTATTAGTGTTATTTTCAACTTAATTTTAATTCCTATTTATGAAATTAAGGGAGCATTTATTTCAAGTTTAATGGCACATATTGTATTAAATTTAATATATTTATATACGTCTATTGGAATGGTCAACTTCTTGAAAAAAACAAATTACCAATTAATAATACTTTTAAATGTTCCTCTTATATACTTAAATATTTTTTATTTTTCAGATTCTAATAAATTCTTATTTTACACATTGTTAATAAATATTTTTTATTTATTTGTATATTACTACTATAGTTTTAAAAGAGATAATAAGCTTGCTAAAAAATCTTAAATATAAGTATTCTGAAGTTCAGAAAAGTTTTCATAATCAAGAGCCTTGGATTAATGTTCTACTACTAAAATATATTACATTACCTCTTGTTTTTTTAATGGTAAATTTTACGAGAATAACACCAAATATAATTAGTATTTTATCATTTACTTTTGGTATGCTTTCAGCATATTTTTATTTTAAAAATAGTCTTATATTGGGTGGTGTATCTTACATGTTGTCTTATATACTAGATGCAACTGATGGAAAAGTTGCAAGAATAAAAAATATTGGTAAGATATACGGAGCATGGTTTGATATTTTAGTTGATAGATTAAATTTATTATTTATATCCTCTGCAATTTCCTACAACCTTTTTATATTACATGATAGTATAATATTTATTATTTTGAACTTCATGTTTTTAGGAATTGCTTTTATTGGATGGGAAAGCAGATATAATATTGATATATATAAACTAAAAAATAAAATAAATAAAATAGATAAAATAAAACTATCTAATTATGAAAAATGGTGTTTTGATCGTGGTCTAATAAAGGATCCCATATCATTACCCGAAATATTTTTATTTTACTTTATTTTTATTCCACATTTAAATTTTACTATATCTTTAACTTGTATAATTATAATAATTAGTTTATTAATTATAAGACTTATTAAACAACAATTATTTTGGGTTCATGAGTCTAACAGATAGAGCAACATTTTTGTTTTTTAATCTATGTCTTTTAGCAATGCCTTTGCCATATTTATATGATTTATTTTCAGAAGGCAATAATATTTTCATTAACGATTTCTACGCAAAAAGAATAATATCTGTACTATTAATACCTTTTTTTATTTATGTAATATTAGCTTCTTTTAGAAAAAAAATAAGCTTTACAACAGAGTTAATATACTATATGATTTGGATAATATTTATTTTGGTAATATCCATCTTAAAAAAAAATAGTCTTGTTTTTGTTATAACCGACTTAGTTATATATCTAATTCCAGTGTGTTTTTATCTTTTAATAAATAAAACAAATTTCAGTATTAAAGCTTATGAATTTAGTTTTCCTATTTATTTATTAATTGCGTGTTTAATAACTATTTTTGGTATAAAATTACAGTTTTCCTATTTTTCCTTGTTAGCTATTGGATATGTATTCTTTATTCCTAAATATAATTTTATTAAAATAATTTTATTAATAATTATGCCATTTATTTTACTAAATAGTCTAATTGGAAAAAGTTCGCTTCTACTTGTGCTTATAATTGTTGGTTATTTTATTTTTTTTGATAAAAAAATGAGTAACTTAAAGAGGATTTTCATATTTATTCCAATATCTTTTCTTCTATTATTAAGTTTCGTTTTTTCAGATCAAGTGAAGTCAACAGGGGCATATAAAAACACTTTTTATTTTCTTTCTCATGCTGATTTTCAAAGTTTAGAATTTATGGATCATTCAACTTTAAATAGAGTTTATGAAGCTGAAATGGTGTTAGAAGTATATAATAATGCAAATAGTTTTTATAAATTTTTTGGACAAGGTTTTGGATCAACAGTAGACTTGTCCAAAACAATTGATAAAACAATAGAAACAGCTCAATCAGATTCAAGTAAATCTCGAGTTATACATATGGGTTTTTTTGCAGTTTTACATAAGATAGGTCTTTTAGGTATTTTTTTATATTTTCTTTTACTTAAAAATATAATAAGTGCTACAAAAGTTATATTTAGAGAAAGTGATAGTCCAGTTCTCATTTTGAGTGCTCTCTATCTTATCATTATTTTTTTTGACTCGCATATTTCTTTTTCACATATGATGTCAAATTTTATGTTTTGGTTTATTTTGTTCATTGTTAAAAAAGCAGCAAATGATACTAAAACTAAAAATTTAATGGGTAATTAGATATCTGTAAATTAAAAAAAGTTAGCAATCAGTAAGGAAATCTCATGTATTTTAATAAATATTTTTTATTAAATTGCAAAATAATGTTAAATAATTTATGCAACGATTAGATAAATTCATTTTACCAAAAAAATTTAGGGGAAGAAATAAATTTGTTGTCCAATTATGGTGGATAATTCAATCAACTCTTTTTGCATTATCTCCTCAGTTTATGTATTCTTGGAGATCATTTTTACTTAGGTTATTTGGTGCGAAAATAGGAAGGTCGGTTATCATAAGACCAACAGTACGTGTAACTTATCCTTGGAAATTAAAAATTGGAGATTATTCATGGATTGGTGATTATGTAGAATTGTATACACTTGGTGATTTATATATTGGAAATAATGTAGTAGTATCTCAACGTTCGTACATTTGCACTGCTTCACACAAATATAATCAGCAAGATTTTGCTATTTATAATAATAAGGTAGAAATTAAAGATGGGTGTTGGATTGCTGCTGATGTATATATTGGACCAGGTGTAACAGTAAATAGGAATTCTGTGATTGGAGCAAGAAGCAGTGTGTTTAAAGATGTTCCTGAAGGAAAAGTTTGTGTTGGAACACCTGCAAAGGTGATTAAAAAAAGAGAGTTTTTAAATACAAAGTATTAAATTGCAAAAATGAATATTTTACTATTATCTCCCTTTTTTTATCCTGAGCCAATTTCTACAGGGAAGTATAATACTGATTTTGTTAAATCATTAGTTAAAAAAGGGCATAACATTACCGTCATTTGTTCGCATCCAATTTATCCAAATTGGAAAGTTAAAGTAGTTCATAATAGTATAGAAGGTGTAGAGATAATTAGAGGCGGAAACTATATGAAATATCCAAAAAACAATGTTTTGAGGAGATTTTTTTTGGAATTATGGTTCGCTTTTTTTGTTACACAAAAAGTAATATTTTCAAAAAGAAAAATAGATATAATAATTCCGGTTTTTCCACCATCATTAGCATTTTCATTTATTGTTAAAATACTTCCTAAGCAAGTAAAAAAACATGCAATAGTTCATGATTTGCAATCTGTTTTTATTAATAACAGTACTAGCTTATACAAGAAATTTATTTCTTCATGTATCAAGAATGTAGAAAAATTTGGTTTTAATTCATGCGATAAAATTATATTATTATCCAATGAAATGAAATGTAAAGTTAATGATGAATATGGAATTAATATCAGTAAACTTGTTGTACAATATCCTTTTTCAAATTTATCAGATGTTATTACAAATGATTTATCTAATATATTTGATAACAAATATAAACATGTAGTATATTCAGGAGCATTAGGAGAAAAGCAAAATCCGAATGATCTAATGTCGTTTTTTTCATATGCAAGTAAAAATATAAAGAATGTTAAATTTCATGTTTTTTCATCAGGTTCTGAATATAATTTATTGAAACAAAAAAATATAAATAAATCTATTTTGTTTCACCCACTAGTACCATTTGAAAATGTTAGAGAATTATATTCTAGAAGTGATGTACAAATTATACCACAAAAACCGGGTACTTCAAGTGGTTCACTACCTTCAAAATTACCTAATTTAGTAGCTGCTAATTGTAAAGTTCTTTTAATTACAGACAAAGATTCAGAAATTCAACAGCTTTTTAATAAATATAGATTTGGAAGAGTAATTAATAAATGGAATAATAAGTTACTTTGTGATGAATTAAAAAAAATGTTATTTGAACTAAAAGGAGAAAAAAAAAATAATAGTAAGTTTGTTAATGATTTATTTTCAATTGAGGCATTAATAACTAAGATTATATGAACTTAGATTACTTAATTTTTGGGGGTAGTGGTTTTATAGGAACTCATATTTCAAATTATTTAAATAATACTGGCGAAAGTTTTTTTATTGCAGATATTATTAAACCTGTCCAAAATGATTTTACCTTTGAATTTTCTGATGTTCGAAAGAAAATATCTCTTAATTTAGAAAAAAGTTCAGTAGATACCATTATTAATTTAGCTGCTGTTCACAAAACTCCTGGTCATAATCATAATGAATATTTTGATACAAATATAAATGGAGCAATGAACGTATGTGATTTTGCAAGAAAAAATAATATTAATACGATAATTTTTACAAGCTCCATAGCTGTTTATGGTACTTACGAAGAAAAAAAATCAGAGCAAACTCTTCCTATGCCTGATATTCCTTATGGTATTTCTAAACTAACTGCAGAATATATTCATAAACAATGGTATTCTGAGGACCCTGCAAACAGAAGATTATTAATTCTTAGACCTGGAGTAGTTTTTGGGATGTATGAGAAAGCAAATTTTACTAGATTAATAAATTCATTAAATGGAAGATACTTTGTTTATGTTGGAAGAAAAGATACTAAAAAAGCTTGTGTATATGTTAAAGATTTAGTTCATGCTCTTATGGTAATTTCTAAAGATAAATCTATTAAATATGAGATTTTTAATGTTGCTTACTCACCAACTTTATCAATTGAGAAGATAGTTAGAAGTGTTTCAAAAATAGGAGGTTTTAAATTACCTAGATTTGTTTTTCCTAAATTGATAATATTTTTTTTATCTTCTATTTTGTATTACATTTTTAAGAAAAAAGATTTCAATCCAAGTAGAATGAATAAATTAATTGTTTCTAATAATATTGATGCAAAAAAAATAAATAAGATGATAAAGTTTAATTTTGGCTTCTCAAAAGGTATTGCTGATTGGATGGACGATGTTGATTTTAAAAATAATAAGAAAATATATTAAATGAAAGTAGCATTAATTACAGGAATAACAGGACAAGATGGTTCTTACTTAGCAGAATTTTTGTTAAAAAGGGGATATGAAGTTCATGCAATAAAGAGAAGATCGTCTCTTTTTAATACTGATAGAATAGATCATTTGTACGAAGATCCTCACGTCGAAAATAGAAAACTTATTCTTCATTATGGTGATATGACGGATTCAATGAATATAACTAAGGTTATAAAGGAAGTTCAGCCAGATGAAATATATAACTTAGCTGCAATGAGTCATGTTCATGTTTCATTTCAAATACCAGAATATGTTGCTAATACTGATGGAATAGGAACCTTACGTATTTTGGAAGCAGTTAGACTCTTAGGGTTATCTGAAAAAACAAAAATATATCAAGCGTCAACATCAGAACTGTATGGTAAGGTTCAAGAAATACCTCAAAATGAAAACACACCTTTTTACCCTAGAAGTCCTTATGGTGTTGCAAAAATGTATGCATATTGGATAACAGTAAATTACAGAGAAGCATACAATATGTTTGCATGCAATGGTATATTATTTAATCATGAATCTCCAGTTAGAGGAGAAACATTTGTTACTCGTAAAATTACTCGAGGTACTTCAAGAATTTGTTTGGGCTTACAAGATAAAATTTATTTAGGAAATTTAGATGCAAAAAGAGATTGGGGTCATGCAAAGGATTATGTCCGTATGATGTGGATGATATTACAGGCAGAACAGCCAGAAGATTGGGTAATAGCTACAGGAGAATCTACAACAGTTAGAGATTTTGTATGTATGGCATTTAGATATTTAGGTGTAGAGTTAAAATTTATTGGCAAAGGTGTTGATGAAAAAGGTGTTGTTGTTTCATGTTCAAATAATGAGTATCAAATAGATGTTGGAAAAGAGGTAGTTGCGGTGGATCCAAATTATTTTCGTCCTACTGAAGTTGATTTATTAATTGGTGATGCTAGTAAAGCAAATAAGAAATTAGGTTGGGTTCCTGAGTATAATTTACAAGAACTTGTAAGTGAAATGATGGATTCTGATGTTAAGTTAATGAAGAAAGAACAGTTTTTAAAAGAATCTGGATATACAATTAAAAATTATTATGAATAAGTCTAGTAAAATTTTTCTTGCTGGACATAACGGTTTGGTAGGTTCTGCTATTCATAAAGTTTTGAAGTTTCAAGGATATAATAATTTAATTTTACGAAATCATTCAGAGTTAGATTTAATGATACAAAGAGATGTCGAAGATTTTTTTAGAATTGAAAAACCAGAGTATGTAATTTTAGCTGCTGCAAAAGTTGGAGGTATTGCAGCGAATAATAAATATCGTGCTGATTTCATTTATGAGAATATTATGATTCAATCAAATGTAATACATCAATCATATTTAAACGGCGTCAAAAAGCTTCTCTTTTTGGGTAGTACATGTATTTATCCTAAAAATACAATTCAACCAATTGTTGAAGATAGTTTACTCACATCTAAATTAGAATATACTAATGAGCCGTATGCTATTGCTAAAATAGCCGGAATTAAAATGTGTGAAAGTTATAATTTGCAATATGGTACTAATTTTATTTCTGCCATGCCAACAAACTTATATGGACCAAATGATAATTTTGATTTAGAAAAATCACATGTTTTACCTGCTCTATTAAGAAAGATATATTTAGCAAAATGTTTAAAAAAAGGTAATATTGATTTAATAAAATTAGATTTAGAAAAAAATCCAGTTTACAATATTTCAGCAAAAAGTGATATTAATGATATTATTGATATACTAAGCAAGTATGGTATTACAAATCATTCAGTTGAAATTTGGGGTAGTGGAAAACCAATGAGAGAATTTTTATGGTCAGAAGACATGGCTGAAGCATGCTGTTTTTTAATGCAAAAAATTGATTTTGTTGATATTGTAAAAGAAGATGCATCCCAAGTAATTAATACTCATATAAATTTAGGTACGGGAATAGATATATCAATTAAAAATTTAGCTTTTTTAATTAAAGATATTGTTCAATATGATGGTGAGCTTATTTTCAATAAAAACAAACCAGATGGGACATATAAAAAATTAACAAATGTCAATAAAATAAATACTTTAGGTTGGAAACATAAAGTTAACATCGAGGATGGTATAAGAAGATTATTTGATTGGTATCTTAATAGATAGATTACTTTTTTAACTTTGTATTTATGAAGGGATATTCAAAATATTTTTGGCTAATACATTTTATTGGTGATTTTCTTCTTTTAAATTTCTCATTTTTTTTCACTTATTATTTAAAATTTGAATCATTTGTTTTTGAAGATAATTATCGTTTTTTAATTATCATTTTTAATGCTATATGGATTCTTGTAGTTTTAATGCTTAATCTTTACCAAATGAGAAGAATTAGAAGATTAGACAGGATTTTATATAATTTATTTAAAGCTTTTGTCTTTAACACTTTTATAATTAGCGCTATCTTATTTTCACTAAAAAGACCCGATTTTTCAAGAGAACAATTGTATGCTACCTATTTACTTTTGTTCGTATTAATTGTTTTGTGGAGGTTTTTTATGCTAAAAGTTATTGTGATGTATAGAAAATCAGGATTTAATTATAGTAAAGTGATAATTATTGGAGGTGGAGAGGTGACAAAGCAATTATATTCTTACTTTAAAAGTGATAATTTTTTAGGTATAAAATTATTGGCAATATTTAGTGATAATAAATTAAAATTAGATCTAGATAAACAAGTATTTCTTGGTTCTATTGAAGATACAAAAGATTTTGTAATTAATAATTTTGTTGATGAGATTTTTTATACAATGCCATTGACCGATACCAAAAAAATAAAAGACCTCATTAATTTTTGTGATCAACAAATGATACGTTTTAAAGTTGTTCCAGATTTTAGAGGTTTTTTATTTAAAAGAGTTAATGTCGATTTTTTTGATGATGTTCCTATTATTACACTTAGAGAGGAACCTTTAACTGATTTTGTAAATAGAGTAATTAAACGAATATTTGATATATTGTTTTCATTGTCAGTAATTTTGTTGATATTATCATGGCTATATCCACTAATTGCAATAATTATCAAATTAAATTCAAAAGGGCCAGTATTATTTAAACAAAAAAGATCAGGTATTGACAATGAAGAATTTGTTTGTTATAAATTTAGGTCAATGTGTGTAAATAAAGATTCAGATAATAAACAAGCTACTAAAAATGACATGAGAATTACTAGTGTTGGAAAGTTTTTAAGAAAAACATCTCTAGATGAATTTCCTCAATTCATTAATGTTTTTATTGGAGATATGTCGATAGTTGGACCTCGACCACATATGATTAAACATACAAATGAATATTCAGTGTTAATTAAAAAGTATATGGTTAGGCAATTAGTTAAACCAGGTATAACTGGTACAGCACAAGTTAGAGGTTTCAGAGGAGAAACAAAATCTTTAAAGGATATGGAAGGAAGAATTAGATTTGATGTTTGGTATATTGAGAATTGGTCACTGTCATTAGACATAAATATTATTTTTAAAACTGTATGGAATATCTTCAAAGGGGATGATAAAGCATTTTAAGATATTATTTTTTTTATTAATCTTTACTAGCACATGTTTTAGTCAAACAAA
>MDTD01152094.1_pt1 | contig 13322 bp, 8 predicted proteins | sample 811221 | NCBI WGS metagenome assembly MDTD01 (sample SAMN05326646, study PRJNA326480) | marine metagenome | isolation source: seawater | place: Pacific Ocean: South West | collected 2011
TGGCTTACGGGGTGCGCGAGGACCACGATGTCAATTTGATTCGTTCAGGTCGAAATTGGTTCGGGAGTCGTTTGTCGGCATTGGGAGCCAACACGGCAACTTGGAACATTCCACTGGACCATGCGGTCCAAGGTGGAACGGCTACTGTGCGTTTTGGTGCGGCCATGCGCAGCATTGGCGCAGGCAGTGCGTCTCAGCTACAATACCAATTTGAGGATCAATCTGTGACGCTTACAGACAACTTGTTGTCCCCCTCATCTCTGTTGTTTGCGAGATACGTGGGAGGAGAAATGACAGCTGCGATGTCGCAATCAGGGATTCAGGTCCTGGCGACATTCTCTCCTGGCACAGATGACAGCAATGCATGGATTGATTATTTGACTTATCAAGTCCCGCAAAATTTGGTCTTTACCTCTGGCCAAATGCACATCAATGGCTTGCCTTTCGATGCAGATGGAAATGCAATCTTCGGAGCTGAATATGTATTGGGAGGTGGGGTGCCAGACCAAGTCTGGAATGTGTCAGATCCATTAGAAGTGAAGCAAATGCCCATTTCGAGTTCCAATGGCAGCACGGCATGGCAGGATGCGGTAGACGCAGAGCCCAGGCGGTACTGCGCATTTCGATGGGCTGCGGCCCTCAGACCGAAAGCATTGGGTCCCGTCGGCAACAGCAATGTTCATGGCCTTGGGGAAGTGGACAATGTGATTGTGACTGTTCCTGGCCTCATTGAAGCGGCCGATTCACTGGCTCGTATGCACGCATCGAGGGGCCTGCGCGTTGCAGTCGTTCCTCAACAAGATGTTTTTGATGCCTTCAGTTCAGGGGTGGCGGACCCCACAGCCATCAAGATGCTCATGATGATGTTGACGGACCGTGCAGAGTTAAGTGATGGAGCGATTCAAGCACCTCGCTATCTGACACTGTTGGGAGATGCCTCGTACAACAATCGCAATGTTCAAGGCAATGGAGCGACCATTGTGGGTCACTATTCATCCGAGTCTCTGCAGACCACCACGAGCTACATTTCGGACGATTACTACGCCTTGGTGGCAGAGGGTCAAGGAGAGCGTCCCGAAGATTTGCTCCAATTTGGGGTGGGGCGCATACCGGCTTCGAATATGGCCTCGGCGATGTCGGTGGTCACGAAGGTGGCGACGTACATGGGGGAATATGAGGAGACAGCAGACGTTGCATCATGTTTGGATCCCAACGGCACAAGCACGTTTGGTCCATGGCGAAACCGCGTGTTGTTTGTTTCTGACGACCAAGATGGCAACAATCAAGACGGTCACCGGTACATGGAAAACAGCGAGGAGCACAGCAACACCCTTCGATCAAATCACAACGAATTCGATGTGGTTAAGGTGTATCCAGACGCATATGTTCAGACCAACACGCCTGGAGGAGAGCGCTATGAGGATGCCACCGCGGAGATTGCAAGGCGCGTTGATGAAGGGGCACTGATTGTCAACTACATTGGGCACGGAGGTGAGCGCGGCTGGGCACACGAACGCATTCTGAATCTGGAGACCATCAATGCCTGGACCAACTTACGCCGATTGCCAGTTTTCATGACTGCGACATGTGAATTGTTCCGCTACGACGATCCAGACATATACTCCGCTGGAGAGGCCATTTTATTCAATCCGCAAGGCGGGGGTGTGGCGCTTTTGACCACCACAAGAACAGTTTACAGTTCTGGCAATCAACAGGTAAACAGGGCCTTTTTTGAGACTGCCCTTGACGATACACAAGGGCGACGCTTGGGGGACATCTACCGCGACACGAAGAATTCAGAGCAAATCACATCTCACACAAACAGTCGCAACTTTAGCCTCATGGGAGATCCTGCCTTGGAGCTGGCATATCCCGCCAAGCATGTGTATTTCACTGAAGTGCCGGATACCATGCGGTCTTTGGATGAAGTGGTCATTCGCGGATACGTTGGAAATGCCCAAGGCGACGTGCTCTCGGAATTTGATGGAGTGGTTGTGCCTACTGTATTTGACAAACGAGCTTCAGTAACCACATTGGACAACGACCTTAGCGAAGGGCCTTTCACGTATGAGGTGTTTCAAAACATTTTGCACAAGGGATTGGCGTCTGTCGTTCAGGGTACGTTTGAATTCCGATTCATTGTGCCTCGAGATTTGAATTACACTTATGGACCAGGGCGAATCAGTTGCTACGCTCTTTCTAATCAAATGGATGCCCATGGGTACACGGAGGACTTCATCATTGGAGGAACTTCTGACAATCCGTCGTTGGACGACGAGGGCCCTGAGGTAGATTTATACATCAATGACACTCTGTTTAAAGCAGGGGATGTCGTTCACGAAGACCCTTGGCTTTTCGCACGAATTTTTGATGAAAGTGGCATCAATACCTCGGGAAATGGCATTGGGCACGATGCCAAGGCCATTTTGGATGGAGATGCCAGTCGACCCTTTGTTTTGAACGAATATTTTGTTTCTGATTTGGATACTTACCGCCAAGGAAGCATCCGTTTCCCTTTTCAAAATTTAAGTGAAGGAGAGCATCATCTCGAATTGAAAGTATGGGACGTGGCCAACAACAGTGCTGCTGCGGAAACTCACTTCATCGTTGCGTCTTCCCTTGAAGTCGCTTTGGAGGAGGTCATGGCTTACCCCAACCCCACGTCCAGTCAGGTCACATTTCGCATGACGGCCAATCAAGCTTGCAAAGCGGCCAAAGTAACTCTAGGAGTGTTCAACACTCAGGGACATCGAGTCCACCAACAGACTTTTGAAGGGGAAGTTCTCGGGTTTCGTGATGATGTGATGACCTGGGATTTAAGACCTTCATCTGGGGAGCAGATATCTCCGGGGGTCTATGTCTTCCGCGTGACGTGGGAAAATGAATTTGGTCAGTCAGCACAATACGCTGACAAGTTGGTCGTTCTTCGACCCCAATGACACCATGGACAGATGATTAACTTTGGCCCTCTACGATGAAGCAATTCCTCCATACAACCACGATTGTCCTCGCAGTTCTGACTGTTTGTTCCCCGTCAAAAATTTGGGGCCAAATTGTGGAAGATGACCCAACACAACTGCTCCAACTCAACACCATTACCACGGCTGTGCCGTTTCTGATGATTGCCCCAGATTCCCGATCCGGAGCGATGGGTGATGTTGGGGTGGCCCTGTCTCCCGATGCCAACAGCATGCATTGGAATCCAGCAAAAATGGCCTTTTCAACCAATGAGGTGGAGATGAGCTTAAACTATGCCCCTTGGTTGCGTGCGCTCGTAGATGACATGAACTTGGCATACGTCAGTTCAGTACGTCGGTTGAACAAACGACAGGCATTTGGTGTGGCTCTGCGATACTTCAGCTTGGGCAACATCACCTTTACCGACGAAGTGGGGACAACCATTCGTGATTTTCAACCGGCCGAACTCAGCTTGGATGGTGGATTCTCCCAAAAGTTCTCCGATCGTTTCAGTGGTGGATTTTCTGCTCGGTTCATTCACAGCAATCTGACCGGAGGGACAGCGGTTCAGGGTGCTGAAAGTCGTCCTGGTATTTCGGTGGCTGCGGATTTGAGCATGTATTACGTGAACGATCAAGCTGATTGGGGTGAGAAGGATGGTACATTCAGCTTGGGATTGAACATGAGCAATTTGGGGGCAAAAATGTCTTACACAGAGACCGCTGCTCGAGATTTTATCCCGAGCAATTTGCGTATTGGAGCTGCATATGAAACCAAATTTGACGATTACAACAGCCTGACATTGGCGATGGACGCCAACAAGTTGTTGGTTCCTACTCAACCCATCTATGCTTTGGATGATCCATCACAAATCATCAGTGGCATGGATCCCAATGTGGGCGTAGCGACGGGAATTGTCCAAAGTTTTTACGACGCTCCGGGCATTGTGACTTTTGACAGCGAGGGCGAAGCCAATGTGCTTCAGGGGAGTCGCCTGAAAGAGGAGTTGCGAGAAGTCAATCTCGGCGCGGGGCTGGAGTACAATTTTGCCGATGTTTTTGCATTTCGCACAGGATACTTCTTCGAGCACTTTAGCAAAGGCAACCGTCAGTTCGTGACCCTTGGTGCTGGTGTGAAGTACACGGTATTTACCGTGGATTTGAGCTATCTCATAAGCACAACGCAACAAAATCCTCTTGCGAACACGCTCAGATTTTCGTTGCGCTTGCAGTTTTCGGATTTGGCTGACTACGTCAATGGCGAAGAATGAGCTTGCGGATTGGCCACGGATATGATGTTCATCAGCTTGCAGAAGGCGAGACCCTCGCGATTGGTGGATTGACCATTCCGCATGACAAAGGTTCGTTAGGCCACAGCGATGCGGATGTGCTTCTGCATGTGATTTGTGATGCAATGCTTGGAGCGTTGGCATTGGGCGACATAGGCACCCATTTTCCCGACACTGACCCTGCTTACAAAGGAATTGACAGCAAAATTTTGCTGAGAGATACACTCAAGCTGGTGCAAGCTGAAGGATTTAGAGTGGTCAATCTCGACTCGACGGTGTGTTTGCAAGAACCGAAACTCAAGCCTCACATTCCGGCCATGCGAGAATGCATTGCAGAGATTTTAGAGGTCGACATCGGGTGTGTCGGGGTCAAAGCCACAACGACCGAAAAGCTTGGTTTTGTAGGAATGGGAAAAGGTCTGAGCGCTCACGCGGTGGTCCTTCTCCAAGCTCAGGACTGAGTTTCCTCAAAATGGTCTGGCTCTTGGTCAGCCGAGAAGTGAATCTTCAGATTTGCCGTGTCTCTGAGCAGATCCACCTTGCCAATCTCCAGGTGGACTATGGTCACTCCCGTCCTTTGTTCGAGGTCTGCAATCAATTCTTGGCGGCGTCCGGCGTGGAGTAATTCGATGCGGTCGTAAATGATCATTTTGGTTGCCAGGTGTTCTACAAACCACAACCGCTCTAAGACGAATGAGAGAACCCAAATCAATGCATTGGCCAACGCGACCTCTATCCACGTGGCTGCGAGAGGTGCCAGGGCATTGATCACCGCCAAGGTGATGACAATGAACAAATAGGTCATTTCCCGAATGGGCACTGTGTTTGTCCGGTATCGAATGATGCCAAAAATGGCAAACAGGCCAAGTGCAAAAGCGAGGTCGATTTCCACCGCTGCCAAAAGGCGACACAGGAGAAAAACGGCAGTGGACACCAACATAAATGTGAACACAAAGTCTCGTCGTTTGGAGGCCATGTGATAAATCAATCGCACCACCACGAGAGAAGAGACGAGGTTGAATGCGAACAACCCGAGTAGGGATTCCCAACCTGCACCGGGCAGAGCAGAACATAAGATTGCGATCAGGGATTTGGTCATCTCAAAATGGATTGCGGCGCGAAGTTCGGGTTTGAAGCGTAATGTTCAGCGCGAGTGACATGGCGGATTGCGGACCGATAGTTTTTCAAATTCCTGTCGGGGTAGACGTGGGCGTGTCCCAGTACAAATTTTGACAGTCGAATGTTGCGCCCCAGCAATCCGCGTCGACCTTCCTGGGCTCGAATGGCCTGAATCAGTTTCCCCTGATGATTGATGCTGCGCTGCTTCCACTCGACAACAGCCAAGCTACGGACTGGATTGATCCAGTCACTGGCAGCACCTCCTGACATCGTTGGTGCCTTGAATTGGAGTTTTTGGTCAAACGTGATTCGTTCTCCTTGATTCACGTGAATCAATGTGAATCGCTCAAATGAGCTTTCCAGTGTTGGAGCCAAATCACGGGCGAATGGAATGTGCTTTGCCAAAAACTGTTTTTCCCTTTCCGTTAACGGGGAATCCCAAGCGCAATTTGAGACGCGTCCAATGCGGTGTTTTACGGTTTTGCTGTGAACATCGCGCAATTTGACCTCCAAGAAGGCGATTCCCGTGTTTTCGTAATGGCGGATGCGAACCTTGTAGCGGACAGTCTTTCCCCGTGTGTGGTCTTCCAAGCATTGCCCGTTTGGAGTGTCGAAATACAGGTTGTTGTAAAGTGTGGACACCTGATTCTGAATGGTGAGGACAGCGTGTTCTTCGAGGATTTCGACGAGATTTTTGAGCCAAGCCTGGGGCACGACGTATTTGGAATCAAACCGGTCCATTAGAGCGACGTCGTCGATGGCCTCAAGTCCAATTGGACTTCGGCTGCGAAGAAGTTGATTCAGCTGAATAGACAAATGTTCCAGGTCAGGACGGTGATGCAAAAGGAAAGATGAAGGTACAACGCTTGGCAAGAGCAATGTTGCAACACAGCCACATAGGATGATGGAAAACATCCTCAAAATGTCCCTTCTCGCACTGAAAAAATGTGGTCTGAATGGGTTTGAATGCGCGCCAAGGTTTTTGTTGGGTGCAGAGGTCAGGCTGAACGCTATATTTGGGCGTTAATTCACACGTGATGGCAACTTCTCAACCTACTGCGACCGCAGCGGCCAAAAAGCCGAGAAAAGCAGGCCAAAAGCCCGCTGCGAAGAAGAAAGGAAAAGGTCTGAATAAAGACACTTACACCCGCTGGTTCCGTGAGATGTATCTCATGCGGAAATTTGAGGAACGATGCGGCCAGCTCTACATCCAACAAAAGTTTGGAGGCTTTTGCCACTTGTACATTGGTCAAGAGGCCGTGCTTTCGGGGATGCGCGAGGCCATCCGTCCCTCAGACCGTGTTATTACGGCCTACCGTGACCACGCCCACCCAATTGTTCTCGGCACGGATCCCAAATTCGTGATGGCAGAGATGTATGGGCGCAAGACTGGACTGAGCAAGGGCAAGGGAGGATCGATGCACATGTTTGACAAAGAGCGTAATTTGTTCGGAGGACACGGCATTGTGGGAGGACAAATTGGTCTCGGTGCGGGCATCGCATTTGCAGACAAGTACCGCAAAGAAGACCACGTTACTGTGTGTTTTATGGGCGACGGTGCAGCTCGTCAGGGGATGCTTCATGAAACTTTTAACATGGCGATGACTTGGAAACTCCCCGTCATTTTCATCATCGAAAACAACCAGTACGCCATGGGGACTTCCGTGGAGAGGACCTCCAATGTGACAGATCTGAAGACGTTAGGCGCGAGTTACGAAATGCCATCAGAAACTGTAGATGGAATGAGTCCTGAAGCGGTGCGAGATGCGATCGCAGCGGCAGCAGAACGATGCCGGAAAGGAGAGGGTCCGACGCTTTTGGATATTCGTACTTATCGCTACAAAGGACACTCCATGAGTGACCCGCAAAAGTACCGCACCAAAGATGAAGTTGCGAGTTACGTGGAACGAGACCCCATTTTGCATGTTCGAGACGTCATTCTCGACAACAAATGGCATACTGAGGAAGAGTTGAAGGCCATAGAAAAAGAAGTGAAAGCCCAAGTGGAGGATTGCATCAAATTTGCGGAGGATAGCCCTCTGCCTGATGCCTCAGAACTCTACGAAGATGTGTATTTGCAATCTGATTACCCTTTCGTGAACGATTGACATGGCTGAAATTATCCGCATGCCCAAACTCAGTGACACCATGACCGAAGGCGTGGTTGCAGAGTGGCACAAAAAAATAGGTGATGAAGTAGAAAGCGGTGAGTTGCTCGCCGAGATTGAAACGGACAAGGCCACCATGGAGTTTGAGTCTTTCCAAGATGGATTCTTGCTTCACATCGGAGTGGACAAAGGCGGTACGGCACCTGTTGACAGCGTTCTATGTGTGCTTGGCGACAAAGGAGAGGACATCACCGACCTGCTTGCCTCTGCAGCGGCCCCTGCTGAAAAAGAATCGGAGGCAAATGCCCCTGCTGAGGCCCCTGCCTCCGCGGAAGCTCCTGCCCCTGCTCCAGCTCCGGTACCTGTGGCAAATCCAACCTCTACGACAAAAGCTCCAGCCCCTGTTGTGATGTCGGTGCCAGACCCTGCTCCCGCCCCTGCCCCTCAGGCATCCAATGGCCGGGTGAAAGCGTCTCCTCTTGCCAAGCGACTGGCAGAAGAGCGAGGACTGAGCTTGGGATTGATTCCTGGATCTGGTGAAGGTGGCCGCATCGTCAAGCGCGACGTTGAAGCATTTGTTGGAGGTGTTACGAGTGCGGCTTCGGCGGTTGAGCGTTTTACAGAAATGGAAGTGTCTCAGATGCGAAAGACAATTGCGCGTCGCTTGGCAGAAAGCAAATTCACTGCACCACATTTCTACTTGAGCTTGACCATTGACATGGATGCCGCGATGACAGCCCGGCAGGCCATCAATGAACGCGGACCTTACAAAGTGAGCTTCAACGACATGGTGGTAAAGGCTGTGGCCGTGGCACTGAAGAACCATCCTGCAGTCAACAGCAGTTGGCTGGATGACCGCATTCGTTTCAATGAACACGTCCACATCGGTGTGGCCGTGGCCGTTGAAGACGGATTGCTCGTGCCTGTGGTTCGGCACGCCAATGCCAAGTCGTTTGGCGAGATTGGTGTGGAAATTCGAGAGTTTGCGCAAAAAGCAAAAGACAAGAAACTTCAGCCAAGCGATTGGGAGGGCAACACCTTCACCATTTCAAACTTGGGCATGTTTGGCATTGAAGATTTCACGGCGATCATCAATCCACCAGATGCATGTATTCTTGCTGTCGGGGGCATTCAGAGTGTACCTGTGGTGAGAGACGGCTCTGTGGTTCCTGGTCACACCATGAAGGTGACCCTCAGTTGCGACCACCGCGTGGTGGACGGCGCCACAGGGGCAGCCTTCTTGAATGAAGTCAAGAAAAACTTGGAGAATCCGGTTTTGATGTTGGTCTAACTAGGCCGGAGACGTAGCAATGGCTGAGGTTCTCCCATCCACTCCTGTCGAATTTCTCAAAGGCGTCGGGCCCAAAAGGTCCGACGCCCTTGTTTCAGAGTTGGGTATCAAAACATGCATGGATTTGATCCTGCATTTGCCTTTCAGGTATGAGGATAGAAGTGAGTTTCATAAGATTTCCGGAATTCATGGCGAGCACACGGCAGTTCAAATGTTGGGTGTCATCACGCAGGCGAAAGAGGTACGTGGCGGTCGTGGGAGTCGTGTGATTGCTGTATTTGATGACGGGGAGGCCACCATGGAGCTGCAATGGTTTCGCGGGGCTCAATGGATTATTAGGAATCTGCCCGTTCAAAAGCAGGTTGTGGTTTACGGGAAGCCCAATTTGTACAAAGGCAAATGGAACATCGCACATCCCGAGGTCGAGTTGTTCTCTCATTTCGAAATTCGAAAAGGGAATGGCTTGCATCCGGTGTATTCGAGCACAGAACGCTTGGGACGTCAGGGCTTGCACAGCCAAGGTTTGGCCAAGTTGATCCGCAACGTGATTTCAGCGGTTCAACCCGCAATCACAGAGACGCTTCCTGACCGTGTGATCCGTGAGATGAAGTTGATGGGACGTTCGGAAGCGTTGCACACGGTGCATCACCCCCCGTCCCCCCAAAAGGCAGAGCAAGCCCAGATTCGCCTCCGTTTTGAAGAGCTTTTTCTCCTTCAATTGACCTTGTTGCAGCACAAAAATATGGTGACCAAGGATCTGCCTGGTGTGCGATTTGCAGAGGTGGGAGAATCCTTCAACACCTTTTATCACGAACGTTTGCCCTTCGAGTTAACCGATGCCCAAAAGCGTGTGCTCCGGGAGATTCGGGGCGACCTTAATACGGGCTGGCATATGAATCGCCTGCTGCAAGGCGATGTGGGGAGCGGCAAAACAGTGGTGGCATTGTTGACGGCCCTGTTGGCAAAAGACAATGGTTATCAAGCGTCAATCATGGCGCCAACGGAAATCCTGGCCCAGCAGCATCTCGAAGGACTGAGGGAGATGCTTGGCCCGATGGACGTTCGTGTTGAACTGTTGACAGGCTCAGTCAAGGGCAAGGCTCGCAAGACGGTGTTGGCCGATTTGAAAACAGGTCACATCGACATTCTCGTCGGCACGCATGCGCTTATTGAGCCTACCGTTGTTTTTGGCAAATTGGGATTGGCAGTCATTGATGAACAGCACCGTTTTGGTGTTGCGCAAAGAGCCAAATTGTGGAAAAAGTCAAAGGTTGCGCCACACATTTTGGTCATGACGGCGACCCCCATTCCCAGGACCTTGGCGATGACGGCTTACGGGGACCTCGATGCAAGCATTTTGGATGAATTGCCTCCTGGTCGCAAACCCATACAAACTGTCCATCGGACTGATTCCGCCCGGTTAGGTGTGTTTCAGTTTTTGGAAGACCAAATTGCTCAGGGCCGCCAGGTTTATCTTGTTTACCCCCTCATTGAGGAGAGCGCCACGCTAGATCACAAAGATTTGATGGACGGTTATGAAAGCATTGTTCGACGCTTTCCGCCACCAAAATATCAGATCGGCATCGTTCATGGGCGAATGAAACCAGAGGACAAGACTTGGGAAATGGATCGATTCGTGAAGGGTCAAGCAAACATCTTGGTTGCGACGACGGTCATCGAGGTGGGCGTGAATGTACCGAATGCCAGTGTCATGGTCATTGAAAGCGCCGAACGCTTTGGGCTGTCTCAATTGCATCAACTTCGAGGCAGGGTGGGTCGAGGAGCAAATCAGAGTTATTGTGTGTTGATGTCCTCTTCAGATCTTGGCCAAGACGCACGTCGCCGACTCGAGACCATGTGCCGAACAAACGATGGTTTTGAAATTGCTGAAGTGGACATGGAGTTGCGTGGTCCTGGCGATGTGATGGGAACCCAACAAAGTGGTGTTCCGGATTTAAAAGTGGCAGACTTGGTACGAGATCGCCCCCTTCTTTCAAGCGCCCGTTACTTGGCTCAAGAAGTGTTGGCTGATGACCCTCAGTTGGGCCGTGAGGAGCACATCGCCCTGCGGGAGGCGTTAGAAACTGCGTTGAAAGCGCGCAGCAATTGGGTTCGGATTTCCTGACAGCAAGTACGAACTTCGACTCATGCGAAATTGGGTTCTTCCTTTTCTGTCTTTGCTCCTTGCGGGTGTGGTCACTCTGGTGTACGTCACCAACGAGGGAGAAGCAGTTGAGGTCGCCAATCCCATGTGTTGGGCTTCGGATGTTTGGGAAGAGTGGGAGCAAATGACCCCCGGTGTGGCGGCTAAGAGGATTCCAAAAGGGACAACGGTCCCTCAAACTCGATGGGTGAGAAGCTTCATGAAAGAGTCGGGAGAACAGGTTTGGCATGCAGATTTGAAATGGCCAACTTTGTCTGCGGATTGGATTCAGCAATCATGGAGGGGTGGATGGATTTGCGGAACGCAAGCTTCCTTGGACTTGTGGGAAGACATTCCGGGGGAAATGGCTTCGCGTTGGAGAGAAGGTGACTTTGGTGCGTTGTTGTGTCGTACCAAATTTGGTTGGCAGCTTGAAGGTGATGGGATTCTAGTTTGGAAAGACAATCATGCGTCTTGCAAGTCGGTGTCGGAATCAATGCGCACAAGGTTGTTTGTCCCTGAGGGAAAGAATACTCCTTCATCATGGTGGTGCAGTCGCCTAGGTGAAGTTCCTTTCGGATTTTCGGAAATCGATGTTGCGGCATGCGATGCAGATGTGCAACTCTCGGATTGGGGAACACGATGGAATGGAGGTGGACGATGGCATGTGTTGCCAGAGTGGCGCGAGGATGTGCAGAGACTGGCAAATGAGAAAGGCTGGTCCGCTCATTGGATTGGTGATGACGTGGTCTTGAACGGATCGTCAACTTGGGATTGGAAAGTTGTGGAGACAGAACGTGCTGGCTGCACAGATTCTTCAACTTGGATTGGTTCATTGACTCAAAACGGTGTGGTCATTTGGGCAAGCGAGGGAACTCCAACCTCCACGATGGTGACAGATTTGTCGATGGGTACCACGGCAGACGAGGAGGGGACCCTCGGGCTGGTTCGAAATCACAGAACTCGAATTGAAATGACCATCAAAATGAAAGAGGGGACCGTTGTGGCTGAACAAGCTGACGGAACACCCGTCTGGACCATTGCGCAAGGTGAAACACTTTTGGCAGGTGGAGCACGCGAGGTTGACGTTTATGCCAATGGAAAGTACCAAGCCATGTTCTGTGAAAGCTCAGGGTTGCACTTGGTGGACGTCAAGGGTCGGGAAGTGTCGGGATTTCCGATCAAGCCGTCACGCGGCACATGGACGGCATGGGCACTTGTGGACTACGATGCAACACGAAATTTCAGGTATCTCTTGGCATCCGAGTTCAGTGGTTTGGTGATGAACTTCAGGGGTGAGGGAGAAGTGACAACAGGTTGGAAGCATCGTCCAGATGATGGGATTGACGTGTCTTCGACGATTTGTCACCTACGTCACTTGCGACTTGGTTCAAAAGACTACATCTACGTGGGCCGAGCCAACGGACAGGTGGAGTTGTTGAATAGGAGTGGAGCTACTCGCGCCACCACACCTGTCAGGGTGAATTCTCAAAAGGCACCTTTGTTCAGGAAGGGCAAGGATTTGAAAGGCACATCGGTCATCTTCATAGACGGAGCTGGATGGGTCCGTGAGTTCACACTTAGCGAAGGAGAAGAGGTAGGGCTGTCAGGAATCACGAGGGCAGATCGGATTGAACAGCGCGATGTCGATGGGGACGGCCTCGAGGATGTGGTCACTTGGTTCCGTGGCGAGCGAATGTTTTGGAACGCGAGAAATGAGCGTATCGAGTAAACCAAGGGCCTCTCAACTTACTAGCCCTGCAATCAGATGGTTGAATCAGTCGGTCAGAACCGAACGGCTGATGACGATTTTTTGAACTTCGGATGTACCCTCATAAATCTGGGTGATTTTGGCATCTCGCATGAGTCTCTCCACGTGATATTCTTTCACGTAACCGTACCCACCGTGAATTTGAACGGCCTCTACAGTTTGTTTCATGGCCACTTCGGAAGCATACAACTTGGCCATAGAGGACGCCAAATCGTAATTCTCTCCAGCGTCTTTCAAAGCGGCAGATTTCAACGTCAGCAAACGCGCCGCTTCGACTTGAGTAGCCATGTCTGCGAGCTTAAAAGCAATGGCTTGATGCCTATGAATTTCTTTGCCAAAGGCTTGTCGTTCCTTTGAATATTCGACTGCGAGCTCCAAGGCCCCCGAAGCGATTCCGAGCGCTTGTGCAGCAATTCCTATGCGACCACCGGACAGCGTTTTCATGGCGAATTTGAAGCCAAACCCGTCTTCTCCAAGGCGGTTCTCCTTCGGCACTTTGACATCTTGAAACATCAAGGTATGAGTGTCTGAACCACGAATACCGAGTTTGTCCTCTTTGGCTCCGACTTGAAGCCCGGGCATGTCTCGCTCAACAATAAGCGCATTGATTCCACGGTGACCTTTTTCTGGATTTGTTTGGGCAA
>MDTD01181284.1_pt1 | contig 13322 bp, 9 predicted proteins | sample 811221 | NCBI WGS metagenome assembly MDTD01 (sample SAMN05326646, study PRJNA326480) | marine metagenome | isolation source: seawater | place: Pacific Ocean: South West | collected 2011
CCGTGTCGCTTTGAACCACCGGGTGTTTATCTCTTTCGGCTCAGGGAAAAGGAAATAAGCGCCAAGAACTGTCATGAGAAGGAAGCAAGGTCCGTAATAGTGGTTTGAATCCAGAGTCTTGTATCCTTCCTGCCAGAGAGCGATATAAGGGACATACATGGCCAGAAGCAGAAGCAGGAAGTAACGACCGGGTCCCATCTTCTGTTCAACTTTCGAACCGAAAAACCAGAGGAAGTAGGAATTGCCGATGACCTGCCAGCCGGCAAAGCTTGCCATACTGGCCAGGGGCAACTGACCGAAGATCTTCTCCCACTCTTGATTAACCACCCACTGCTGCATGGAGATTGCCGTAAAGGCATTCTTATCCATCCAGCTCTGGGCAAGAGCATGGGGCTCCCATAGCTCGACTCTGTTGGTACTCATGAATGCAAAAGCTGTGACAAACCCAAATATAATCATCAGGGTAACGATGGGAATGGCTCCCTGGGTTTCTATTTGGACGTTACCGCCTGGTGGATTGTGACCGTAAGTCATGTCTATAAACCTGTTTTTTTAGCTAAAAACTTCCTCTTTAATAAGATTACCCTTAACTATGGCGCCTGTAACCCCGATGCCAAGAGTTAACCATGGCCAGGGAACTTCAACCGGCACAGCAGCCGCATCCGTTCAGACAGACCTCCCGGACCCATGGTCCGATAATCAGACAGGGTCAAGCAGACGGATACCTGCGGGTGAGAATATCCAAGCCAAATTCGAACTCGGTCGGAAATCAGTGAACGATGTTGACCAGTTTGTCCGGAACGACTATCACTTTCTTGATCGGGCTACCGCTCAACCTGGTCTGCACTTTGTCGTCAGCAAGAGCTAGCTCCTCGATCTTCTGTTTCTCCAGTCCCCTCTGACATGGGACCTTATTGACGATCTTTCCGTTCACCTGGAGCACCAACTCCACTTCGTCGTCCACAGTAAGAGCATCTTCATACTCGGGCCAGGAGACCAGGTGAATGGAGCTGCCGGCCTTCTCAAGAAAACCGACGCGACTCCACAACTCCTCGGTAATATGAGGCGCCATGGGGGCTAACATGAGCAGGAGATTCCTTACGGCGAAGGAGAGAACCTGCTTCTCTGCCTTGGAAATTTTATCTCCGGCAGGGGCAAGATTATCGGTTGAGCCACCATTATCGGTGCTGGAATCGCTCAGCTCCTGACAGTACTTATAAAGACCGTTATTCAACTCAATGCATCGAGCAATGGCGGTGTTGAAGACATAACGTTTAGGATCCAGATCAGCGGTTACCGACTTCAATGTCTTGTGCACAAGCTTGTGGAAGTCCTTACCTTTCCTGTCCAGACTTTCATGATCGACTCCGTCCATATGAGCGCTGACAGCGTCTCTCTCTAACAAATCGCTGACGATACGCCAGATCCGACCGAGGAAACGATATTGTCCAACGGCGCCTTCTTCCGACCACTCCAGCTCTTGCTCCGGCGGAGCGGCAAAGAGAGTAAAAAGACGAGCTGCGTCTGCCCCATACTTTTCGAAAAAGGCTGTGGTGCCAACCACGTTCCCTCTGGACTTGGACATCTTCTCTATTCTTCCGGAAATCTCGGAGAATTTAGTGACCATCCCCTGGGAAAGGAGGTTTTCAAAGGGTTCATCACAATCCACCAGACCGATATCCCGAAATGCTTTGGTGAAGAATCGAGAATAGAGCAAATGCAGGATGGCGTGTTCGATGCCACCCACATATTGATCCACCGGCATCCAGTAGTCGGCCTTGGTCTTATCGAAAGCAATCTTTCCGTTGTTCGCGTCTGCGTAGCGGAAGAAATACCAACTCGAATCTATGAAAGTGTCCATGGTATCGGTCTCACGGCGAGCTTCAGAGCCGCAAGCCGGACAATCAATTTTCAGAAAAGAATCAAGCCGAGTGAGGGGTGATCCCCCCTGACCGGTAATCTCGATGTCTTCCGGCAACTCCACCGGCAGAGTCTCCTCACCGACCGGCACGATGCCACAATTATCGCAATGAACCAGGGGAATGGGACAACCCCAGTATCGCTGCCTACTTATGAGCCAATCTCTCAAACGAAACTGAACACGCTTCTTACCGGAAGCATTGGAAGCGGCCCACTCAGTCATCTTCACTTTGGCTTCAGAACTCTTCAAGCCATCGAAGGATCCGGAGTTAACCATTATACCGGGCTGCACATAGGCTTCTTCCAGGGATTCGGACTTGCTACCATCCGGCGATATCACCTCGATTATGGGTAGATTGTGCTCCCTGGCGAACAAGAAATCCCGCTCATCATGGGCAGGAACGCCCATTACAGCACCGGTGCCGTAGTTCATCAAAACGTAGTCCGATACCCATATTGGGACACTCTCACCATTGAACGGATTGATGACGGAGCTACCGATTGGAACTCCGGTCTTAGATTTTTCCGTGGAGATTCTCTCTAACTCGGTTTTGTGTTTTGCCTCTTCAACATACTTTTCGACCTGCTCCCGGCATTCATCGGTGGTCAACTCTTTAACCAGCGGATTTTCCGGAGCAAGGACCACATAGCTAACACCAAATGTGGTGTCCGGCCTGGTTGTAAAAACAGAGATCCTCACGTTCGGTTTGCTGTCCACGATGAAGTGAAGCTCTGCTCCCACGGACTTACCGATCCAATTTTTCTGCATCAAACGAACAGGCTCTGGCCAACCGGTAAGTTTTTCCAGGTCCTGGAGTAGCTCATCTGCATAGTCGGTGATCTTCAAAAACCACTGACTCATCTGCTTCTGTTCGACCTTGGTCTCGGCATGTCTCCAGCAAGCGCCATCGACAACCTGTTCATTAGCTAGAACAGTATGACACTCGGGGCACCAGTTCACCGGTGCCTCCTTTCTCACAGCGAGACCCTTCTCATACAGCTTGAGGAAAAGCCACTGGGTCCAATGATAATAGTCCTTGTCGCAAGTGGTCACTTCTCGGCTCCAGTCGTAACTTGTGCCGAGCTTCTTCAACTGCGAATCTCGCATAAACTTTATGTTCTGCCTTGTCCACTTTCCTGGATGCATCTTGTTCTTAGTGGCCGCGTTCTCCGCCGGCAATCCGAAAGCATCCCAGCCCATCGGGTTGAGAACGTTGAATCCCTGCATGCGTCTCTGCCTGGAGATCACATCAGAGATGGTGTAAACCCGCATATGCCCCATGTGCAAGTCTCCGGAGGGATATGGAAACATCACCAGCGAATAGAATTTTGGCTTATCACTCAGATCATGGGCGGTGTAGATACCGTCCTTATCCCACTGCTCTTGCCACTTCTCTTCAATTTCCTGCGGTGTGTATTGCTTCGACATTACTTGGGTTGTCCTCTAGTGAAAATCTGTTTTCAACCGAGCTATCTCCGGCTAAAACATGCTTCTTCTGCAAGCTGAAATCTTAGCTCAGTAAAAGACGAAGAACAAGGAATAGGTAGCCCATGCTAAGATTCTTAGCTGAACTGATTTAAATTATTGTCGAATAAGCAGCAAGCAGCTAAGCTCAAATGCTGACTTAGAAGTACTGTTCGAGAAACTTAAAACGAGAAAAACTAAAAGAGGTACCGCTCTCTTGGACGCCATCAAAGCCGATACGAAAAAGCAAGAAGAAGAAAAAATTCCGGACTCAATTATCGAGCAAGCCAGGGAGCTATGCCGGGGAGCCGAGGTGCTACCGGACGGCTATATGGGCCTGGCCAGAAAACTCAATGACGTCAAGAAAGCCGGTCGTCCGCTAAGGGTAAAATTGGGCGTAGACCCGACCTCCACGGACCTGCACCTGGGTCATTCGGTGGTCTTCCGCAAACTGCGGCTTTTTCAAGATTTCGGACATCAGATAGTCCTTATTATAGGAGGGTTTACCGCCCAGATAGGTGACCCTTCCGGTCGGAACGCCACTCGACCACACCTGACCGCCGAACAAGTCAAGGAGAACGCAAGAACCTACCTTGAGCAGATGGGCCTCATTCTCGACATAGACAAAACAGAGACGAGAAACAACGAAGAATGGCTTGCGCCCATGAATCTAAACGACATTCTAAAACTGGCAGGAAAAGTCACGGTTCAGCAACTGATCGCCAAAGAAGCTTTTGGTGAAAGGCTGGAAAACCAGCAGCCAATTTCTTTTCATGAGCTTTTCTACCCCATTTTGCAGGGATATGACTCGGTCGCCATCGAAGCCGACGTGGAGCTTGGCGGCACGGATCAACGCTTCAACATTCTCCAGGGACGTGAACTGCAACCCCACTACGGACTGGAGCAGCAGGTAGCCTTTTTACTGCCTCTCATAGAAGGAACAGACGGCGTCAAGAAGATGTCCAAAACCTATGATAATTTCATCGGTCTGGCCGAAAAGCCTTCGGATATGTTCGGAAAATGTATGCGTATTCCCGATGAATTAATTGTCAAATATTTCGAGTTGACCACTACGCTAACCGGAAAAGAAGTGGATGAAATAAAGGAATTTCTCCAATCGGGCGGAAATCCCAAAGAAGCTAAAACACGCCTGGCTAAGCAGATAGTCATGCAATACCATGGCGCCGATGAGGCGAACAAAGCAGTCACCGAATGGGATACCATTCATAGCAAGCGTCAACTTCCTGACGATATGCCGGAATACTCCCTTGATGAGGACAAGCAACTATTCCGCCTTCTACTCGACACCAAGCTTGCCTCCGGCTCCAGCCAGGCCAAAAGACTAATAGCTGATGGTGGTGTCAGAATTGACGGAGAACAGATTAAAGACGCCAACCACTTGGTCAAGGTGGTCAAATCCGAAGAAGAGCAATCTTTCGTCTTACAGGTAGGCAGACGTCGTTTTATCAGGATTGTTTTTTAGAGCGGAGTTCGCTTTTAGCATATTTCTATAACTGTAATTGCGAGGATAGGTCTTCTTGTACGGCAATATTGTCTGTATGAATACGCTATCTCTCTTAGCATTAAATCGATCCACCTGCGCTTCGGAGATATGCCGACAACCGGACAACATAAGCATTTCAAGGTTAGGTAATCGGGCAAAGGACATCAGTTGGTCACCGGTTAAGTTACTGCCGGTCAGGGTCAACCTCTTCAAAGAGGTCATGCTTAGAATTGCTTCGATATCCTCTTGCGATAGAGATGAAAACTCGCAAGATAGCCGGTGCAAATTCTTGAAACCACCCAGATGTCTCGGCTTGATAACGGTTTTAGAAATTCTCAGGGCGCTCAGCCGGGGCATTTTTTTGAGATACTCAACGCTTTTCAGAGTGATTCCTTCGCACAATCCGACATCCAGAGTATTCAGCTGGGGAAGTGCAGACAGACATTTGATACCGTCATCGGTTATACCAATTCTTTCACACTTAAAAATCTTGAGGTTCGGCAAAGCGGCAAGTTCATAAACTCCCTTATCTGTAACAGCAGTCTCATCCACGTATACTTCTTGAAGGGTAGGCACTTTAGAGAGGACTTTCATAGACTTATCCGTGATTTTAGTATCATCCAGATTGATCTTTTTAATTCCGGTGAGATCTAGAGCGGCAACACCACGATCTCCAATGGCTGAGAACTTTAGAATGATTGTGGAACTACCCTCGGTTTTGTACTTTCCCGATATTACATCATCATCGGTAACTTTTGAGTAATCGAAATCTCCTATACTCAGGCCCAGAGGCGCCAGACTGGAAAGACTATCGCTGGCTGAATTCGTACTTTTGGCCATATCATGGTTGATTTTCTCTCCCACAATGGAGCTTTTGTAGTACGCCCATCCCACCACCGGCAGTGCCAGTAGAGAGACAGTTACGATTAAGAGGACAGGGACTTTCAACCTTCCCCTGGAAAGAATACTGCCGTTCAAGTGATTGAACTCCAGAGACGGCGCGGACTCTTCTCTTTCTGACTCTCTTTCCGACAGCTCTTTACGAGCCCTCTCATCCGAAAGAATTTGCCTTAGTTCAAGAAGGTCCTCTTCCATGTATCTCATCGATGGATAGCGCCTTCCGGGATCTTTGGCCAGAGCCCTCTTTATCACTCCTTCCACTTTGTCAACAAAAGGTTGGTCGCCATCGAGCCCGAATCGTGACTCCGGCACAACCGGAGGCGGGGGCAATTTCATATGCATCTCCATGGTAGAGACAGGATCACTTCCGCGAAATGGAACATCTCCACAAAGAGCTTCAAAGAGTACGCAACCAAGAGAATAGATATCGGCGCGTCCGTCAACTCGATCGGCTCTAATAGATTCCGGGCTTATATAGCAAGGAGAACCGACTATGGCATTCCCTGTGCTCTCGAAACCCTCCGGCATATCGAGGCTACTCAGATAGGCGATACCAAAATCTATTATCTGGGCGCGCCAACTACCCTCTACAGGATCCTGAGTGATCATAATGTTGTCCGACTTAAGGTCGCGATGAACAATACCTTGCCCATGGGCGTGGTGCATGGCTGAAGCTATCTGGGCACAAAAATCGATCAGAACCAGAGGATCATCCGAATCATTGCCTTCCAGAAACTCCTTTAAACTCTTACCCTCCAGGTACTCCATGACCATGTAGGGGTCACCATTTTTCATGACCCCGAAATCAAAAACCTTGATGATATTTTCGTGATTTAGTTTGGCGGCAGCACGCGCCTCTTTCTGGAATCGAACCAGCCGTGACCGGGTGCTGGCCTTTCCGGAAAGCATTTTGATAGCCACTTCTTTTTCAAGAACCCTGTCCCGGGCAAGATAAACCAGACCCATGGCCCCGCTGCCTATGGGATCAAGGTATTCGTATCTCTCCAACAACTCTTGAGGAAATTCAGACAAGTCTCTCGCTTCTTCTTCGACTTTTGTGACCTTGAATAATCATTCCCGTTTGTGTGGATTTCAGAACTTCCTCGAATTAAATTTCAACGAAAAGCAGCCCTGAGTCCGTAGTTGACGACACCTCGTCCCCCGGCTCGCATCAACCGCTTCATATTCTTGTTTCGTTTTTGCTTGCGCTGCTTCTTAGCAGGCACCTGGCCCAACATTTCCTGGGATCGTGCCCCTTGCCTGTCAACAAGCTTACCGCTCGAATCGCGGAAGTCCTCATTCTTGTCGTACTTAGGGCGTCCATAATCTACATATTGAGCCACATCGAACTGAGAAAAGGGAACAAACGGCCTGGCAGCCATACGCTCATGCATGATCACATCGGTGGTTTTGAAGGCGCCCCGGGGAATTTTCTGACCCTTATTGAGTCCATAGCTTGCCAACTGAACATTATTAATCGTGTCCGAAGTATGGAGGCGATGTTTAATCTCATATTTTTTGTCAAAACCCTGCATGTTGGAACGCCGGACCATACTGTGGGGATGTTCATCTATATGGGCAATCTGCATCCGTTGAAAAAGTTCTCGCTTAGTCTGAAGGCTCATGGCCGGATTCGTCCAGACATCATGGAGACGACCGGCAAACTCGACCTCTTTCGCCAGGTCGGACGGGTTCCAGTATCCGGGTAGACAATGCAAAACAGTCCCATCAGAGGTCATCAAAAAAGTTTGAAGATTGTGAGGTCCGGCACCATTGCTTGTCTTTATCGCGTTTCCATCAACATCATGCTTGCCGGAAAATCCGGCATAACTCTCTTTTGAAATATCGCGATAGCCGCAGACAAGTTCATTTTTAAGGATAGAAAGAGCAGGTTCCTGGGAGAGCGACACGGCTCTCAGACTATTGGCAGCGGATCACGTGGCGCCATCCATCTGGCCAATCATCTGCACCCAGAGAATCATCTTCCCTTCACGCCGGGCCTGATTCTGGGCGGCACCAAGGGACGTATGCCAGTCAATTTGTTGGTTGACTCTCTCTATATTCTCGCGGGCAACCTGGCCCGGCAGCAACTTTCGTGAAGAGATTGAAGCTGACGGCTTGGCTTCGGCGCCGCCGGAATCCAGACCCGGTAGAAAGAGCCCAAAAGCTAGACTGAGGCCCAGGACCAATTTGCACGCAATAAAAGCTCTCTTCATCAACCAAAGTCCTCGACCCACTATCTGCTATATACCTTGACAGACGTGCCGAATTTGCAAAAAGTTCAATCAAATCGCTCTATTTAAGATTAATATTTGCTGGGGATTGAACTTTTTCAGCCAATGAGATCACCGGAGCTGCAGACAGAAGAAAAATTCTTCTGGTTCCAGCTTTGGGAAATTGAATCAATCAAGATTCTGTGATTACTGAAGATCACCGTTGATAAAGGGAATGGTGAGCTGCTTGAAAGTAGAGGTTCCCGGAGGCGGGAGCATGGTGGAAGACTGATTAAGAATAGGGCCTCCGCCACCACCTCGTTCATTGACCCTGATATCAGCGTCATCCCCTGGTCGGGAAGGAATATCATTCAGGTTGAAATCAACCATCTCTTCAAAGAGAGTCTGGTCCTCATCCTGGGACAAGGCTTCGGAGAAGAATTCATCTGCTTCCTCTGCCTCCGATTCGGACTCCTGCGGCCCTACTGCCTCATCTTCCGCGTCCTGAGCTTCAGTCTGTTCCAGTTCTTCCGATTCTTCCGGCTCTTCCAATTCTTGATCATGAGCCTTATCAGAATCAGGCGATGCAACTTCTTCAGTATCCTTTAACTCAAGGGAAGCTTCTATGGAATCAAGTTCATCGAGCAAGATCTCTTCTTGCTCTCTTCGCAATGTACGCTCTTCGCGCTTTCTTGCCAGAGAGACAATATTTTCACCGGGGAACTCATCTTCCCGGGAATCTACAACTGCTTTCTGCTGTACAGGCTCTTCTTCAATGACCTCCGGCTCTTCGGGCAGAACAATCGGAAAGGCGCTGAGATGCTCCATCACATATTCCAGCTTGAGCAAGCCCTTGGAGAGATTGGAGAGGAACATGGCAATGGCTGGCTCAAGAGCTATGTCACCACGCCGGATCAAGGGAGTGGAATAGTTGGTAGTCCAGACAAAGTCCTTTTGCAGGGGCAACTCCAGAGGTTCGCCGCAATTTATCAAACTAACAAATTGATCCAGCTCGCAATGAAGGAGCCAGTTTTTCAGAAGAGGATGCAGAGTCTGGGCTTTGAACTCTTCGTCGAAGCAAAGATATACATGGATATCACCAAATTCATTGATGATGTACGCGCAGGGCTTTTCCACCCCGATTGCCCTTAACTCTTTGACCAACACTGCCTGGACCGCATTGCGCTTCTCTGTGCTCTCCGCCTGCACGCTCAGAACCGCAAGGTGAGAACGTCCGTCCAGACTGACCGCAACGGGACGCTCCATCTTAAGGTCCGCCACATCGATCAGCTTACTGTCGGTGAAGTAATTGAATTTGCTCTGTTTCCGCCAGTTATAAGTTTCAGGCTTCCTGATGAAACTATCGATCCTGTTTTTGAAAAGCGCAGCAAAACTGTTCCTCAGGACTTCCGCATTTGAGACAGTCGTAAACCGACTGGAGCTGCTTTCTGTATGACTGCTAATTTTGCTATTCGCTTTCTAGTGATTACCGACCTCGCACCGGCCATAGTGTAATCATTGACACCATTGATACTAAGCCTAAAAGCAAAATAGTTCAAGCCCCCGAAAGATATATAACTATATACGGATACCCGGACAAAGCATAACCGACACCACGTGCGGGTATACCCCTCCACCCCCGAGTCGGACATCTTGTCCCGACATTCTCATAATCTGCTTTTCTTTAGTATTCAGAGACAGTCGACCAGTTTATTCGGCTCGCTCTTTGGGCTTTTTCGAATAGACAACCGCTATGTTGTCTCTAAACTCTTGATGCCAGTCGGCACTATCTTTTAGCTTGTGGGCAAGCATGCTGTTTGCAGGCACGAAAACCCATTTGATTTCATGCCTCTCCAGAAGCTTTTGCCAACCGGCAGAGGCATTTTCTATCTTGAAAGTATCGAAAACAACCTCGCTACCGTATGCATCAAATCTAGTATCGATGAAAACAGGAGGAGACGGATAAAGATGCCAGACCATCAAGTCTCCATACTGGGGATCATTGAATAAGTTACCGGTAAACTTACTCTTCTGAATGAAAGCAAGAGCATCAAAGGGAGCAGCAAAGGCGTAGTTTACTTGTGGAATACTGGGCAAGAAGGCTTTGCCGACCATAAAAGAGCTTAGCAGCACCACGCAAGCGGTACCACCAAGAGACAACCAGTTCCTTCGATTTTTATATAGCGGCGCCATCGCGGCCGCGATTGAATCCGGGTCTCTCAAAGGTATCAGTCCGGCCACCTCTCTTGCTGTCAAAGCAAAAACAAAAAGGGTTTCGAAAAGAATAAACAAAGAGGTAAAGGGAATAAGGCGGCGGCAAGAATAGCCCACCGCAATGGCTGCAACGATCACCAGGCCGTTCATCACGATATGACCCAGCACTCTTCTATCTGCCGCTCGTCCACAATAGCTGACAGCCAATATTGAAAGCACCGAAAACAACAGGTAAGGCAGGTAGCTGGAGCTCAAAATTTCAGGCACAGTCAAAGGGCGAAGCTCTTCGATAAGAGTATTTGTCTTATCAAAAAAGAGATGAGGCAGATACTGAAACAATCGGACTCCAAAGGGAGTGACAAAGCTGCCGGACACGGATAGAGCGAGGGAAAGGACCACCGCTTTCAAGACCAGAGGGTTCTTCTCGCTGACCAAAACCAGCTTCGAAAGCTCCATAACAAATATGACGCCAAGGAACAAAATCCCGCACACAAATCCCGAGTGAAAGTTGGACCACAAGATAGAGAGCAAAGTGAGAGCGACTAACTCCGGAATAAACGCTTTGAATTCCCCGGACCCTCCTGACTGACCGCGCCCTTTAAGCCTTATCGAATTGACTAAAGCCAGATGAATCGCCAGAAAAAGATATGAAAAGATCTCCGGTCTGACATAAAAATGAAATGATGCGGACCAGGTGGAGACCCACACCAGAAGCAATGCCAATAGAGGGTTCTCCCGGGCTCCAGCGGTCAACCAGAAAGGAATTCCCAAAAATGCAAAAACGATAACCAGGGAAGCGAGGGCAAGCAAGCTCACAGCGGCCGGATCCGGGGGACCAAAATTAGCAGTATCCGCTCCACTTGCAGGAAGGTACTTGCTCAGTCTCTTCTTTATAAGATCAGCAAAATTCAGGTCTTTTGTAATCGAATCATCCGAGCCTACAACGAAACTCTCATACCCCCGGTACACCGAATAAAGTACCACTTCACTCAACCACTGATAGGGGACAAAGTCTGGTAGATTGAGACTTCCTCCGCCATCCCTTTTCGGACTGAGTGTATGAGAAAAAGGATCCGCCTGGGGAATTTCTTTTGTGACGAAAATCCGCCGCCCCATGGCGAGCAACCAGCAGCTGTCAGGATCCTGCAGTGCGGTTCCGGAGATGGAAAAAGCCGTATTAAAAATGAGCACGAAGTAGGCGCAGAGTATCAGAATCACTGCTACTTTAGAACGCTTCGTGCCCATCACAATCTATTTTGTTGCCTTAGTTGACCGACTTCTTGGCATACTTGACGGAACAACCGTAGGATTTGGTATCAGAATCGGTTACCGACTTACCGGCAAGAATTCGATCCAACGCTCCTGCAACATAGTTGTCTGCTTTTAGAACTTCTTCTTTACTGAATCCGGAAGCGTTGTTGTCGATAGCGCCTTGATAGAGCAGCTTTCCGCTCTTGCCGATGATAAACATATGAGGAGTGGTTTTAGCTCCATAGAGCCGACCAACTCGCCCGGTGGGATCGGTCAGCACCGCCGTCGGTGCGGCTTTCTTATCTCGGAACATAGCTTTGTGCTTCTCAGCGGACTCGAATCCTTGATTCCCTTCAGCACTGGAACAAACACTCAACCAAACCACATCCTTAGCGGTGTAACGCTTTTGAAGACTCTGCATGTTGCCGCTATCATAGTGCTTTTTGACAAAAGGGCAGCCGTGATTAAACCACTCCAGAACCACGACTTTGCCTTTGAGATCCTTCAGCCGCCAGGTCTTACCGTCCACATCATTTAGTTTGAAATCCGGTGCCGCTTTACCGACCGTCAAAGTACCGATCTTTTTCTGTTTATCAGCACCATCTTTTGCCATACCCGGCAGAGAGACAGGGTTATAACCGTTGGCGAGAAAAACTGCCAGAGTGAGAACAAGAAGAGCCAGCAGCTTTTGCTGGGACTTTGAAGAAGAGGAAAAATTTCGAATCACTGCATTCACCATCACTTTCTTGCAAGGACAGACTATTGATACCAGATTACTGAAGACCAGGTTTCCGACGGGGCCAGAGTATACTCCAAACCGTGAACGGGTCTAAGAATAAGCCGGTTAATGCATATTATCAGAATGGCAGTTCCTTATATATGTAGTCCACAAAAAACGATCCTATATATAGGTAGATAAATATCCTTCAGCCACCTGGCAACCAAACCTGCTAAACCCCACAGAATCCAGTTGGGAACCAGGATATTCAGGCAGCCGTAAATATTTTCGCTACAATATGAAAATATAGCGAACAACCTGGCCGCTTAGGCGGTGAGTGGTGGTAGTATATCTCCTCCCACGAGATGGCGGGCTATTAGCTCAGGTGGTTAGAGCGCACCCCTGATAAGGGTGAGGTCCGTGGTTCGAGTCCACGATAGCCCAGTCTTAAGACATTCTTGCGGTACACAGCTTCGGCTCTGATTCCGTATTAGAATGATCAGTATCGGATTTCTTGCGGGTTGTTTCGAATTCTTTCGAAATGATCAAATGAGACCGATAGTGGTATCGAATCTAAGGCTTCGGCTTTATAATTATGATTCGAAGGAAGGCCACAACGTGTGGGGGCTTGGCTCAGTTGGTAGAGCGACTGCTTTGCACGCAGTAGGTCAGCGGTTCGATCCCGCTAGCCTCCAGGCTTTTAAAAGGCTGAGTTAACCTTTAGATACAAAGCCTTCCACAATCAGAATCGTCTGGTAGAATAGGTGATTCTGAAAGGGCGAAAGTCCTACAAGCAGCCGAGAGGCTGAAACTCTCGGTTCCGTACCCTGAAAACTGCATATTGAAGTCTGTATCCACACCAATGTTATTGTCTAAGGTGTTTGCGTTTCTGTCCTGGAACGTACAACCCTGAGACGTTGGTAAAGCTACTAAGAGCGCACGGTGGATACCTGGGCACCAGCAGCCGAGGAAGGACGTAGTAAACAGCGAAATGCCACGGGGAGTTGTTACGAACTAAGATCCGTGGGTGTCCGAATGGGGCAACCCCGCCGGGTTAATGCCGGCGACGCATACCTGAATACATAGGGTATAGCGAGGTAAGCCAGGGAACTGAAACATCTTATTACCTGGAGGAAA
>MDTD01082967.1_pt1 | contig 13321 bp, 8 predicted proteins | sample 811221 | NCBI WGS metagenome assembly MDTD01 (sample SAMN05326646, study PRJNA326480) | marine metagenome | isolation source: seawater | place: Pacific Ocean: South West | collected 2011
AATACTTCGCCTTTGCCTTCGGGGCCTTGGGTAGTTTTTGCCCCTCATGCCGACGATGAGACTTTCGGTATGGGGGGCACTTTACTGAAGGCTAAAGATCAGGGAATTGATACACACCTTGTGGTGTTAACAGATGGATCAAAAGGAGGCGATGGCCAAGACATTGTTAAGACCAGAATCGATGAGGCCAAGAAGGCTTCTAACATTCTGGGGTTCAAATCATTAACTTTTTGGGATGAGCCGGATAGGCACCTTGATGCGAGTGAGAGTTTGGTGACAAGGGCAAGTGACTTAATATTTGAACTAGAGCCAGCATGCGTTTTTTTTCCAGGTCCGTTAGAAATACATCCAGATCACCGGGCTGCAGCCTTACTTGTATGGAATGCGCTTCAAAAAACTCGAGATTGGGGAAAGGGAGTGCAGCCCTACTCTTATGAAATAGGAGTTCAAAATCCCATAAATACGCTAGTAAATACTACTGATGTTACCTCTGCTAAAGAGCGGGTTATGAGTATTTACAGCAGTCAAAATAAGGAGAATAATTATCCTGAGTTGGTATTAGCTTTAAATAAAGGCAGAACTTTTTCTTTGGCTGCTGAGGTAAAATTTGCAGAAGGGTTTTTTCAATACAAACTAACTGATCTTGATTCCACTTTTGACGAAATCACTCATCGAATCGTTGATCTTTACCAAAGAATTCCAAGTTCCCCGTAAGGTCCTTTTTTAGTGAACCGCCGTATTGCTCTTATCTAACTTCTCTTCTGAAGTGTCAATCCAATCTGGCCAGATCGATATTGGCCACTCTGCTTTCCTCCAGAGTTTATAGACTATGCTTAGCCATTGCCGTAGATTTTTACTCGTCAGTTTAAGACCAGACTGGAATTGTTGACCATTCTTAAAAATAATTGCTAAGTTGTTTTTGTCAAATTTTAGATCCACCTCATAAACTAAATACGCTTTGGATTGAGCATGCGCAACAACTGCTACCTCCTCGGCGATTTCTTCTTGCGCCGATTGTTGGACAAACGTTTGGATTTGGTCTCTGGACTCTTTGGCGATAACGGCAGATTTAGCAAGGTCAGGCATAACTTGGGTTAGCCATTTAGTGCAATGATCTACTAGCTTTCCAAGTAATCTTTGTGTTAACCAAAGTACGACGATTTCTCCTTCACCAGAGACAGCAGTTAATTTAAAGCGGTCCTCGATTTCTACGAATTCTGTAGTTATCTTCTGTAAAGTTTGCACTGCTACTCTTTTATTGGGAGGGTTGCTGTGGTGTTAACCAATTTCCGACTTCTAGCATATCTTCTGCGCTCAGAGTCCCAGTTTCCCGTTTGAGAAGAAGAAGATATCTTATGTGCTCATACCTTGTTCTTTGTAGCTCTCTCTCCGCGGCGAATTGATCTCGCAGCGAGTTCAGAACATCAACGCTCGTTACTGTCCCTAAACTAAACCCCTGCTGCATTGCCTCAGCCGCGAGTGCTGTTGATTCAACCAGAGTTAACGCTGCTTCGGTCTGCGCTTCACTCGCTTGAATTTGTAGAAATGTACTCCTAACTCTCTCTCTAGCTTGCAGTCGGACAGCGCGTAACTCTGATTCAGCAATGTTTCTTCTACTTTGTGCTTCACTCATCGAAGCTCGATTGGATCCTCCGGCATATATTGGAATCCTGACATCTACTCCAATGTAGGTATTATCTCTTCGATTTACTGGCAGATTATCAAAACCCACGTCTGAGTCTTGCCTTTGGGCAATCAGGGAAACTTGTGGCATATAGGCTCCCTTTCTTTCGGCGATACCTTGCTCTGCTGCTTTTAAAGCCAGCTCTCCTGCTAATATTTGATGGTTTCTTTCTTGAGCCTGATCAAGATAGTAATTCTGATCAAAGGCTAGGGACGGTATTACAACGGTTTCACGAAGATTATACAAAGAGCCAACAGTCAATCCGGAAATAGATCTCAAAGCTTCTCGATTTAACCCTAACTCAGCCTCTAGGCGAAGTTTTTGTGCCTCAACTGCTGCAAGGCTAGCCTGCCCTTGATAAAGGTCAGTAATCTGAGTGAGCTGTCTGTCATACAGGTTCTGAATTTGATCAAGTTGATTTTCAAGGGCCTCTATTTCTGAGGTAATTGAATTCAAAGCATCTTCGGATTGAAGAACCGCAAAGTATTTATCTGCGACCTCTGTCAATACTGAAGCTAACTGATAATAGTATTCCTCTTCCAGCTGATCTTCTTCCAAGTAAGCTCTTTTTCGAGCAGAAAATTGTTGCCAGTCAAACAATGTTTGTCTTAGGGTCAGGTCATATCTCTGTCCATCGAATTGCTGAAACCTATCAAGCTGATTTAATCTATTATCTGAGATGTTGGCTCCTGCACTAATTTGGGGAAGCAATTGACCGTTTGCTGCCTTTCGTTGAGCTCCGCCTATTTTCATATTCTCTCGTGCTATCCTTAAAGCAGGACTAAAATTTAACGCTGAAGTAAAAAAATCTTCAAGCGTGAAGCCGGGAGTTAGAGTTACCTCTTCAGCGTAAATTGAGATGCAAAGCCATGATATAAAGGGAATTACTAGAGCTTTTATTCCTATCCTTTTTATTAGCATTACTAGTCTTCTCTCAAGCTTCTTGCCAATGCGTTAGAGAAAGGTTTGGCGAGATACTGAAAGAGAGTCCTTGACCCTGTAGCAATAAAAACTTCAGCTGGCATGCCGGGCATCAACGTGAGATCTCCTAGATCTTCCATTCCCTCTGGTGAGACCTCAACCCTCGCTAAGTAGTAGGAATACCCGATATTTTGGTCTACAAAACTATCAGCTGACAGATTAATGACAGTGCCAAAAATTGTGGGAACTGATCCCATACCAAAAGTAGAGAAACGTATGGTTGCCTCTTGGCCAATAGCAACTCTATCGATGTCGTTAGGTGAGACCTTGGCTTCGACAATTAAATCATCTTCCTCTGGGACAATATCGAGAATTTGCATGCCCGGAGAGATTACTCCTCCGACGGTGTGAATTTGTAGGCCATTAACTATGCCTGACTCTGTCGCCCTTATCACTGTTCTGGAAACTATGTCTGTTAGAGCTGTTACTCTCTCACGGGCGTCGTTGAGACTTGTTTGGGCTTGAGCGAGCTCAGCAACTACCTCATTTTGGAACTCTCGAGTCTGCTGAAGAATCTGTAATTGTGATTCGCCAATCGATACTTGGGTCGCCGCGATATTAGCGGACAGTTCGGCCACCTCTCCGTTTAAAATAGCAACATTTCTCTCCAGGTCACGAAGTCTATTTTTATCTGAGAAGCCTTGAGATAAGAGCTCCGTGATATCAACCAGTTCCTCTGTATAAGAGAGAGACAGCACTTCCTTGCTGGCTTTCAATCCTTCTAGACCGATTATTTGAGATTTGAGTTGCTCTATTCTCTGTTCTAGAACCTCTATGCCCCCGTTTAGGGAGGCTCGGCGCGCACGGAAAATCTCTATTTGAGCTTTTATTTCCTCTTCGGCACGCTCACCTTGGGAAGAAAATGAACTCGGGTAGACGATAGAATCTGACTGATCCCTTTCGGCAATTAAACGCGCCTCTAACGCAGTAAGAGCGAGTTCCTGACTCTTAGCAATTTCTAACTGAGCAAGGGGTTGAGTGTCGTCCAATTCAAGGATAGGATCGCCGGCCTTTACACGTTCCCCATTTTCTACAAGCAGGTCTTTAATAATGCCACCCTCCAAATGTTGAACAGTCTTACTATAGGAGCGAACGGTCACTTCACCAGATGCAAGAGCAGCACCGTTTATCGGTGCAGTAGTTGCCCAAATTCCTCCAAATCCAAAGAGCAAGATAAAAAGAAGCAAGCCTGATCGAGCATTTGAAGATAGATCAGTGTCAAAAGGAATTTCTCTTGGCTCGTTACTGTCTCTGCTGTGGTTAAGGGCAGTATTTGATTCCTTTTCATCAATTTTGTTCATAGTCTTAATCAAGCCTTGTGTTGCAACTTAGTTACATTCTTGTTGGCGTCGCTGATGGCTTTTAGAACTTGGTCCCGATCTCCAAAATTAGCGATTAACCCATCTCTCATTAGTAACAGTTTGTCTGTTAGAGTAAGAATAGAAGTTCGATGTGTAATGACTATAACTGTGCTTCCAGCGTCCTTCATTGTTCGTAAAGCGGAGAGTAAATCTCTTTCTCCTTGGTCATCCAAGTTAGAGTTAGGCTCATCTAATATAATCAGTTTTGGAAAGTTGTAGATAGCCCTTGCTAATCCAACCCTCTGCCTTTGACCGGCAGAAAGCGCACCAGAGGTTGGGCTTATGATAGTGTTATATCCCTCAGGCAGTCTGAGTATCATTTCATGGATACCGGCGTTCTTTGCAGCTTCGATAATTATCTCCGAATTTCGCTCAGAAAACCGGCAAATGTTATCTGCGATCGACCCATCGAATAGTTCGATATCTTGGGGTAAGTAACCAATATACTTGCCGAGTGACTGTCGATCCCATTTACCTATATCGGCCCCGTCTAACCTCACCGTGCCTACTCTACTCGGCCAAATCCCTAATAGCCCCCTTGCTAGACTTGTTTTTCCAGCGGCGCTGGGACCTATGATACCTAGCGCATCTCCAGCATTTAATTCAAATCCTACGCCTTTCACGGATGCAGATTCAGCGCCAGGTGGCACTATTATAAGCTGCTCAACTGAAAGGTTCCCCGTTGGTGATGGTAGGTCCAACCTCTCCGGTTCTGAAGGAATAGATAAGAGAATATTTCGTAATCTTCGGAACTGATTTTTGGCTTCTGTAAAAGCTTTCCAGTTACCAACCATCATATCAATGGGGGCGAGTGCTCTTCCTAGCAGCAAAGATCCAGCGATCATCATGCCTGGTGAGATTTGCTGATTCAGGGCTAGATATGCGCCTAGGCCCAGCACCAAAGACTGTGCGATGAGTCTAAAGGATTTACTGAAGGCCGTTAATCTGCTCATCAGAGCGCTGCCTCTGGCCTGCTCTATACTAGCTGATAGATGTAACCTACTGTCTTTTTCTCTTATGTTTGCTTCCATGCCCATCCCATGTATTGCTTCGGCATTCCTGAGATTACTTTGGTAAGATAATGAAGCGGCGGACGATAATTGATTAGCAGCTATTAATTTCTTCGCGGTCAGTTTTTCCATGAGTATAGCAAGGACTAACATGATTACTGCGCAAACGACAGCCGAAATTCCGAATAGTGGATGGAATAAAAACATCACTGTGATGTAAATTGGGGTCCATGGAGCGTCCATGAATGCAAAGATGCCGTTTCCAGTAACAAACTGTCTTAAGCCTACTAAGTCAGACATAGCTAGGTTTGAGGCTGCTGGGTTGCCCGAGATTAAAGAGTGCTTAAAGCCAGCTGATGAAACTGAGTCCCGCAATTGATTTTCAAGCCGCACATTCGCAGATATAAGGACACGACTTCGGGCCCATTCGAAACCTCCCGAAGACACTAAGAGTAAGCCCATCAAAATGGTCAGCATAATAAGGGTAGTCATGCTCCCGCTTGAGACCACTCGATCATAAACCTGAAGCATGTAAAGTATCGGAGTGAGCATCAAAATATTAATTGATGCACTGAAGAGGGTTGCATACAAAAAGTATCCCTTGAGTTGCTTTAGGGCAATTATGATTGGATCTTTATTCGCTGATAATTGTGTATTCTGCATTCGATTGTTGTTTTGATATCTTAGTTTTGTTTTGACTCACGTTGTAGATTGAGTCGGAATTTTTGTTTTCAAGGCAAGTGTAATTTTGAAGAAAGTAATAATCAGATTTTCCACTGCCAAGTAATATTGCGAACAGTTAAAGAGAACTGTAGCTAATCTAATAGGTGTATCGGCTGCAATAACATTTTGACCAGCTGCTAACATCTGAAGATCTAATAGTCACAAGATCAGGTTTTGTCTGACCCTTCTGCCATATTTTTCAGCATTTTGCTTTTATGTATTATTAACCTACTTGTACCATCCCGAGAGACAATCTGTCTTTTCTGCAATTGCTGAAAAACGCGAGTGACTGTTTCTCGGCTGAGATTCAGCATAATTGCGATCTCCATGTGGGTTGGTAGGTTATTTATCTCGGCAATGTCTCTTTTGTGAGTTTGTTCAGTTTGAAGTAACATCCAAATCTGATTGCAGACTCTTTGTGTAACGCTGGGAATGCTGAGTAAAGCTCTCTGGCTAGTCATTTGTCTAATACGCGATGCAAGCCTTGTTCCGAGTTCAAGCATAATATCAGGGTTTTTAACTGCGATTTCCCGCACAGTTATGGCATCAAATAAAATTACCACTGCTGGATTAACAGCAATCACATGCTCAGGCTGTGCTCCAAGGTCGAACACGCATAATTCACCGCAGTGGTCTCCGGGCTCAACAAAATAAAGCCCTACCTCTTTGCCATCGATTGTAAAATCGACGCCCTGCAGCCGTCCTTCGAAGAGCAGACAGACCTTGTTTTCTTGGCTTCCTGCCTGGAGGACGACCGCACGACGAGCAAATCTTTCAACACGGGATCTAGAGCAGAGGTAGTCCAATTCTGATGATTTGAGACCTCTAAAAAGCTCGAATTTCTCGAGTAATTTATTTGTAGCTTGCATCAAAAATCCGAGTGAGATCCTATTTTTGGCCAGTTGATTGACTGACACTAATCGAAAAAGTATAACTATTTGATCGCTATGGGTAAAAACTGCTTTATTAATTAGGTGTGATTTCAGTCACCCAAATGCCCTATTTGAGTGGGTTAGGATGTATTATTGTTATATTAGGCCCAGAGTATGTTAATGGAAAGGGGCTATTTACCAGGTTGACTTAATTCTGGGGTCAAAAATTATTTACTAGAATAGGTGTGCAATGCCGAGTGCTCCTTTGAAAATTACCAAATTTGTTTGTTTAGTCTTTGCCCGAATGGTGTTTTTTGGTGCCGTTCTAGCATCGAGTCATTCCTTAGCCCAAAATTCAAACCGCAGTGATAATGAAGATCTTGTTGATTTTGAAACGAAACCAATCGGTTCGATCAGCCTGGTAATTGGCAGAGCCTTTGTCTCCTCAGAGGGTAAAGGGCCGGAAAGACTCAGGACTGGTGACTTATTGGTCGAAGGGGATCAAATAAGAACCGAATCCAGTGGTCATGTGCACGTGAGATTCTTAGATGATGCTGTTTTGAGTGTTCGACCTAATAGCGAACTCCATATTGAGACTTATAGGTTTGACGCCGAAAGGCCCGATTTATCAACAGTAAAACTAAATTTAATTCAAGGCACAGCGAGGACCGTTTCCGGAGAAGCGGCAAAGACAGCCAAAGAGCGTTATCGGCTAAATACTCCTATCGCTGCCATTGGTGTTAGAGGAACAGACTTTCTAGTTTCAACGACCTCGCAGTCGCTTATGGCGCTGGTTAACGATGGAGCAATAGTCGTGGCTCCATTTTCAGCCCAGTGCCAGTTTGAGGGAACAGGACCTTGCTCGTTAAACGCAGTAGAGCTTGATGGTGAGGCTATGCAAGCTATTGAGTTCGACTTGGGAATGACTGCGCCGAGATTAACTCCTTTGCTAACAAGAGAACCAAATTTGGAACAATCACAAAGCCTCGCAGGAGGGCTTGCAGCCCGTGCTCAAAGCATTTTGACAGAAGATGCTCCCCAAGCTGCAAGGTCTGGTCAGGGGGATGAGGCTTCTACAAAAGAGGTTGTCGCTGAGAGCCTGACCTCACTGAAACTGGGCGACAATGCGAAGACTCAGGCACCTTATAGCACTGGCTTCACTCCAGAAGAACGATCTCAAGCTTCTGAGCTTAAGGGGCGACAGCTTGTCTGGGGAAGATTTGCTGAGGGCAAAGGAAACCTTGAGCGCCTCACGTTACCGCTCTCGGAGGCAGCGCAAGGACGAAAGGTAACGGTGGGTGGAAACTTCGAGTACTTTCTTTTCCGACCTGAGCAAAATGAAGCAGAAGTTTCTAGGGGGCTAGGTGAGATAGGATTTTCTCTGACAAGAGCACAAGCTTATTTTAAAGTGGGAGACCTGGTGACACCAGTCGCTGTATCAGGTGGCGAGCTCTTGATGGACTTCAACAAGAACGCTTTTCAGACTTCTCTGGATCTATACCATATGCAACTGGGTAGTGCTAACTTCGAAGCGGATGGAAGAATCTACGGAGGAGGCTATTTTCATTCGCGAAACGACGAGTCGCGCATTGTCGGAGCAGTCAGTCTAGACGGCCTTGAATCAGGGTACTTTTTCGATTTCTTTAACTGGGATGGTTTGGTTCAGGGAATAACTATTTGGGACGCAGGTCGTTAGAGTCAAGATGAACTCTTTAAAGACATATTTTTTTGATAAAACCAAAAAGATTATATCTGGCCCTGTTTATTTAGCTTCGGCAGGGACACTCTCCTCGATAGCGGTTTTCTGTTTCGTTCTTACATTTCTTAGATTAGATTCGTTGAATATTCTGGAAGAGAGAGTCGGTGCGTTACCCTGGACTTATGTTACCGAAGGTGCTTTTGAGGATCGATTAACAATAGTAGCAATTGATGAAAAAAGCATAAGTGCGTTAGGCGCTTGGCCTTGGCCCAGAGAGGTTATGACAAACCTTTCAAGAGTAATAGATGAGGCTGGGGCACAGTTACAGATTCATGACATTATCTATCCAGAGGGCGATAGCCTTGGCGATGAGTTATTTGCAGAGGAACTAGGTCAGAATGGGCGATCAATAATTGCCCAGTTACCTATCATCCAAACAGGCGTGGAACCAGTTTTCAGCGGTCTGCTTACTCACTCTGTCGAGGGAGCTCGCTGCGCGGATGAAGCAACAGCCATTGGCCTCGAAGCGACAAGTTACATCGGGGCTTCACAATCTTTCGAAAGAGTGCCAAAGGGGCACATAGCGCCGATAATTGACCCTGATGGAGCGGTTCGTAAGTTGCCCGCTCTGGTTTGCTTTGACGGTTCTGCCTATCCTGCATTATCGATGGCCCCGCTTCTAATGTTGTCTAGCGGTAACGACTGGTCTGCTGAGGTAATTTTAGGTAGGGGCTTGTTTTCACCCAGCCAATCATTGCAACTTGGGCTTTATCCCGGGTTTCAGGTGCCGCTAGATGCGCAGGGCAACATGCGTATTTCCTTCAAAAAATCGCCCCAGGCGTTCAATGCCATCTCGGCAGTAGATATTTTAGAAGGAAATTATGACGAAGGACTGCTAGATAATGTGTTGGTTTTGATCGGCGCAACTGCTTTTGGTCTCGACGACATTGTCCCCACGCCTTACAGCGGGTCCGCCCCCGGGGTTGAACTGCAAGCAAGGGCATTGATTAGTGTCCTAGATAACAATGTGCCCTATGCCCCTAAAGGACGTTTTCTCATCACAGGTTTGATCTCGCTGCTTATGGCATTTATTTTGATGGGTTTAGCAGTCTGCCGGGGTCGACTTGCGCTGTTTGGTCTACCTACAGCCGCAATCTCGATACCGTTTTTCGCCATATTGGTTCATGGCATTTTGCTTACTACAACAAGCTTGTGGGTAGGGTGGCTGTTTTCGGCCGTTTTCGGCTTTTTTGGGGCTTTAGCCCTATTGATTGTGGAGCTAGCTCGGGTGCGATATGAGCGCTCACGGGTGATGCAAAACCTAACGAGTTACCTGCCAGTCGCTACTGCGCGAAAAGTTGCATTTGAGCTCCCTTCCTCAAGTATCCAAGCTGAGCGATGTAACGTTACTTTACTCAGTGCAGACTTACGAAACTTTACCGCACTCGGAGAAAGTCGTCCGCCGGAGGAATCTGCCTCTGTGCTTCATTACTTTTTTACCAGGGTAAATGACATCGTCGAAAGACACGGAGGCAAGGTGCATGAGTACAAGGGTGACAATGTCCTTGTGATTTGGGATGGAGACGGAATACAACCCGCTTCCAAAGCGCTCGCGGCCGCCAAAGACATTGAGAAAGATGTTAATACAAGTTTACTGCCAGAGATCGGTATTGATGGTTTGGAACCACTGGCGGTCGGAATAGGCATAGAACAGGGACCAGCTTTGATAGGATCCATTGGTCCCGCACATCGCCGAGCACACACGCTATGCGGTGAGACTGTGAGCGTGACTCTCCGTATTCAGGAGATGACCGCTGATTTAGCCTACCCGATTCTAATTGGTGAAGTGGCCGCGAGGTATATGAGTGATGAAGAGCTTCAGTCGGTGGGCCATTTCTTGCTTCCGGGTTTGACCACCACTCATGTGTTGTTTGCTCCTGTCTCTGCCGAGGTGCAACGCCCTGACAAGTTGAAACTTCTCTCAGGTGGTTTGAGCCAATAAGGACGACAACCAACACAATCTTCTACAAAGGTGTCATAATTCGTGCTATCCCAAAGAAGGTGCCGCAAGGAATTCATCTTTAATCAGGTGGATGTGGTTTGTTGGCCGAGGTACAGCTCGCAAAATTGAGTAAACGTAAAATTCCTAATTTGCTTATCGCACTAATTTTTACTTTGCCAGTGTCGGCTATGTCCACCTGCCCTGACCTCAGTAACTTGTACCAAATTCTTGAGTCAGATCCCCAACTCGTTCAGGAAACACTCTCGGAATCTCTGGAGAACTGTTACGAGAATTCTGAGTATTTTGCGATTCGGGGGGCCGTCCAGCTTAGTATCGGCGACCTCTTCCAGGCGCTTGAGAGTTTGGAGAGAGCCCTGCTGCTGGATCCTGAAAATGGCTCCGCGGCGGTTGATTACGCTGAAATCCTCTTCAGGCAAGGACAGGTGTTGGCAGCTTTGGAAATGAATAGCCAGTTGTTGGCACGAGAGGACTTGCCGGAGGGCCTGACTGAGTTGATGAAAGAAAGACAGAGGATTTGGCAATCTTACAGAAGTGACACGAATATCGGATTTGGGCTTTATTATGGACACGATAATAACCTAAACAGTGCGCCGCTCGGTGAGCAACTGACCCTGACACTATCTGGCCAGCCAGTTTCGTTAGATGTCAGCCCAGAATTTAGGGCAACACCAGGTTCTTATGCAAGTCTGCTGGCTGGTGTAACGAGGAGCACACAGGGTTTTAAGGTGAATTCGAGGATATCTGGCTTGATTCGTGGGAGATTCAGCGAGAATTCGAGGTATGAAATAGTGCAGGCAAACTCTTTGTATAGTGTGGCTGACAGCAGCGAAAACCCCAGATGGGCTGCAGTAGTTGGTTTGGATCATCTGAATTTCGGGGGGAGGGGTATTTACAGTAGTTCCACTGCGAGGGCGGGCTATGCTTTCACGAGATTTGGCGGTTGTAGTATCGGACCGACCCTCGCGCTTCAGTATCAGCTTTTCCATCAACAAAGCCTGCTCTCTGGCTTTGAGAGTAGCCTTGGTGGAGAGATAAATTGTCAGTTCTCTTCCCCGGCAGCGATTTTCAATCGATTCAGCATGACAGCTAGCGTGGTTAACAACCGGGCCACCCAGAGTGGTCGATTGGGTTCTGACCGGGATGGCTGGCGACTGAATCTGTCTGCGCAAAAGCGGCTCGGCAGAGGCCTTTTGCTTGCCCAGTACGTGCGAACGGAGCTGACTGATGAAACTGGCTATAGTCCGATCTTCGACTATGGTGCCAAGCGGAGAGAAACACTCGATTCTGTGTATTTTAGATACCTGCAACCCCTACCCTTATTCGGTCGGACTGCACAATTTGTTGCCAGCCTTTACCATCACTCCCAGAGGAGCTCCATTGAGCTGTTTAAAACTCGGGGAACGACCGGTGAAATTGGCATTAGTTGGGGCATTTAGCCCATTATACAATTATAGCCTAAAATTCTAATATTTATAATAATATCAATTAGTTAAAGCTATTTAGTGATTTTTTTTGTTAAAAAAATGCGTTTGAACCCTTAAGAAATAAAAAAAATTGTCGATCTATTCGTGCGTCATGGGTGCGTTTGTTGTATGCTTGCGCCTAGAAAGAAGAGAAAAGAATTTGGAAGCATCGGCCCACAGTTTGGGCAGATTGTTTCGAAGATTAAGTCGGTAGTTCCCAGTTTTTGTGATTCAAATCACAGGCTATTGGGAGCAGCCGTCTTATGCTAGTCATAGGAAAGAAAGAGAAATATTTAAAACAATTGTTTTGCGGTACAAAGAAGTAAAGATTTATTCGAATAAAAAATTTTAAAATTTTGATTGACCTGAAGGAGTTAAAATGGCCATTACAGCTGCAATGAGACAAGACCTTATGGAGCTTGTCGTATTAACGAACAACGCCGCGCCGGGAACGAAGCTCTTAGGAGAGCTTGTTATCATGGCGAATTCTGGTAAGACACTTACCGAGATTGCCGAGAGCTTGGTTGCTCGACCTGAATTCATATCCAAATATCCAATACACCAAACGGCAACAGACTTTGGTCAGGAATGGATAAGCAATATTCTTCCTGAAGCGGATGCTGCTTTGCAGGCAGAGTGTGTCACTATCGTAGAAGCTCACATCAATGGCGGTGGCAAGGTCGCTGACCTAATAGTTTCTGTTCAGGCATTCATGAGTGACCCTGCCAATGCATCTGGTGCGCTCAAGACTCACATCGACAACTTTGATAACAAGGTAGCGGTTGCGACTTACCACACTATCACTAAGGAGACGGAAGGTGAGTGGTCTATTCCGGCGACAGTGACTTCTGATGCGACTTCCGTTGCAGCTGGTAATGCCACAGTTGATGTGGCAATAGCGCCACCCCCTGCTCAGCCTCTAACTCTTGATCTAACGACGGCCGCAAATAATTTAGTGGGCGCGGATACAAATGACTACGTTGATGGTTCCTTGGACTCCACTAACCAGACACTGACGACGTCAGACTCAATCAATGCTGGTGCGGGTACAGATACACTCTACGCAGAGATATCAGGCACGGGAACTTACACGCCGACAATTAACAATGTAGAGACTATACAGGGTAACTTTTCAGGCGCAGGTACCATCAGCCTCTTGAGATCTGGAGGTTATTCAACGCTGGAAAATCTTGACTCAACGGCGGCTGTTACGTTTTCGAATGTAAGCTCGGTTGATGGGTTGAACGTTAAAAGTTCAAACTCGGGTCAGGCGGTGACTATTACACCTACGACTGCCGCGGTTGCTGGTACGTCTGATGCGGTTAATATCACGTTATCAAATGTTTCGGCTGGAGCGCACACGATCAACGGCGTTGAGACATTTAACATATCGTCCATGGATGTTGCCAACACGATAACAGTAGCCGGCAGCAAGCTCGCCACGGTTAACGTCACTGGCGACCAGAACCTAACCTTAGGTACCTTAGCTGCGACAGTTGGAACAC
>MDTD01081777.1_pt1 | contig 13320 bp, 9 predicted proteins | sample 811221 | NCBI WGS metagenome assembly MDTD01 (sample SAMN05326646, study PRJNA326480) | marine metagenome | isolation source: seawater | place: Pacific Ocean: South West | collected 2011
AGAAAAAATAAAATTGATTATATTCAAATATTTACAGATCAAAACATTGATTATGTTCTCGCAAATTATCTAAAAAAAAGAAATTCATTAAAATGATATATTATTTAAAGTAAAAAAATATAATTTATTGCCAAAAACTTTTTCCACCACGAGATTCTAATTTTATGCTTTCTCTTAAATCAAAACTTATTACATTTATTTTTAAATAAAATCCTTTTCTATATCCTGATGGATTCCATTCAAATAAAAATTCAAAGCAGTGAAGATTACGTTTAAACGTAAAATCATGCGTTATTAGTTTTAGATCTTTTATATCAAAACGTGCATTGTAATTCATCTTCCATGCTTTTGTTAAAAATAAATCAATCTTTGAATTTAGCCAAAAGTTTATTATTGGCTCTTGTTTAACTTTAGGTGTATATGAATATCTAATATTAAAAGTAGAATTCCATAAGGAACCGTTTGAGGTATTAATATTTGTATCTTTCTCAATTTGCTTATTTGTAGATTTTGACGGCTCTGTATCATTATTATTTTTATTATTGAAATTAAATTTTCTCCCTTTAAATTTGAGAGTTGTAGCACAACTAATACTCTTAAGCCTTGGTATTTTCTTGAATTTATTGATACGTTGACCACTCAAATTGGTTTCATATAGATCATGAGACATAGTTACGCTTAGTCTTACTCCATTTGGTAGTTTAGATGAAATATTTGAATTTATTGGGGCAAACTTTAAGCTATCAGCTTCAAAGTTGTAGCTTGAATTAAATGTCCAAGATATTAAATCGATTTTGTTATAACTTTCATTATTATATATTTTTGCTTGAAATATATTTGAGACTCCAAACCCTATTGATTTTGTTTCTACTGATGGGGTAGAACCAGCTAAAGTCCCATAAAAGTAATCGTGTGTTAAGGTTGTATCTATGGTTGAAATTTTTTGTATATAATTCTTATTATTTATAAAACTTGGAGACCAGTTAAAAGATAATGAGGGAGTAACAACATGTCTGATAGCATCTAATTTACCAAATGAAATTGGAAACAATCCGTACAGTTTAGTTGTTAGGGAAATGGATGTATTCCATATTAATCTTCGTTTAAAACCATTAATATATTTTAATTGATAATTTTCATTTAATTTAGTGTACTGGTTGACCCAATTTTCTTTAAGCACATAGCGAGGAGAAATTGATAGCCATCCAAATAATTTATTTGAAGTTGAAAAGCTCATATTATGCCTTATCCCAGATCTAATACTCGTTGAATCAACCCAAGATGAATCATTATAAATAAATCTCCAACCTTTTCTAATATTATTATTTAAAATTGACGAATAGTCCCAATACAAATGTTTAACAAATGGAATATTATATTTATCCAAGTCTAGTTTACTTTTACTGTGTGAAAAGCTAATATTAGGTAAAGATTGCATTCGCTCAACTAAAAATTGATTGTTTAAAAACGTATTTTCTTCTTTTTTTAACTTTGATAATAAGTCATAACTATCAGCAATATTTAAAGATATTGAGTTTTTGGAGGCACTCCATCTTTTAGAGTAATTGAGTCTTGATTCAATTTTTTGCGTTAAAAAATTATTTTTATCGTTCCAATTTGATTGATAAAAATTAGAATTACTCACATAATGTCCGTTAATGGATAGATTTTGAGAGGGGTCAAATTTTTGATGATGATTCCAAATCACGTTAAATTGCCTTGTATACTGATCAAACAGTTCTGCTATATCATTATTTATTATAGATTGATTAATTCTTGCCGAAATCGATCCAGAGTATTTGTAACGTTTAACGTAGTTAAATCGACTGTTTAACACAATTCCTAGTTTATCATAAAAATCTAATAAGCTTTTTATATCTATGTAGTCATTAGGTGCATAAAAGTAGCCAAATTTTTGGAAAAATGTTCCTGTACTCTTTCTTGTCCCAAAAGAAGGCATAATCCATCCACTATGCCTTTTTCCGCCCTTGTTTGGGAGTACTGCGAAAGGAATACCAACAATGGGGATGTCATAGATATGTAGTATTAAGGGCTTTGCAATCACTCTATCATTACCAATTAATTTCATTTTATTGCTCGAAAAATGATAATGAGGATTTTCTAATTCACAGGATGTATATTTACTTTTTTCAACATGAAAAATATTTGGCTCATCTCTAAATATTTTGTCTCCATGGTAATAACCATCATTATATTCAGTGATTCCTTTGTTTATTCTACCGTGTTTTGAAATTAGATCAAATGTCATGTCTGAACCAGTTAGCGGCTCTGTGTCACCAGAATGAATATTTGGATAAATATTTTTATACTCAAAAGCGTTTAAGATATTTTCCTCCCAGCTTACCCAAATACTTCCCGCATTTAATTTCGTATCTTGGTATTTGACATATGAATTTTCCAATAATTCAGTTTTACCTTCTTCTATCATATGATTTATATAATTAGACTTATAATTAATTGTTGTATCTACTTTCGCATTATTTTCCTCTGGAACAAATTTGCCCTCTCCTCCTCCAATGACTTGGATTTTACTTAGTTTATTGTCTTCAAAAGATATAATTATTGTATCACCTGAAGTGTGGTTGATGCCCATCAAAAGTGAATCTTCTGCAATATGATATTTGGTTTCTGACATATTAAATAAATTCATTCTTTGAATTTTATTTTCTTTAAAATTCATTGATATATACTTGCTTTTCATTTCATTACGAAATTTATATATTGAAATATCATTTGCGCTTATTTTTCTTTCTATATCATCCCAGGCCTGTGCATTTTTATAGATATCAATTTTTTTTATTAAAGTGTCTTCATACTGAATTGATATTTTGTCACCAGAAAGTCCTCTTTTCTCTTCTTTAATAATTCCCCCATTTTTTAAATACATGATCTCTGAATTATCATTATATGACAATGTATCTGTTTTTATTAGTCTTTTATTATCAAAAATTGATACGTTCTTGTACGCAGAAAATGAGAGTCCCTTAGGACCATTTGTTTGTTTATAATTAATATAATCTGTATTTATACTATGATTATCATGATTAAGCCTAACTGAACCTATTGCATATCCTGAATCAATATCAGTCCAGTAGTAAAGAGAGTCACATTTCAGAAATTGATCTGGTTTTTTATATGTAACATTGCCAGTAGCAAGTAAATAATCTGGATAATTATTATAATATAACATATTGTCAGATTTTAATGTGTCTGCATTGTTGACCATAGTCACTGGTCCAGCTAACTTAAAAATTTTTAAGTCAGGATAGTTTATAGCCTTACTTGTATAAAGAAATAAATTCTCCCTTTGAAGAATTACGTTTCCTTGAAGTTCAGTGATAGAGTTATTTTCCTTGGTAAAGCTTTGCATTACATCAGCTTGTATGATTTTCAATCTGTTATCTGATGAAAATATTAAATTACAAATAATTAATATTTTAAGGAATAATTTCATTAAGATTTTTTGAACAATAAATTAAAAACAAATTAAACAAATAATAAAAAGCTACTAAAATTAGGTATTTTGAATGTTATCTATCTTTTAATTTTTTAGTAAATTATTTAGACACTTTTTTTAAGTTTTAATTATTTTAATTGTTTTTGGAGTTGATAAGTGATAAAATTTATTTATTTAATATTTACAACTGGATCATTTTTTGCGCATTGTTTCTCTAATGAAATTCCAACAATATTAGTATCGTTTGATGGAATGAGGTATGATTACCTCAACAAAGTTAACACCCCTAATTTTGATAAATTCATAGATGATGGTGTAATTGCTGAATCTTTAATGCCTATTTTTCCATCTTTAACATTTCCAAATCATTATTCAATTGCAACTGGAACATATTCTGATGAGCATTTCATCAGTGGCAATCATTTTCAAAGTAAAGTACATAATCAAAAGTATTCAATGTATAAAAGAGAAACAGTTGAAGACCCAAAATTTTATGGAGGAGAACCAATTTGGGTAACAGCTGAGAAGCAAGGAGTAAAAACAGCTAGCTATTTTTGGGTAGGATCAGAAGCCCCAATAAAAGGAATTCAACCTTCAATATTTAAAAGATATGATGCTGAAGTCCAATATAGCTCAAGGGTTGATTCAATAATATCATGGTTAAAATTACCAATCAAAAAGCGCCCGAAATTATTAATGTTATATTTTAACGAACCCGATAAATCTGGGCATATTTATGGACCAAATTCATTAAAAGTTCTTAATGCGATAGAAATTGCTGATAAAATGGTTGGCAAACTTGTAAATGGTTTAAATAAAAATATGATTAATGCTAATATTATAATTTTAAGCGATCATGGAATGCGAGAAATAAGTCGTAATAAAGTAATTGTTTTAGATGAATTTTACCCTGAAATCAAAAAACATAATGTTTTTGGAAGTGGACCTCTGTTACAAATCGATAGTAAAGACAACATACTTAATAATTTAAATAATATTCCAAATTTAAGTGTTTACAGAAAAAAACAAATTCCACAGCGCTATAATTTTGTTAATGTAAATACATGTGATTATTTAGTTGTCTCTGATCCAGGGTGGTTAGTTTTTACAAAAGAATCTCTTTCTAAAACAACTATGTTAGACATTAAGGGAATGCATGGCTGGGATCCATTAGACAAAGAAATGCATGGAATTTTTATGGCAAAAGGACCATCAATATATGAAGGCAAAGTTATAAATACATTTGAAAATGTACTTGTTAATGGAATTATTTGTAAATTATTAAATATATTGCCTTACTCAAGCCATCAACATAAAGACGGCTCAATTATAAATAATGAAGTAATAAATAAAATAGTTAAATGATATTTTATGGCCTATATTTTCTAAAAAAGATATTAATATTCACGTATTATTTACTTTATACTAAAAAATGTCTTAAATTTGCCCCCGTTTTTATATACTATTTAACAATAACTTTATTAGTTAAAATAATAGGCGAGCCAACATTAATTGACAAGAAAGGGGTAGTACTTTGGTACGCATCGAAAATTTAGTAAAAAACTATGGATCAGTAAAGGCAGTGAGATCAGTTAATTTCACAGCAAATAATGGTGAGATATTAGGTTTTCTCGGAGCAAATGGAGCTGGAAAATCGACCACATTGAAAATTATTTCTGGATATTTAACTCCAACATCAGGAAATGTTTTTATTAATGATCTAAATATTTTAAACCATTCTTTAGAAATAAGACAACAAGTAGGATATCTTCCAGAGTTGAATCCATTGTGGAATGATATGTTGGTATATGATATATTAAAATTTACAGGAAGAGTATACGATATAGTTGGAAGAAAATTTGATATTGCTTTAGATAGGATAATTGAGCAGTGTGGATTAAATGGTATTATACACAAAAAAGTTTCTGCTTGTTCGAAAGGGTACAAGCAGCGTGTAGGATTGGCAATGTCAATAATCCATGATCCAAAAATTTTAATTTTAGATGAGCCTGTAAATGGTTTAGATCCTAATCAAATAGTAGAAATTAGAGAATTAATTCGAAATTTAGGGCGTGATAAAACTATTATTATTTCTAGTCATATTTTACAAGAAATACAAGCCACTGCAGACAGAATTGTCGTTATAAACAAAGGTCAAGTTGTGGCGGATGGTACGAGTGAAGAGTTGATGACTTCTTTGAAAGGTGATACAACCTTGACCCTTGAAATAAAAAATGCAAAACATGAAGATATCGAGTCTTTATCTGATAAGATAAAGGGAATTAAATTTAGAGAAATAATAGAGAATAAAGAATCGCACATAGTGCACATATCTTATCCATCAGATTTAGATCCTAGGGAAGATATATTTAAGGAAGCAATGAAGTTTCAGTGGGTAATTATTGAAATGAGTCCTTACAGGAAAAACTTAGAAGATGTTTTCAGATCATTAACTGGAACGGAGGGCGCTAATGCGTAATCGTGAATATCATAATATTAAGGCAATATATAATAGAGAAATGTTAACTACATTTTCGAGTCCCATGGCATTAATATTCTTTTTTGTTTTTGCGGTAACATGTGGATATTTCTTCACTAGTCCATTTTTTTTAGTAGGGCAATCTGAGTTAAGAGGATTGTTTTCAATTATCCCGTTATTATATTTAATATTAGTGCCAGCTATAACAATGAATATGGTTTCAAGGGATTGGAACTTAGGAACGATGGAAATTATGACAACATTGCCTATTACTGATTATGAATATATTATAGGTAAATTCATGGCTTCAGTTATGTTAGTTATAACCAGTCTTTTTTTTACGGTTGTTCATGTAATTACAGTATATAGATTTGGTACAGAAATTGATACTGGTGCGATTATTTGTGGATATTTTGGACTAATTTTATTGGGTGCTTTTTATTCTTCAGTTGGATTATTTGCTAGCAGTCTTTTTGATAATAATGTACAAGCTCTTATGCTAAGTTTTGGAATAGTCCTTATTTTTTTTATGATGGATAAAGTATTAATATTTGTTCCATCTGCTTTGTTATCAAGTATCATGCAATACATGAGTGTCGATTTTCATCTTTCAAATATATCTCGAGGAGTAATTGATACTAGAAACATCATTTATTTTATATCAATGAGTGCATTGTTTCTAAATTTGTCTGTGCGGGCTTTAGAATCAAGGCAATGGAGGTAAAGTTATGAAAATAGAAAATAAAAACTCATTTTTAATATATATTGCTATTTTAATTATTTCTGTAAGTCTTTTGAACTATGTTTCCAGAAACTTTTATGGTAGATATGATTTGACAGATACAAAAATGTATACAATTTCGGAATCGAGTAAATCAGTCTTAGATAAAGTTGATGATTTGTTGGTTATGAAAGCATACTTTTCAGAAGATTTGGGTAATGAACTTGGTAATAATAAAAGGTACCTGCAGGATTTATTAGAAGAGTATAGAGCAGTTAATAATGAAAATATATCTTTTGAATTTTTTAAGTCGGACAACGAAGAAGAATTTAAATCAGAAGCCCAGAAATCAGGTATTCAGCCTGTACAATTGAATGTTATTGAAAATGATAAAATGGAAATCAAACAGGTATACATGGGTATGGTAATAATGTATGGAGACAAGAAAGAAAGTATTCCTGTAATCCAAACTACAACAGGATTGGAATATACAATCACATCCGCTATAAAAAAATTAATTAACACTAATAAAGAGACCATTGGAATGGCATCCTTCGGAGAGGAAGATCCTTACAGCCAAAAAAATCAGAGCATTACAGAACTATTGAGACAGACATATGATGTTCGTCCTGTCGATTTAAATAATAATGTAGCAGCAAACATATCCGTTTTAATTTTAAGTGATATCTCTGATTCATTAACTAAAAATCAATTTAATAATTTAGATAATTATTTATTGAATGGTGGAAATTTATTTATCGCGCAGAATCGTATCAAAACTGATATCCAAACTCAAACGGCAGAGCCTATCAATTCAGATATATATAATTTATTAGAAAAATATGGTATTTCGATTAATGAGAATTTGGTACTTGACAAGAATTGCGGTCAGATAACTATAAGTCAAAATCGTGGTTTTTTTAGGATGAATTCAGCTACTGATTATCCATTTTTCCCTAAAATTACAGATTTTTCTGAGGATCAAATAGTAGTGAATGGATTAGAAATGCTTCAGATCTTATTTCCAAGTGAAATTGAACCATATGTAGATACCTTGGATACAGGTATTGGTACATTTACACCATTATTTATAACATCAAACCAGTCCACAACGATGGAAGAGTTTTTCAATTTATATCCACTTGAAAATCCTGCTTTTAACAGTTTGAATGAAGGCCCCTATGATGTTGCTGCATTGGGCACATTTCAAACTAATGAATCAGGACTGACAACTCAAATTATAGTAGTTGGAGATTCAAGATTTCTTTCTGATGATGGAGGAGGAAGAATGCCTGAAAATTTAACTTTTACATTGAATTCAGTAGATTTTTTGACAGGTGATAGTGATCTAATAGCTTTGAGATCGCGAGAAATTACAACAAGACCTTTAAATGCTGATGCACAGGATGAAGATGTACGTTCATTTTGGAAAAAACTGAACTACTTTATACCTGCGATATTAATTTTACTTATGGCATTTATTATATCATCTAGAAATAAATCCAGAATGAAAAAATTGGAGTATACATATGAATAATCCATTAAGAAATATCAGTATATTTGCAGTTGTTTTACTTTTTTTATTTTTAATGATTTCAAAACAAGAAAACGAAAATTTTACGAAATCTAATAAAATTTTTAATGGAGATGAAACAAAGGTTTCTAAGGTACTAATTCATCAAGGAATAAATTCAATTCAATTAAATAAGTTAGATACATCTTGGCATATTTCAGGTGTTGATACATTAGTCATGCGAAAAAACAGGATTGATGATTTTTTTGATAAGGTTCTTAATGTAAAAAGAACGACAATTCGATCAAAAAAGCCAAGTAATTGGATGAATTATTCAGTTGATGATTCTATGGGTACACATTTAATTTTAATGGATTCTAACGATGAAACGATGGGTCACTATGTCTTTGGTCGATCGAAAACAGATTGGGCACATAATTTTGTTCGTATGAAGAATATTAAGAGCTCTGAAAACGCACAAAATAATGTATACGAGACAAGTGAGAGTATTATTCATTTACTAAATACTTCTGTTACTTATTGGGGTGAAAAACTACCTGATCCTGAGTTTGAAACAGCAAAAAATGATTCATTGGGTGTTTAAACTAAAATTTAATGGAGAATAATTGAAGATTTTAATTCCGCCAAGTGAAGGCAAAGCAAATATCAAAAAGCCTATGGATATAAAGTTTGGAGAAACTGATTTTAAATATATAGATGAAGTGCAAAAAGTAATACGATTGCTTAGTCTCATAGGTAACACAGAAATTAGGTCAATTTATGGAACATCACAAGAAAAAGCAGAGTTGTTTCATAGACAAAATCAAGACGCAATGAATAGTAGAGTATGTCATGCAATTGATAGATATACAGGTGTAGTGTATGATCATATCGAATGGAAGTCTTTAGATAAAAATGCACAAGATTACATGGACAAGCATGTCGGTATTTTTTCAGGTTTATTTGGACTAGTTACACCGAGGACCTTAATTCCAAATTATAAACTAAAAATGAATGTTCAGGCACTTCAACATTTCTGGAGGCCCGTTTTGACAAATATTTTGAAAGAAGAAGATTTAATAATAGATTTACTTCCCCAAGTTCATAGGAAATCATATGATAAGAAAAGTGTAAATGTTATTGAAGTGGAGTTTTTAATTCATAATCCGAATACTAACAAAACTAGTACTGCTGGTCATTATGGTAAAGCAGTAAAGGGTGAATTTATTCGATATATGGCAACGAATAATGTTCAGAAAATTGACGATTTTAAAGGTTTTTCTTATGAGGGTTTCGAGTGGAATGGAAAATCTTTTGTTAAAAATGCTAATTAAATGTTTAAATTATAAAACATATACAATTAGTTTTTGGTGGCTGTAGTTCAGTTGGTTAGAGCACCGGATTGTGATTCCGGAAGTCGTGGGTTCAAGTCCCATCAGCCACCCTAAAAAAACCTCTTAATTTAAGAGGTTTTTTAGATTATTGTGTTTAAAATACCTAGAACTAAGCAAATATCTTATTTTTATTTAAAGGTATTATATTTTTGGATTTCATCAAAAAAGGTTTAGCTTCTTTTTTACAATTTCTAAAGCTTTATCTGCAGGAATTCGTTCTTGAATCATAGTATTTCTATCCCTAATGGTTATGGAACCATCTTCTTTTGTTTTTCCATCAACGGTTAAACAATATGGAGTTCCAGCTTCATCGTGTCTTCTATATCTTTTTCCTATGGCATGCTGTTCATCGTATTTTACATTGATTCCAGATTTAGTGAAATTAGATACTATTTTACGTGTAATATCTGGTAAACCCTCTTTTTTTACCAATGGTAGAATTGCAGCTTTTATCGGTGCTAGTTTTGGGTGCAATTTCATAACTCTTCGTAAAGTATCATTTCCTTTTGCATCTTTAACTATTTCTTCATGGTAGGCATCTAACAAATAAACTAACAATCCTCTAGTAGCACCAGCAGCAGGTTCAATTACGTAAGGAGTGTATCTTAAACCGTTTCTTCCAGTTTTTTTGTCAATTTTTTGAGGGTCAAAATAGCTTAGTTTTGCTCCAGAATATTCGGAATGTTTTTTTAAGTCATAATTTGTTCTGCTTGCAATTCCTTCTAGTTCATCAAATCCCCATGGGTACTCATATTCAATATCATAACAAGCATCAGCATAATGGGCTAATTCGTCTTTTTTGTGAGATCTATAGATAAATTTACTAGGGTTATTAGAATAGTGCTTCCACCATTTAAGACGCTTATCTCTCCAGTAATTTAGCCATTTCTTTTGAGTTCCTGGTTCAACAAAAAATTCCATTTCCATTTGTTCAAATTCACATGATCTAAATATAAAATGTTCAGTAGTAATTTCATTTCTGAAACTTTTTCCCATTTGTGCAATACCAAAAGGTATTTTCATGGACATTGTCTGTTGACAATTTAGAAATTGGACAAACATTGCTTGAGCTGTTTCTGGACGAAGATATACTGCTGTGTCTTTAATGATTTTTTCTAGCCCTTCTCGGAGTTTTTTACTATTTAAGTCTTTATTTTTTTCTACAAAGGATATTATGTCGCCAATAGAATCAACAGGACCTAGTTGTGATCTAAACATCAGGTTAAATTGTCTTTCTTCACTAAGAAAAGGACTTCCAATTGTTGGGCTGACATACCCATTGAAGTTGAATGTTTTTAATGCTTTATCGTTCCTGTTTTCAAAGAAACCAAATGTTGTATTATTTATCACGCGTAGTCCTTCGAGATACTTTCCATTTCGTTGAAGTAATATTCCAAATATATTGTTAATATCCTTCTGATATCGTTTCGCTTGACCTTTATCAGAGCATTTGATTATAATTTCATCATTAATTCCTAGGTTTGGTGCTTTATCAGCCCTAAATCTTTCTTTACTTATTAAGCAGTCTACTAAAGGATCAGAAAAACCAGAAAGATGACCAGAAGCGTTCCAAACCTTAGGGTGCATAATAATTGATGCATCAATACCAACGATATCTTCCCTTTCATAAACCATGGATTTCCACCATTCATTCATTATATTTCTTTTCAACTCAACACCGAGAGGACCATAATCATATGCACTTTTCAGACCACCATATATTTCACTGCTTTGGAAAACAAAACCGCGCTGTTTTGCTAGTGATATAATTTTTTCCATTTTATTGTTCATAAATATCCTTAAGAGTAACTAATGATTAATTATCTTTTTTTAAATCTATTTTTTTTTGGAGATTTTTTAGCTTTTTCATTTATTACTTCTATAGCTTCTTTGAGAGAAATTGTTTCGAGATCTGTCCCTTTTTTGATTGTAGCATTAATTTTTCCATTGGTTATGTACGGTCCAAATCGTCCATCTTTTATTTCAATGTTATTTTTATTCTCATCTACTCCTAGTGTTTTAATCACTATTGGCCCTTTGCCCTTGGAATTTAGGAATCCTATAGCATCTTCTAATGTGATATTAAGTAAATTATAGTTATTTGGCACTTTACCGTTAGTTTTACCTGACTTTACATAAGGGCCGTATCTCCCTATGTCTTTATAAACTAGTTCTCCTGTTTTCGGATGTTTTCCAAGTTCAGCAGGAAGAGAAATAATAGATAAAGCAATATCATTAGTTACATCTTCAACTTTCATGCCTGGTAGTAAAGATTTCATTTTCTTTCCTGCTTGGATGTAAGGTCCAAATCTTCCAACTTTTAGATATATTTCCTCACCCTCTATATTTCCCATAGATTTAGGATTTTTATCTTTACGTTCTAATATTTCATTTATCTCTTTAATTTTTAGGTCTGCTGGTATCGTATCAGTGTGAAGAGTGGCTTTTTTATCCCCTTGTTCGATATAAACCCCATATCTTCCAACTTTTATATATGTTTTTAGGTTACTGTTTTCTGTAAACTTTAAAATTGTTTTAGAAGTTTCTTTATTGAATTCTTGGTCTAATAAATTGTTTAAACCTGATTGACTATTATATCCAAAATAAAATTGATTTAAAAACTCTATAGATTCTTTTTCCGAACGAGAAATACTATCTAAGGTATTTTCTAAGTTTGCTGTAAATTCTAAATTAACTAAATCTTTAAAATAATTCTCTAAAAATTGAACAACGGCATAAGCAATGAACGTTGGTATCATTGTTCCTTTTACTCTACGTACATACCCACGCTGTTGAATCGTATCCATAATTGATGCATAAGTTGACGGGCGTCCAATTCCTAAATTTTCTAATTCTTTAATTAAGCTAGCTTCTGTAAAACGTGGTGTGGCTTTTGTTTCACTTTTTATTTCATCGAAAGATATAGGATTTACACTGTCATTTATTTTTAAATTAGGCAATATTTTATCCTTGTTTGCTGAATTTTTTTCATCAGAATCATTCGTATATACTTTATAATAACCAGGGAACTGTACTATTTGGCCACGAGATTCAAAAGTTGAGCTTCCATTAGAGAGTTTTAAAACAGTTTTCAATAGTTCTGCAGATTTCATTTGACTTGCAATTGTTCTTTTCCAAATTAAATCATATAACTTCCATTCATCATCACTCAATTGATTCTTAAGATCCTTGGGTAATTTAAATGTATTTCCAGTAGGTCGAATTGCCTCGTGCGCCTCTTGGGCATTTTTTACTTTATTTTTATAGGTCCTGAATTTTTTTGGTAAATAGTTTGCACCATACAAGTTTAATATACAATCTCTTGATGCCTCTATTGCTTCTTTTGACAATGTTGTTGAGTCTGTTCTCATATATGTAATTAATCCTGCTTCATATAATTTTTGAGCGATTATCATTACTCTTTTTGAGCTCATTCTTAGTTTTCTTACACCATCTTGTTGCAATGTAGAAGTGATAAATGGAGGTAATGGATTTGATTTCTGTGGCTTTTGTTCAACTGATATGACAGTCCAATTGTCAACAATAAAATCTTTAATTAAATCTTTCGCAAGAGATTCATTTAAAGAAATATACGAATCTGACTTTAATTGGCCACTATATTTATTAAAATCCTTTCCAGTAGCAATTTTTTTTTGATTATACTCAATTAAGTCAGACTCAAAAAGAATTTTATTGGCTTTAAATTCACCATCATAATGATAACTACATTTTGGA
>MDTD01190898.1_pt1 | contig 13320 bp, 11 predicted proteins | sample 811221 | NCBI WGS metagenome assembly MDTD01 (sample SAMN05326646, study PRJNA326480) | marine metagenome | isolation source: seawater | place: Pacific Ocean: South West | collected 2011
GAGACGGAAGATTTCAGTCGATGCGATAAAGACAGACCGGGACGGATTATGGAAACCACTGCATTTCAAAAGGTATATAAACAGCTGAGCGCTATTACGAAGGCCACTGTAACTCTGGAAGCTACAGGAGTGGGCAACGAAGAAATGGCATTTGTAGATGATCGACCGGCTCAGGTCGTAAAGGTGCAGGGGAATCGTGTTACATTGCAGGTGTTTTCCGGCACCGAAGGTATCGCAACAGATGCAAAAGTAATCTTTACCGGAAAATCTCCTACGCTCAATGTTGGGCCTCAGTTGGCCGGGCGATACTTTAACGCTTATGGTGAGCCTATTGACGGTGGACCGGAAATTGAAGGCAAGGAAGTCGAGATTGGAGGGCCCACAGTAAATCCTGTGCGAAGGGAGCAACCGTCTGAGCTCATCGCCACCGGTATTGCAGGTATTGACCTGAACAATACACTGGTTACGGGTCAAAAGATTCCGTTCTTCGCAGATCCAGATCAGCCCTATAACCAGGTAATGGCCGATGTGGCCCTGAGGGCTCAAGCCGACAAGATCATTCTGGGCGGCATGGGCCTTTCCAATGACGATTTTCTATATTATCGCAGCGTTTTCGATAATGCTGGTGTGCAGCATAAGATCATCTCTTTCATCAATACTACGGATAATCCTCCGGTCGAACGTCTGCTGGTGCCGGATATGTGTCTGAGTGCAGCCGAGTACTTTGCCACCGAGCACAACGAAAAGGTTCTGGTGCTCCTTACAGATATGACCCTTTTTGCGGACGCTCTAGCTATTGTATCGAATAAAATGGATCAGATCCCTTCCAAGGACAGTATGCCCGGTTCACTCTATAGTGACCTGGCTCGAATCTATGAAAAGGCGGCCCAGTTCCCGGATGGCGGCTCCATCACCATTATCGCCGTGACGACTTTGAATGAAGGCGATATTACACATGCAATTCCCGACAACACAGGGTACATTACCGAAGGACAATTGTTTCTGCGTCGGGATACCACCGTGGGAAAGGTTATAGTGGATCCATTTCGTTCCCTGTCGCGGTTAAAGCAGATTGTGATTGGAAAGAAGACCAGAGAAGATCATCCCCAGGTGATGAATACTCTGGTTCGACTATTCTCGGATGCGGCCAACGCACGAACCAAAAAAGAAAATGGATTCGATCTAACCAACTACGATACAAGAGCTTTGAAATTTTCGGAAGATTACTCTCGATCGCTTCTGGCAGTGGATATCAATATCGACACAAATGCGATGCTGGATCGAGGCTGGGAATTGATGGGTAAGCATTTTAAAAAATCCGAGATCGGCATCAAAGACGAGCTTGTGGAGAAATACTGGGTAGACAGGTGAAATACCAGTTTAACAAAACCGCCATGCAGCGCCTGAAGCGCGAACTGAATGTTCGCATCAAGGCACTGCCTACTTTGAAAGCCAAGGAAACGGCCCTGCGTCTGGAAGTTAAAAAGGCGCAGGAACATCTGGAAGATCTGAAGAAAGATCTGAACCAATTCCTGGCCAACTCGGAAGGTGCGTCCCTGGTTTGGCCTGAGTTCCCGGACCTGGTGCGCATCTCAAACGTAGAGATTCAAAATCGCAATATTGCCGGTGTATCGCTACCGGAACTGGATTCCATAGATTTCAAAGTACGAGATTATTCCTACTTCGCCGGGCGTGCATGGGTTTCCGAAGGCGTTCGTATTGTGAAAAAGCTAAACGAAATGAACGTTCGTATTCAGTTAACCGAGCGGACTGTGGAAATCCTCCATTATGCACGAAAGAAGACTACGCAAAAGGTGAATCTATACGAAAAGGTACAGATCCCGGAATATCGCGACGCCCTGCGAAAGATCAAAGGTTTTCTGGAAGACCAGGAAAACCTTAGCAGGGCTGCCCAAAAGATTGTGAAGTCAAGGCATGAAGCTCGTCAAAGAGAGGAAGACCAGGAAGCGGCTACAGGTTCCATGCAGGAGGAGGCTTCATGATTCAGAAAATGAAGAAAGTGAATCTTTTCCTCCATTATTCGGAGAAGAAAAAGATACTGGGACAACTTCAGCGTCTGGGTGTCATACATTTGAATACTGTGGCCCATACCGATACACAGAAATTCAATCACTTCAAAAAGGTTCAGAGCCGCTATCGAGATATGGTATCTGCTCTGGAAGCCCTTGCCCTGAAGAATAAAGCAGGGAGCAAGAATGGAGAAAGCAGCAATGACGGTCCTCGGAAGGGGCCGGGCGATGAATCATCAGCCAGACAAAAACTGAACTACCTGGAAGAGAGATTTGACGAAAGACAGGCTCTACTTTCTGCCATCCAGGAGCTGGAACAGACTCGTCGGGAGCTTTCGCTCTGGGGCGATTTTCCTCTGGATCGGCTATATGAAATCCAGAAAGAAGGGCTTCGCATTCGGCTTTTCATCGGCTCCGAGAAAGCCTTTGACCAATTCGAGTTTGCCTCCCTGGAATCTGATGATAGCCCTGCATACTATATTTCGGTTCTAAATCGAAGCGATGGAAAAGTGTACTTTGCTCTCTTAGAGTTTTCAGGCAAGAACCTGGTCATTCCTTTTGAAGAAGTTTCGCTGCCTTCTAGAGGGCTTGGTGAGCTGGAGCGGGAAATACAACAGGTCCAGCGCCGATTGGAGAAAGTGGAAGGGGAGATCCTGAGCTGCGGTGCCTGGAAGCAAGCGCTGAGCAGGGCTATGAACGTTCTGGAGTCCAGGATGTTATTCGAGGCGGCCAAGCATAGCCTGGAGCGCCAGGCCCAGGATACGATCTTCTATATTACCGGTTTCTATCCAGAATCCAGCGCTCAAGAAGTAGAGGCATTCCTTAAGCAGCAGGAAATCGCCTGTAGCCTGACAGAGCCCGATCCGGGAGATCCGGTTCCTGTTGCATTGAAAAACGGATTTTTTGCGAAGATGTTCGAGCCCATTACGAAGCTCTTTTCGCTGCCGGATTATATGGAGCTGGATCCAACGCCCTTCTTTGCCCCGTTCTTTGTAGTCTTTTTTGGAATGTGTCTGGGCGATATTGGCTATGGTCTCGTGGTGGCCGGGCTATCGGGCGTTCTAATATTCATTGTTCCGCGAAACTGGAGGCTTATTGCAGGTCTTGGTCTTGTGCTGGGCCTATCCACGGCAGTGGCCGGATTGCTCCTGAACACATTCTTTGGCGAGAACATGTTTCAGGTGCAGGGAGCTTCCAGCAGCATTGTGGGCGCTCCTTCCGACTTAACTCTGTTTGCCAGTTACAGTTCGGACGGAAGCACGGTCTTTCCTGCGATGACCCTTGCGCTGCTTCTGGGAGTGGTGCAATTGTTTCTGGGTATGATCCTGCAGTCCGTAAACTCCTATCGCATGAACGGTCCTCTGTTCGCGATCAAGCCTGTGGGAATGATTCTCGCTACAGCCGGCTCCCTGATTCTAGCCTGCCACACTAATTTCTTGAACCTCGGGTTCAACGAGCAATTCACCATCGGTCCGCTGGAAGTTGGTGCCTGGCTGAATTCGATTCCTTTTCTGGCAGGTCAGGTTCTAGCCCTTGGTGGCCTGGCGCTCCTGTTTCTATTCAACAATCCAGATCGCAGCGTTTTTCTCCGCCCTCTGACTGGTTTGTGGGAGTTCTATCAGTTTGTGACGGGCTTTCTGGGAGATTTTCTGTCCTATATACGTCTCTTCGCTCTGGGACTGGCTAGCGGCCTGCTGGGAAATGCCTTTAACCAGATTGCATTTATGATCCTACCTGGCTACCCGGAGAACACGGAATTTCTTTCTCCGCTGCTGGCAATATCAGTAATCATTCTTGTAGTTGGACATACATTGAACCTGGGACTTTCGCTTTTAGGTTCCTTTGTGCATCCGCTTCGTTTAACGTTTGTTGAGTTCTATAAGAACCTGGACTTTAAAGGAGGGGGCGTTGCTTATCAGCCTTTTCTACTCAAGCAGCGAGTAAAGGAGGACTGAAAGGCATTGCTCTGGAGTGTAATGAGAACTATCCTCTGGGACTGGAGAGATAGCGATGAGAGAAAGGACCAATTCCAAAGGATAGGTTCGCATTCATGGAGCCTGGAGCCGGAAATCGGCCAGGCAAAATCGGAGTTTTTCTGACACGGAGGTCAGAGAACCCATCAGTAAATCGAGGATTAGATAATATGGAACAAATACTGGCTAGCATTGGATTGGCATTGATGATCGGACTCTCAGGTTCCGGGTCCGCCATTGGGTTGTCCATCGGCGGAACTTCGGTGATCGGGATGATCAAGAAGAAGCCCGATGCCTTCGGTAGTGGACTGGTGCTTTCGGGACTGCCCGCCACGCAGGGGCTCTACGGATTCGTGGCCTTTATTCTCTACTCGGCCGAGGTTAATCCCGAAATGACCCTGTTTCAGGGGGCGGTAATTCTCGGAGCAGGTCTGGCCGTCGGATTGGCGGCTCTGGTCAGTGCCATCCAACAGGGAAAAGTCTGTGCCAGCGGTATTCATGCCATCGGTGCAGGTCATGATGCCTTTCCCCGAACAATGATTCTGGCTGCCTTCCCTGAATTCTATGCGATTCTAGCGCTGGTTGCAGCGATTCTGATGCAGGGGCTTCTTTAGTCTCCCCTGCTGTCTGTTCTTGATCGCCACTCTGAGTCCGGGGATCAAGCGGGTTATTGCCGAACCGCAGATCGGGCAACTGCTCAGAAGCAGTAGCCCGGTACATTGATCTGTCCAGTCTCCTGCACCGGCTGTAAACGGTTCCTCCGGCTCCGTAATGGGGCGGTGATTCTTTCCCGGGGATCGCAATCCGTAGACATCCCCTTCTTTTCGGCCCCTTGCAGGCCGAAAATGAAATGGGGTAGATCATGTCCCTGGAAGAGTTTTGTTTACATGCGGCCAATGCCATTGTGCTTCTGGCCTTCCTGTTCAAGGATATCCTGTGGCTCAGGTTGATCATGGTGCTTTCGAGCTTATTCATGATCGGCTATGGAAGACTCAGCGGTCAGCCCCTGCTGGCCGGATGGGAGCTTCTGTTTCTGGCCATTAACGGGTATCACATTGTTCTGCTATTCAAAGAGCGTCAGCCTCTGAAGCTTCAGGGAAGACTGGCAGAAATCCACAAGCTTGTCTTTAATGAATTCTCGGAGCGAGATTTTCTGAAGCTATGGAATTCTGGAATGGATCGAGAGTATGATAACACCGTTATTGTGCGGCAGCGCGAAACTCCGGATGACCTTCTGTTCATTGTGGACGGTGAAGCTACTGTCAAACGAGGGCGCAAAGTCCTGGTTCGATTGGACCAGTTCAATTTTATCGCAGAGATGAGTTTTCTTACTGGAGAACCGGCCACCGCAACGGTAAAAGCCAATGGCCGGGTTCGTGTTCACTGCTGGTCCCAGACGGCGCTTCATGATCTGGAAGCAGTGGATCCTTCGCTTATGGCACGGATTCGAAGCATTCTGGGAAAGGATCTAACGAAGAAGCTGGCCGAGCGCCTGGGCTGAGAGAAAGCTTCAATCAAGCTCAATGCAGCGCTCGCAGCACCTCAAGGGTTTCAGTCCATGTAGTACAGAAGCGTATTGATAGGCGAACTAGTTTAATCGCCCATGGGTATTCGAACATCCAAAAATCACCAGGCTTCGAGTTTTGTGGCGCAGGTAGTCTATGGTTATGCAGAAATCACAGGCTTTTGAATTCGAGGACGCTTGTAGTCTTTGATTGTTCAGGATTCGCAGGCTTTCGATTTCGAGGAGGCATGTAGTCTTTGACTATACAGAAATCACAGGCTTTCGATTTCGAGGGCGCAGGTACTCTATGATTAACCAGAAATCGCAGGCTCTTGAGCTCACCGAAGCAGGACAATCTTTGACTTCCAGGATTCGCCGGCCCTTCGCATGCCGCAGCGCAGAAGTATCAGAGAATATTCTCCATGTTTTTTCATTCGTATGGCCTGCGAGATTTCGAACTGATTGACCGTCTGAAGCGAAGCGAATTCTTCGCATCATGGACGCGTATAAGAATCGTATAATCTATATAATTTCTATAGCACTGGTAGGAATTTCAGGTCTTCTCGTTGCCTGTGGCCCATCGCAGGAAGACAGGGAATTGATGAAAAGAGCTACCGCAATGTTTGGAACGATGCCCGAGCAGATGCCTGGGTCCGAAAACGATTCCAGAGCCATGATTGCACTGGGAGAGAAGCTTTACTTTGAAAAGAGGCTCTCTTCGAAGGACAATCAATCCTGCAATACCTGTCATCGAGTGGACCAGGGATACTCCGGTTCAGACAATCTGCCAGTTTCTCCTGGCTCCAAGCCCGGTAGCAAGGGGAACCGTAGCGCTCCTTCCGTCTATAATGCCGGTTTCCATATATCCCAGTTCTGGGATGGTCGAGCGGCGGATCTTGTGGAGCAGGCGAAAGGTCCGGTACTGAATCCTGCTGAAATGGCAATGCAATCAGAAGAGGAAGTCGTTGCGAAGCTTTCTGGTGTAGACGAATACGCTACCCTGTTTGCCCGGGCATATCCAGAGGAAAAGGAACCCATTACGTATCATAACATTGCCCGCTCCATTGCTGCATTTGAGCGAACACTGATCAGTACCGATCGGTTCGATGACTACATGAATGGCGATGCCTCGGCTTTATCTGCAAAAGAAAAGGAAGGCCTGAAGCTTTTTATGGATGAGGGTTGTATTCAATGTCACAATGGTCCACTTTTAGGAGCGAAGACCTATCAGAAAATGGGACGAAACAATCCCTATGCAGATACCGTGGACAAGGGAAGGTTCGAGGTTACGGGAAAGCAGGAGGATATGTATGTCTACAAGGTATCCCCGTTGCGAAATATTGCTTTAACAGCACCCTATTTTCACGATGGAAAGGCAGCTACCCTGGAAGAAGCTGTTTCCCAGATGGCCTATTTGCAACTGGATAAGAAGCTGGAGAAGGAAAAAGTGGACAGCATCGTTGCTTTTCTCGAAAGCCTGAACGGCAAAGGGCTTAAGGCGATTGAGAATCCAGAGAATCCACCTGCAGAAGTGCCGAATATGCGATAACTTCGGCGGAATAGATTTTTGTGAAAGGTTGAGCCGGGCCAGCGCTCAAGGCTGGTTCGGCGCCCTGATTGGAGATTTCGAGAACGCTGTGTTTTATGCTCGGCTCAGTCCGGCGGAGCAGGGAGGTATTGAGGTCGCCACTTTTTCAATGGAGTCATCGTAGCTTGCTTTCTGTTAGAGTCCGCGGACCTGGTTTAACGTTGGAATCAGAAAATCTCACTTAGCGCTGGAATCAGCGAATCTCGCTTAACGTTGGAATCAGCGAATCTCGCTTAACGTTGGAATCAGCGAATCTCGCTTAGCGCTGGAATCGGCGAAACTCGCATAACGCTGGAATCGGCGAATCTCACTTAGCGCTGGAATCGGCGAATCTCACTTAGCGCTGGAATCGGCGCTGTCTCTAAACTAAAGTTCAGGATCCTGGATATTGGCTTCCATCTTGTTGATGCGCCCATCCTCAATATTCTCAATGCCTTTCTTTCTCATGTACTCGTCCAGAATGGTACTGTAAGCTACGAATGTGCGAAAGATACTGAAAATCAGATTGGCATCGGATTGTATAACTCGTGAGAACAGGTTTTTATCGAAGGCGCAAATCGAGGTGTGTTCTGCGGTGACTGTGGCGGCATAGGGCCTTCGTTGCATGCCGGTCAATGTGGACATTCCGAAGAAATCACCAGCATATAGAGGATAGAAACCCACTTCCTGGCTCTGAAAGGCATGCATGAGCTGGACCTCGCCTTTCAGAACCATAAACATTTCGCCGGTGTCTCTGTCCCCCTCGCCATACAGTTTTTTACCTTTGAAATGGACCATGCTTCGAAGGCTATGAAGCATCTCCGCAATCTGCATGTTCTTTTGCCGGTTTTCGATAACAATGGGTTTCAGCGGATGACTTTCCAGGTCCACAGTAAATGGCTCCTGAACCATTTGGAGTTTCAATTCAATCCGAGCCATTCGCTGAATGGTAATTCCAATCATCTTTAGTGCGAACTTCATGTTTTGGCTGGCTTCCTGGAGAAAGCTTTCGGTAGTGATTCGAGCCATCCGCACCGAAGCTGAGGCAGCCAGGACCGTCGCCGTCCTCGGGTAGTCCATAAGAATGCCTACCTCGCCAAAGAAATTTCCCTCTCCCAGGCTATCGATCTGCCTGGGCTTACCCTCCATGGTCTTGAATACGTTTACCCGGCCAGCAAGTATAAAGTACAGAGATCCATCTGCTTTGTCGCCTTCTTCGTAGATGACCGAGCCCTGTTTGAATTCCATGACCCGAATATTTTTTAAGATATGAAGCATTCTTGTTTCCGAGCCCGATGTAAACGAATGCAAAGAATATGTCAACTTGCTTCTTTGTGGAATATCGCTTCTATGAATCCGGAAAGAAAGCAAAGGGCGACGCATAGACCCATTAGCTCATTGAAAAAGGAGCGATAAAAAACCCCAATCACAAGAAATAGCAGGGCCAGTAAGGCAAAGGCAATAGAAGCCTGTCGTGCGCGTAATGCCACACTGCTTCCTGGTTTTTCTGCTCGGATCCCCCAGAGGAAAGCCAGAGGTATTGCGGCCCATTTGATGTGAGTAAATGGCACCAGGAGATGGAGCCAGTTTTCGATGATTGCAGGTCCGTTCCTCTGGGCGGACCAGACCACGCAGTATTGCAATGCTTCCGTAATTCCCAGGAGAGCAATGTTTTCCAGAAGGTCAAAAACCAGGGCAACAATGGCCAGGGACCAGACCACAGCCAGCTTCCGGCGCTGGCCGCCGAACCTGAGACTACCCAGAAAAACGATGAAGGCTGTATAGGCTAAAATGTAACCGGAATCCAGATTGTTGATAGCATCCAGTGTGGTAATTCTATAAGAAGCCTCGGAAGTTAGAGCTTCGCAGGCTGCTACTACCGATTCTGTATTTTGCTGAAGGGTAATGTCGAACATGGCATATACTTCTGCCGGCGTTCGTAAGAATTCAAAGGCCATAATGGGAGTTACGAAGCCTTCCGGCATGCCGGTTACATTCTCCGGGCCCACCGCAGCCATCATCCCTGTTATGATCAGAAGTGCTATGCCAGCCAATATCGTAAGTTTCTTAGCCATAGATTCTATTCCTTCCCCTGTTTATGATTCGGTTTACGATCTGCGGTACAGATGTAAAGGATTTACGTATGGCTTACTATCCACCGGAAGCGGACCGGTGGATAGGCGTAGGATTACTGCAGATAAGCAGAGTCGTAGGTTCGCATCAATTTCATCAAACCCCTGAAGAAAGCCTTATCGGTTCCATCCAGGCTGCGACGTATCCAGAAGTATGTTGCTGTTTTAACTATATTTCCGTCATATCCGCCATCAAAGCCGCGGTCAGAAAAGTATTCGAAACCGCCATCCGGATTCTCTGCAAAGCCCGGGTTCATGAAATAGAAATACTTCTCATAGTAATAGGGATCCACATTGCCCTGGGTTCTAAGTTTATAGTCCAGGCTATATCCTTCCTTGCGTAGAAGCTCTGGATTTTTCTGGAATTTCCGGTAGGTAACGTACATGATCCGAGCCAGGGATGCCACATATTGATCGTAAATGATCTGAGTGGCTTTGCGAAAGTCTTCGCTTTCCGAACCCGGGACTCCATATTCTACCAGCATTTCGACAAATTCAGGATTGTAATGACCAAAGGAGCCAGTGTTATCCAGGTCCAGGCGCTCTCCATGGGGTCCCTCAACAAAAATTGCAATGGGAACAATGGAGCGCGCCTCTTCATAGCTTATAACTTCATTGATGTGGCAGTAAAATGAGCGCATACCACCGTCAGGGAAATAGTCAAAGCTACCAGGACAGCCATTACCTGACTCCGGCAATTGCAGCATTGCTTTGCGCGAAAGGGCGGCGATCTGCGAGCCGGTTACATCTGCAATGGAGCTAATGAGCTGGCAATGTCCGGCAAGAAGGGTGGCCAGAAAAGCAAAGATGGTAAGAATTGAGCGAATTGCAATCTTCATATCCATAATTGACCTCAGAGTACGGAGAAGGGGGCAGGCGTCGAGCAACTTACGTATAAGGCGCTTCTTCGCTGTATGGAGTTTAAATCAGGGGCCCTTGAGTCTGTAGACCTGTACAGGATCCCTTCGCCCCTTCACCTGCATGGGATCCAGTGCTTGAAATTCCAGTTTTTCACGACTGGCAGCATGTATTGCTCGATCCTGACTTTCCGGGGCTGGTTTAAAAGCCAGATCCTGCATTAGATAGTAGGAGGCAGCGTCGCAGTAGACTCCGTCGGAAGCCTGCATCAGACGGGCCGCAAGATTCACAACGTTCCCATGCATGGTGTATTCGCTGCGAATATCGTTGCCCATGGGTCCGCAAAAGACGAGACCGGTGGCCACTCCCGTGGTAGCGCGATGGCCCAGTTCGCTTAGCTCTCGGACAATATCTCGGGCTGCATACATAGCACGTAAAGGATCATCGCCATGAAACAGAGGAGGGAGCCCAAAGGCTGCCAGAATCACCGAGCCTTTGTCTTCGATTCCAAATCGATTAATGCTACCTTCATATCTATAGAGACAACCCTGCACGATCTGCAAAATTCTGTGTAGTCTTTCTAGAGGAAAACTCAGGGACCAGTCTTCAATATTGATGAACAAAACAGATACAATTCGCTCTGCAAATTGTTCTTCCAGGGATGTAGGCTTTTCATCTGTACCTACGATGGTGACTATAGATCTGGGAATGTAGCAGCGAAGGGCTTCTTCGGCTCTTTCTTCAATGGCTCGGATTCGGCTGGTATCTCGCACACTTCCCAGACCGGGGTCGGCCTTCTTAAGCTGAAAGATACGAGAACTAATCTTCTCCCCCAGTCCTCCTCTTTCTAGGAGCTGCCATGCTCGGGGGTGGATCACAACCGTACCGGGCTCTGCTTCCTTTTCTGCCAGGGCCGTTTGCCGAACGGTCTCCCCGGCTACCAGGATCTCCCAGCGATCGAACAACCCACCCAGACTGAGAGCGGTCATAGGTCCTGCACCAATACCAATTCTAAGCGAAACCTCGATATCCTTGGCGATGGGAAAGTTACTCAGCTCCTTTTGGATGGCCAGGGCGCATTGAACGGTCTTGCGAGTCTTTTCCTTCAGATCTTCGGGATTATCCGCCTTCCATACCGCAAACACCGCATCACCGGCAAACTTGAAAATGTCTCCGCCAAAAGCATCAATGATCTCAATTTGACGCCCCAGGTATTTATTGATGATCCCTGCCAGTTCCAGAAGTCCGGTTCTGGACTGACTCATGATTTTTTCGGTGACGATGGTGAACTGAGCAATATCGGCAAAAAGAGCTGCTGCCTGAAAATTCTCGGAATAGGGCTTCTGTGGAGGGGCCGGATTGGTGGCCAGCCTGTTTAGAACAAAGGCTGGAACGTACTTTTTATAGAGCGCAAGCATTCCCCTTTAGCGATGATCACACATTCTCAATCCGCTGGCGTCCAGTTTTTTTGAAGGGCCCGGCCTAAAAATGCTTCTCGGATCTTTTTCGGATCATCCCTCCTCGAGTCTCATCCACCACGCTCTGAATGATAAAAGCCGCTGGATCTATTTCCTCAATATCGGCTCGAACGGAGGCTACCTCCAATCGAGTGAGCACCGTATATACAATATTTATGTCCCGGTCCTCCTGGTTTGGCTTTACCGGTGCATCCCCGGGTTTATTCTCTTCTGTCTTAACATATCCTTTATGTCCACGAAACAGGGTAACTCCCAGACCCAGCTTCTCGGTAAGCAGATAGCGGACTTCATCACTCTTTTCTGAGATGATGGTCATTGCAGTGTATTCTTCCAGGCCGTGAATAATAAAGTCGATGGTTTTTGAGGCTGCGAAATATGTTAGAATCGCATACAATGCTGTTTCGATGTCCACCACGGTGGCTGCCACGCCAAAGATCAAGATATTCAGAATAAGTACAATGTCGCCCACTGCAAGGCTGGTCTTCTTACCAAGGTAGATGGCCATGATCTCTGTTCCGTCCAGAACACATCCGCCACGGATGGAAAGTCCAATGCCGGCTCCTAAAAAGAATCCACCGAAGCCAGAGATTAGAAGCTTATCATCGGTGATAATTGGTAGCTCCAGAAACTTGAGAGACAGCGCCAGTCCCAGAATGGCCAGCAGGGTTTGTATGGCGAACCGAACATTGATGTGTCGAATTCCCAGGAGTATAAAGGGCAAATTAAATACAACGAGTAAGATGGAGATATCAATACCGGACAGTAGACTGGTGAGCAGGCTTATTCCGGTAACCCCTCCATCCAAAAATTCGTTTGGTAGCAGAAAGGATTGCAGCCCTACAGAAGCGCTCAAAATCCCCAGCGAAGTTAGAATGAATCTTCGTATATATCCTTTCACAGTTTTGCCTCGATTAAGCCTCGCAAAGAGTTTACCAGAACGAATCTGCTCACCTCAGAAAGTTCATTCACCTTTAAAGTCCGCAATGCAATGCGATGGGGCCATCGGTGCAGTATACTGGAGCGCCCCACACCGGGCAGTAATCCGCATCGGACCGGAGGTGTGTACCATCTACTGTCCAGCCTGTAGAATAGATTTGTGATGGATCCTTCGGTGATCTCATTTCGCTCATTAAAAAACAGGACTTCATCATATCCGGAATTTCGCGCTTTTGCAAGCTCTTCATTGTAGCAATTTCTGCGATCCACCTTATGTAGTAGCCATTGATCCCTGCTGCTCATCGAAAAATCTGCAAGTCTGATTTTCCATAGCTCTCTTTTGCGAAACTCCGTCCTTCCTTCCATTGCGCGTATTTCGTGGCTGATCTTTCCTTCCCTGGACCAGTGCAAACGCAGTCGAAAAGATCCAGTGGGATGCGTCTTTGCCAGCGATTCTAGATAGCGCACGACAGATTGCATGGTTTCGTTGATCTCACCTTGATGGCTCATCTTTCTGACAAGCTCTGATTCAGGCCTTCTTGCATTGCCAGACGTACCATTACCCGGGTTTCCATTCGCTCCTTTCGATTCTATGCTGTCCAGGTTTTCTATAGAAGTCTGCTCCTCGTTATGAATTGGATCCTTAACTCCTGTAATATCTTCGGTGCTTCGAGACGGATCCGGAAACCAGGGGCCCGGCAGGTTCAATACTCTGGCAGATCTTAGCAATCGCTTTAGATGAAGATCTCGATTTCTGATTCGGCCATGCGAAAGTCCCATAGTTTCAATAAGGCCGGGCAACTCCCGATTCAGAGGCCGTGCTTTCCAGTGCAGTTCATTCC
>MDTD01085907.1_pt1 | contig 13318 bp, 8 predicted proteins | sample 811221 | NCBI WGS metagenome assembly MDTD01 (sample SAMN05326646, study PRJNA326480) | marine metagenome | isolation source: seawater | place: Pacific Ocean: South West | collected 2011
TAGTAAGTATTTTACTTGCACCTGGCTCAAAAATTGCTAATTTAGCGCGCGCGAAGAGTTTAAAAAATTAATTACAAGGATCATTTATGTCAGATTTAAATAAAATTATAGAAGATTTATCGAAGTTAACTGTAGTTGAAGCAGCCGAACTTTCAAAACAATTAGAAGAGAAATGGGGAGTTACTGCAGCAGCTCCAGTAGCAGCAGCAGCAGCACCAGGCGCGGCACCAGCCGGAGAAGAAAAATCAGAATTTTCTTTATTTTTAGCAGCCGCAGGCGATAAAAAAATAAATGTAATAAAAGAAGTTAGGGCAATTACAGGCCTAGGTTTAAAAGAAGCAAAAGATTTAGTTGAAGGAGCTCCTAAAGAAATTAAAGCAGGTGTTCCGAAAAAAGAAGCCGACGAATTTAAGAAAAAACTTGAGGCAGCCGGCGCTAAAGTAGAATTAAAGTAAATTAAAATTTAAGACTTAAATTATTGCGAAGTAATTCTCGTAATAAAACTATTTAATGGAATTATCTTTTACTCAAAAAAAAAGTATCAGGAAAAGTTTTGGTAAGCTAAAAGAGGGTTTATCAATACCAAATTTAATTGAAGTTCAAAAAAATTCTTACCAAGAGTTTTTATCTTCTAAAGCCCTTAATGAACAAATGGATGTCTTGTCAAAAGGCATAGATAAAGTATTCAAAAGCATTTTCCCTATCGATGATAATTCAGACAAGTCTACCCTTGAATATATTTCATACAAGTTAGAAAAACCAAAATTTGACGTATTGGAGTGCAAACAAAGAAGTTTGACATATTCCGCATCATTAAAAGCCAATTTAAGATTAGTTGTTTATGATATTGATACAGAAAATAATACCAAGCAAATTTTATCAGCCAAAGAACAAGAAGTATTTATAGGTGAGCTTCCATTAATGACTCCAAGCGGAACATTTGTAGTTAACGGTGTGGAAAGAGTAGTAGTAAATCAAATGCACAGAAGTCCCGGTGTATTTTTTGACCATGACAAAGGCAAAACACACTCGAGTGGTAAGCTCTTGTTTAATTGTAGAATTATTCCTGGCAGGGGATCCTGGTTAGATTTTGAATTTGATCCAAAAGATATTTTATACTTCAGAATTGATAGGAAAAAGAAACTTCCTATAACCACTATACTGTTTGCATTAGGCTTATCCAAAGAAAAAATTATTAAAAGTTTTTATTCAACAAGTAAATATAATTATGACGAGAAAAATAATAAATGGATTACGTCATTTGATATAAATAATTATAAGAGGCCTGTTAAGTTAACTTTTGATTTAATCGACGCTAAAAGTAATAAGAAAGTGTTGTCGAAAGGAGAAAAATTGAATTTTATAATTGCAAAAAAACTTGAAGAAAAAAACCTTAAAGAAATTTTTGTTTCTAATGATGAGCTAATAGGAAAATATACCTCAAAAGACTTAAATGAGAAAAATAACAACATTTTTCTCCCGTCTGGCTCAGATATAAATGATGAAACATTAGAAAAAATAAAAAGTGAACAAATTAAATCTTTAGAACTTGTTAATATTGATCCGATTAATAAAGGACCTTATCTACTAGAAACTTTAAAAATAGATAAGAACCTCAACAAAACTGATGCTCTGAATGACATCTACAAAGTATTAAGACCTGGAGAAGCACCAACCATTGAAATTGCAGAAGATGTTTTTAAAAATCTTTATTTTAATAAAGATAGATACGATCTTTCAGAAGTAGGAAGAGTTAAACTAAATTCTAAACTTAATTTAAAAAGAGATGAAAAAGATAACACTCTAAATAATGAAGATATAATTGCTATAATTAAATTTATGCTCGATCTAAGGGATGGAAAAGGTGAAGTAGATGACATAGATCACTTGGGTAATAGAAGAGTCAGATCGGTTGGAGAACTTGTTGAAAATCAATTTAGAATAGGTCTTTTAAGAATGGAGAGAACTGTAAAAGAAAAAATGTCTACTTTCTTAGAGATAGAATCTGCCATGCCACAAGATTTAATTAATGCTAAACCAATTACAACATCTTTAAAAGATTTCTTCGCGACTTCTCAACTATCTCAATTCATGGATCAAACCAATCCACTATCAGAAATTACTCATAAAAGGCGTGTATCTGCACTTGGACCAGGAGGTTTGACAAGAGAAAGAGCAGGGTTTGAAGTAAGAGATGTTCATCCAACCCACTACGGAAGAATTTGTCCTATAGAAACACCTGAAGGGCCAAATATTGGATTAATAAATAGTCTAGCAACATATTGTCGAGTAAATAAATTTGGATACATAGAGAGCCCATATAAAAAAGTGATAAAAGGAAAGGTCACTAGTGAAATTGAATATCTATCTGCTATAGAAGAGGAAAAATATACTATAGCCCAAGCCAATTCATCACTAAATCAAGATGGTTCTTTTGAAGAAGAACTAGTAGCTTGTAGAAAAAATTTAAATTTTCAATTATCTAATAAAGATAATATAGACTACATTGACGTTTCACCAAAACAACTAGTTTCAGTCGCTGCCGCATTAATTCCATTTCTTGAAAACGATGATGCTAACAGAGCCTTGATGGGCTCTAATATGATGAGACAGGCTGTGCCATTATTAAAACCAGAGTCTCCTTTGGTAGGCACAGGTATTGAGTCAGATGTAGCATTAGACTCAGGTGTAACAATTGTTGCAAAAAGAAGTGGAGTAGTTGACAAAATTGATGGAAAAAGAATAGTTGTAAAAGCAACAGAGGTAAGGGATTTATCACAGTCAGCTGTAGATATTTATAATCTTTCTAAATTTAAAAGATCTAACCAAAACACCTGCATTAATCAAAAGCCATTGGTTAAAGTTGGTGATCAGGTAAAAAAAGGAGATATTATTGCTGATGGTCCCGCTACAAAGCTTGGTGAATTAGCGTTAGGTAAAAATGTTACTGTAGCTTTTATGCCATGGCAGGGTTACAATTTTGAAGACTCTATTTTAATATCAGAAAGATGTGTAACTGATGATGTATTTACATCTATACACATAGAAGAATACGAGGCTATGGCTCGTGACACTAAACTTGGGGCAGAAGAAATAACTAGAGACATTCCAAACGTAAGTGAGGAAAGTTTACGTAACTTAGATGAGTCAGGGATAGTTTACGTTGGTGCTGAAGTAAAACCTAGTGATATTTTAGTTGGAAAAGTTACACCAAAAAGTGAAACCTCATCTAGCCCAGAGGAAAAACTTTTAAGATCAATTTTTGGTGAAAAAGCTACTGACGTAAGAGACTCTTCATTAAAACTTCCATCAGGTAGCGCAGGAGTAGTGATTGATGTTAGAGTTTTTAACAGGCACGGAATTGAAAAAGATGAAAGATCAATAGCTATAGAAAGGTCAGAAATTGAATTAGTTCAAGAAGATAGAAAAGTAGAAGAAGAAATTTTAAATAGAAATATTAAATCTAGAGCTACTGATTTATTAAAAAACCAGTCAATAAATAAAAATTATAAACAATTAAAAGCTGGACTAACATTAAATGATAATGACTTAGCAGATTTAGGATTGAAAGACTTATGGAAAATATCTTTTAAAGAAGACAAAATAAATGAGAATATATTAAAACTTAAAAATCAATATGATAATGCTTTAGAAGATATTAACTTAAGATTTGACGATAAAGTTAATAAGATACAACAAGGTGACGATTTACTTCCTACAGTAATGAAAGTTGTGAAAGTTTTCGTTGCAGTAAAAAGAAGGCTTATGCCCGGTGATAAAATGGCAGGTCGACACGGTAACAAAGGAGTAGTCAGCAAAATAGTTCCGGTAGAGGATATGCCTTATATGGAAAATGGTAAGCCAGTAGATATTGTTTTAAATCCATTAGGAGTGCCGAGCAGGATGAATGTAGGTCAAATTCTAGAAACACATTTAGGATGGTCTTGCTCAGAATTAGGAGATCAAATTAAATCTCATATGAAAAATTTTGAAAATGAATTTGAAAAATTAAAAAGTAAATTAAAAGACATATATGGAAAAGAATATTACGAAAGAATTATTTCTAAATTATCCAAAAAGGAGATATTCGAACTTCTACAAAATATTTCTAATGGTATACCTATAGGAACCCCTGTGTTTGATGGAGCTTCCACAAAGGATATTACTAAAATGTTGGATTTAGCAAAATTGCCTTTAAGCGGCCAGACAAATCTTTGGGATGGTAGAACAGGCGAAAGATTTGACAGACCTGTAACAGTAGGAACAATTTATATGCTAAAACTTAATCACCTGGTTGAAGATAAAATTCATGCGAGATCTACAGGACCATATAGCTTAGTTACACAACAGCCTTTGGGTGGTAAAGCACAATTAGGCGGACAAAGATTTGGAGAAATGGAGGTATGGGCTCTAGAAGCTTACGGAGCATCATATTCATTACAAGAAATATTAACTGTAAAATCAGATGACGTTGCAGGTAGAACAAAAGTTTATGAAACAATTGTTAAAGGTAATAACAATTTTGAGTCAGGTGTTCCCGAGTCATTTAACGTTTTAATAAAAGAGATAAGAGCATTAGGCTTAAACATTGAGTTGAATTAATATTATGGCAAAAAATCTAACAAAAAACATTGATAATCGAAATCTTTCTTCAGAAAACAATTTCGGTAGTATAAAAATTACTTTAGCTAGCCCGGATAAAATAAAATCTTGGTCTTTCGGAGAAATTAAAAAACCTGAAACTATAAATTATAGAACTTTTAGACCAGAAAAAGACGGCCTTTTTTGCTCGAGAATTTTTGGTCCCGTTAAAGATTATGAGTGTCTTTGTGGAAAGTATAAAAGAATGAAGTTTAGAGGAATTATATGTGAAAAATGTGGGGTAGAAGTTACAAAATCAAATGTAAGACGTGAAAGAATGGGCCACATCGATTTAGCGTGTCCCGTAGCTCATATATGGTTTTTAAAATCACTACCTAGTAGAATTTCTTTAGCAATAGACATGAAGTTAAAAGAAGTAGAAAAAGTACTTTATTTTGAGAGCTTCATAGTAATTGAGCCAGGTTTAACAAAATTAAAAAAAGGTCAACTGCTGAACGAAGAAGATCTCATTAAAGCACAAGATGAGTACGGAGAGGACGCGTTTAATGCTGGAATAGGAGCTGAAGCAGTTAGAGAAATACTTATAAATCTTGATCTTAAATCAGAACAAAAAAAATTAAGAGAGTCATTAAAAGAGATTAAATCAAAGGTCACAGAGGAAAGAACTATAAAAAGACTTAAACTAATCGAGTCATTTATAAATTCTGGAAATAAACCTGAATGGATGATTTTAACAACAGTGCCAGTAATACCACCTGAATTAAGACCTCTTGTTCCATTGGATGGAGGAAGGTTTGCCACTTCAGATCTTAATGATCTTTATAGACGAGTTATTAATAGAAATAATAGGCTTAAAAGGCTTTTAGATTTAAAAGCGCCAGATATCATCGTAAGAAATGAGAAAAGAATGCTTCAAGAGTCAGTCGATGCCCTTTTCGACAATGGAAGAAGAGGAAGAGTTATAACTGGAACAGGTAAGAGACCTTTAAAATCTCTAGCTGAGATGTTGAAAGGAAAACAAGGAAGATTTAGACAAAACTTACTTGGAAAGAGAGTAGACTACTCAGGTAGATCAGTAATAGTTGTTGGTCCAGAACTTAAATTACATCAATGCGGTTTACCAAAAAAAATGGCATTAGAACTTTTTAAACCCTTTTTGTATGCAAGACTAGATAAGTTAGGTTTAGCTACTACAATTAAACAAGCTAAACGATTAGTAGAAAAAGAAAAGAGTGAAGTTTGGGATGCTTTAGAACACATTATTAGAGAACATCCAGTTCTCTTAAATCGGGCACCTACTTTACACAGACTGGGTGTTCAAGCTTTTGAAGCAAAATTAATCGAAGGTAATGCAATAGAACTTCACCCATTAGTTTGCGCAGCTTTTAACGCTGATTTTGATGGAGATCAAATGGCTGTGCATATTCCTTTAAGTCTTGAGGCGCAATTAGAGGCAAGAGTCCTCATGATGTCTACTAATAATATATTAAGTCCTTCAAATGGAAAACCAATTATAGTGCCCAGTCAAGATATAGTGTTAGGTATTTATTATTTATCCCAAACCTCTAAATCTGATAAGCCAAAAGGAGTCTTTTCTAATATTGATGAAATTGAACAAGCATTAGAAAATAAGTCAATAAGTCTTCACACTAAAATTATCTCAATATTTGAAACAGTTGATCAAAGCAATAAACCTGTAAAACAAAAGTATTCTAGTACAGCTGGCAGGTTCTTATTAGCAAATTTATTGCCCAAAAATCACAATATAAAATTTACTTTGGTTGATAAATTATTAACTAAAAAAAATGTTTCTGAGGTTATTGATACAATTTTTAGATATTGTGGACAAAAAGAAACTGTAATATTTTGCGATAGAATAAAAACCTTAGGATTTAAACATGCTTTCAAAGCAGGAATTTCGTTTGGAAAAGATGATTTAATAATACCTAAAACCAAAGAAAATTTAATTAATGACACAAAGAAAAAAATAGAAGAGTATGAAAAACAATATTCTGATGGACTTATAACAAGAGGGGAAAAATATAATAAGGTTGTTGATATATGGTCTAAATGCACTGATACTGTTGCAAACGAGATGATGAAAGAGATTTCCTCTGCTGAAAAAGTTTATGAAAATGATAGGATAGAAACAAACTCTGTGTATATGATGGCTGACTCAGGAGCTAGAGGATCTCAGGCTCAAATGAAACAGTTGGCCGGAATGAGAGGATTAATCGCAAAGCCATCAGGCGAAATTATAGAAACTCCAATTATATCCAATTTCAAAGAAGGGTTATCAGTTCTTGAGTATTTCAATTCAACTCACGGAGCAAGAAAAGGACTGGCTGACACTGCTCTTAAAACAGCTAACTCAGGTTATTTAACAAGAAGATTGTGCGATGTTGCTCAAGATATACAAATAACCTCTGCAGAGTGTGATATCAAAAAGAGATCTTCAATAAATATCTCAGAAATCATTGAGGGTGGTAATATTTTAGTTAGCTTATCTGAAAGAGTTTTAGGAAGAGTAATAGCTGAAAACATAAAGCATCCCATAAGTGGTGAAGCAATTATAAGTAAAGGAAAATTAATTAATGAAGAAGATTGTGAAAAAATAGATGCAGCAGGTGTAAAATCAGTACAGGTATATTCTGTAATCACTTGTGCTTCAAAAAAAGGGGTTTGCGCAACATGTTATGGTAGAGACTTGTCCAGAGGTAAACTAGTAAGTATAGGTGAAGCAATTGGCATGATAGCTGCGCAATCAATAGGTGAACCAGGGACGCAATTAACAATGAGGACCTTCCACGTAGGTGGAACTGCTCAAATTAAAGAGGAGTCTCAAATAATTTCTCAAACAAAAGGAAAATTAAAAATTATAAATAAAAATCTTATAGAAGATTCTAAAAAAAATATAATCGTAATGGGTAGAAATACTCAATTAAGTATTGAAGATGACAACAAAAGACAATTAGCAATATATAAAGTCAATTATGGTTCTAAGTTATTCTTTAAAGATGGAGACAATATTGAAAAAGGAAAAAAAATAGCTGAATGGGACCCATATACTTTACCAGTAATAGCCGAGACATCTGGAATAGTAAATTATATGGATCTAGTAGAAGGAACATCAATTACTGAAACTCTAGACGATGCTACAGGTATATCATCCAAATCAGTTACAGATTGGAAATCAGTAAGTAAAAATTCTGAATTAAAACCTAGATTAACTTTGAGAACTGACAAAGGTGAAATCATAAAAAAAGCAGATGGTAATGAAGCCAGATACTATCTAGTTCCAGACACGATACTTTCCGTAAAAGACGGTCAAAAAGTTTCTGCTGGCGATGTACTAGCGAGACTACCAAAAGAAACTTCAAAAACAAAAGATATTACTGGTGGTTTGCCAAGAGTTGCTGAACTTTTTGAAGCTAGAAGACCGAAAGATAGCGCAATAATAGCAGAAAATGACGGAGTAATAGAATTTGGAAAAGAAGTAAGAGGAAAACAAAAAATATCAATTGTTTCCACTAAAGGAGAAACATCAAATTATTTAATTCCAAAAGGAAAACATGTGAACTTTAACCAAGGTGAAAAAATTAAGAAAGGTGAATATTTATTAGACGGAAGCCCTGCACCACATGATATTTTAAGGATACTAGGCGTAGAAAAACTCACTGAATATTTTGTTAGTGAAGTTCAAGAAGTTTATAGATTACAGGGAGTTGTAATAAATGATAAACACATTGAAACAATTGTGAGACAAATGCTTAAAAAAGTTGAGGTTAAAGATCCTGGAGATTCTGAACTTTTATTTGGTGAAATTATAGACTTAAATGATATAAAAAATATTAATGAAAAATTAACAGAAGATAAGAAAAAACCAGTTTCTTTTGAAAGAGTTCTTTTAGGTATCACAAAAGCATCATTACAAACGAATTCTTTCATATCTGCTGCATCATTCCAAGAAACTACTAGAGTATTAACAGATGCTTCAATTAAAGGAAAAATTGATAACCTAGAGGGATTAAAAGAAAACGTTATAGTTGGAAGATTGGTCCCAGCCGGTACAGGATTAACTAAAATGGGTTGGGATAAAGAGGCTCAAAAAGAAGATCAGCTCAGATTAGAGGAATTAAAAAAAGAAGAGCAAGAAACCGCGCCTGCGGCTGAATAATTGCTTCTTTTAATCAATAAAAAAGCCAAAAATCGTTGACATTTCTAGCTTCGATGCTAGTTTAGCGCAATTTTGAAAGTTAGAAGTAAGGTTGAATTTAACCTTAAACACTAACAATAATTTTAACAAGGTTTTCCTTTCTTTTGCTTCAAAATATATTATGCCGACTATAAACCAGTTAATTAAAAAAGGTCGAACTAAACCTTTGATTAGGAATAAAGTTCCTGCTCTACAAAAACAACCTCTCAAAAGAGGTGTTTGTGTTAAGGTATACACAACTACTCCTAAAAAACCAAACTCAGCATTAAGAAAAGTTGCCAGAGTAAGACTGTCCAATGGATTTGAAGTTACAGCCTACATTCCAGGAGAAGGCCACAATTTACAAGAACACTCGGTAGTGATGATAAGAGGTGGAAGAGTAAAAGACTTACCTGGTGTAAGATATCATATCTTAAGGGGTAATCTTGATACTCAAGGGGTTGCTAATAGAAAGAAAAGGCGATCTCTTTACGGAACAAAGAAACCTAAATAATTTTATGTCTAGAAAAAGAAAAGCACCTGTTAGAAAAATATATCCTGATCCAAAATATCGATCTGTTGTAATATCAAAATTTATAAACTCAATTATGTACGATGGAAAAAGATCAACCGCTGAAAAAATTTTATATGATGCTTTGGACAAAATTAAGGAAAAAGGAAAAGACGACCCACTTAAAGTTTTTAATAGTGCGATAAGCAATGTAAAACCAAACCTAGAAGTTCGATCAAGAAGAGTGGGAGGCGCTACGTATCAAGTTCCAGTAGAAGTCAAGGCCAACAGGGGGCAAGCTTTAGCTTTAAGATGGTTAATTGATGCTACTAGAAAAAGAAAAAATAAAACAATGTCAGAAAAATTATATTTCGAAATACTTGACGCTTCGCAAAATAAAGGTTCAGCAATTAAAAAAAGAGAAGATACACATAAAATGGCAGAGTCTAATAAAGCTTTTGCTCATTTCAGGTGGTAATTTATGTCAAAAAAATATTCATTAGATAAATATCGTAACATTGGTATCATGGCTCACATTGATGCTGGTAAAACAACTACGACTGAAAGAATTTTATATTATACAGGCAAAAGTCATAAAATTGGAGAAGTTCATGATGGAGCAGCTACAATGGATTGGATGGAACAAGAACAAGAGAGAGGTATAACAATTACTTCTGCAGCAACTACTTGTTTTTGGAGAGATCATAGAATTAATATTATAGATACTCCAGGCCATGTAGATTTTACTATTGAGGTGGAGAGATCATTAAAAGTTTTAGACGGTGCCGTAGCAGTTTTTGACGGTGTAGCCGGAGTTGAACCTCAATCGGAAACTGTTTGGAGACAAGCAGATAAATATAAGGTTCCAAGAATATGTTTTGTTAATAAATTAGACAGAACAGGCGCAGATTTTTTTAGATGCGTTGATATGATAAAAGATAGACTAGGAGCTAAGCCACTAGTTTTACAATTACCAGTAGGTTCCGAAGCAGATTTAAAAGGTATAGTTGATCTAGTTAAAATGAAAGCTGTTATTTGGCAAAACGAAGACTTAGGAGCTAAATTTGATCTAGTAGATATTCCTGCTGAACTAAAAGAAAAAGCCAATCAATACAGAAAAGAATTAGTTGAAACAGCGGTAGAAGAAGATGAAAAATTAATGGAAGATTATTTAAATGGAAAAGAGCCAACAGAGGAACAATTAATCAAATGTATAAGAAAAGGAACTTTAGGATTTAATTTTGTTCCTATAACAACTGGTTCTGCTTTCAAAAATAAAGGCGTTCAACCATTACTAGATGCAGTAATAGATTATTTACCTAGCCCTGAGGATTTAAAATCAATAGAGGGAACTAAATTAGGATCAGATGAAAAAGTTCAGATGAAATTTGCTGATAATGAGCCATTTTCTGGCCTAGCGTTTAAAGTCGCTAATGATCCCTTTGTTGGATCTTTAACTTTCATCAGAATTTATTCTGGCACATTAAAATCAGGTACATCTGTTTACAATTCTTCAAAAGAAAAATCTGAAAGAGTTGGAAGAATGCTTTTGATGCACGCAAATAGCAGAGAAGATATTAAAGAAGCAAATGCAGGGGACATAGTAGCTTTGGCAGGATTAAAATATACAATAACTGGTCACACATTATGCGGAGAAGACAATCCGGTATTATTAGAACCTATGGAATTTCCTGATCCAGTAATTGAAATTGCTGTTGAACCAAAAACTAAGGGTGATCAAGAAAAAATGGGAGAAGCTTTAGGCAGGTTAGCTAAAGAAGATCCTTCATTTAGAGTGACGTCAGATGAAGAGTCAGGTCAGACAATTATTAAAGGTATGGGAGAATTACATTTAGACATTATTGTTGATAGAATGAAAAGAGAATTTAAAGTTGAAGCAAATATTGGAGCTCCTCAAGTTGCTTACAGAGAAACTATTCTTGGATCTTCAGAGGTAACTTATATACATAAAAAACAAAGCGGCGGCGCAGGTCAATTTGCGAAAGTCACTTTACTTGTTGAACCTTTAGAACCAGGAAAAGGCAGAGAGGTTGAAAATAAAATTAAAGGCGGAGCTATACCTAAAGAATTTATTCCAGGTGTAGAAAAAGGTGTAGAGAGCGTTGCTGATAGCGGAATTTTAGCTGGATTTCCACTAATTGATTACAAAGTAACAATTATAGATGGTTTACATCACGATGTTGACTCGAGCGTTTTAGCTTTTGAAATAGCTAGCAGAATGTGTTTTAGAGACGCTTGTACAAAGGCGCAATTAAAATTACTTGAACCTATAATGAAAGTTGAGGTGGTGACACCAGAAGATTTTATGGGTGATGTAATTGGGGATCTTAATAGTCGAAGAGGTCAAGTAGGTTCTACAGAACCGAGAGGCAATGCTACAGCAATACAAGCAACAGTTCCTCTAGCAAATATGTTTGGTTATATAAACAACCTTCGATCCTCAACACAAGGAAGAGCTCAATATACAATGCAGTTTAGTCATTATGATAAGGTGCCACAAAATGTTCAGGACGAGGTAACAAAGAAATTAGCATAATATGGAAAATCAAAATATCAGAATTCACCTAAAAGCTTACGACAATAAAATTTTAGATCTATCTACTGAGGAAATTGTAAATACTGCAAAGAGAACAGGTGCACAAGTAAAGGGTCCTATACCTTTGCCTACTAGAATTGAAAGGTACACCGTTTTAAGATCACCTCACATTGATAAAAAAAGCCGTGAACAATTTGAGTCAAGAACACATAAAAGATTGATAGATATTATTGAACCCACTCCTCAAACAGTCGAAGCTTTGATGAAATTAGATTTAGCTTCAGGAGTAGATATAGAGATTAAAATATAATTATGAGTATTGGATTAATAGGAACTAAATTAGGTATGACCAGAGAATTTATACAATCTGGCCAATCTGTACCAGTGACTGTAATTAAAATAGAAACAGGTCGTGTTATAGATATTATTCAAAAAGATAAAAGAGGATACTCTGCAGTGAAAATTGGATACTTTAAAACAAAAAACTCTAAACTAACTAAACAAATGAAAGGTTTTTTTGCTAAAAAAAACACAGAGCCAAAAAAAATTTTAAAAGAATATAGAGTTGAAAACACTGAAAATTTTAAAACAGGAAATGAGTTAGGTTTAGAACTACTAAAAGATAAAAAATTTGTTGATGTAAGATCAAAAACTATTGGAAAAGGATTTGCTGGAGCTATGAAAAGATGGAATTTTGGAGGATTACGTGCCTCTCACGGTGTTTCGGTTTCACATAGAGCCCATGGTTCAACTGGACAAAATCAAGACCCAGGAAGAGTTTTTAAAGGAAAAAAAATGGCTGGTCACATGGGAGATAAGTTTAGAACTATGCTTAATTTAGAAATAATTAAATCAGATCCGGATAACAATTTACTATATTTAAAAGGCTCCATTCCAGGTGGAAAAAACTCAACTATTTATTTAAGAGAGTCTGTAAAAAACATTAGAAGAAAAACTACTTTAGAAAAATATAACGACAAAATTAAAAAATCCGAAGCAGCAAAAGGAAAAAAGAAGTAAAATGAAAGTAAAATTATTGAATTTAGACAGTTCTAAAACAGAAATGATTGAAGTTTCAGACAAGATACTTAAACATAAAGTTAATTACAAATTAATCAAATCAGTAATTGATTGGCAATTAAATCATCTTAAACCTAGAACAGCTAAAACTAAACAGAAAAATGAAATTAAGGGTTCAACTAAAAAAATAGTTCCTCAAAAGGGTAGCGGTGGAGCCCGACATGCAAGTAGAAAAGCACCTATTTTTGTGGGCGGAGGTGTTGCGCATGGCCCCAAAGGAGCGGTGTACAAAATAAAGAAAATTAATAAAAAAGTGAGAAAATTGGCTCTTGCACATACTTTGTCGAAAAAAAATACAGATAAAAACTTATTTGTACTGTCAGATGTAAAAAAAGAAGTAAAAAAAACAAAAGAGTTTAATAATTTTTTAAAA
>MDTD01070152.1_pt1 | contig 13317 bp, 12 predicted proteins | sample 811221 | NCBI WGS metagenome assembly MDTD01 (sample SAMN05326646, study PRJNA326480) | marine metagenome | isolation source: seawater | place: Pacific Ocean: South West | collected 2011
TGATTTAGCTATAAAAGATTGAATCATTTTATAATTAGAGTATATTTTATTTATACCAAAAATTAAATTTTGAAAAATGCCATATTTTAAAAAATATTTTTTTTCTAAAGTTCCACTCCTAAATTTTTTATCAATTTTTACAATTGCACCAACATCAGATAACTTTTTATTTAACTCTCTATTTTCAAGAGTATATATCATAACAGTATCTATATTTTTTGATAAGTAATAACAAATTCTTTGTCCCATTTCTGGATGCCCCATATAATCTGATGCACCAGGTGAATAAATTGATATTTTCATTATTTATATAATATATCTAATTTTAAAGATTCATTTTCCCAAGAATAAGCATCAATTGCTTTTGTAATATTTTTACTTTTGAGTACAATATCTTTTTTATTAATACTATTTAAAAGAAACTTTAATTTTTCTACACTAGGGGTAACTTTCCAACCACAATTATATTTATTAATAACTGCACTCATCTCAGGAAAATCACTAACAATAATAGGAATATCAGAGCTTAAATATTCAAAAATTTTATTTGGAAGAGAGAGATAATAACTTTTACATGTATTCTCAATCAATGAAATTCCAATATCAGCTGATCTGGTTATTGACAATATTTGATCCTGTTTTACAGCTTTTTTAAAAATTATATTTTCATAGTGTCTAGAAAATTCGATAACTTTTTTTTGTAATGGACCAAAACCCATAAATACAATATATTTTGATGGCATTTTCTTAAAAGTTTCTAATATAATTTCAATTCCTCTACCATGATTGATAAGTCCTTGATAAATATAGATAGTTTTATTATTTGGAATATTAAATTCATCTCTTAAGGATAAATTATTAGTAGTTGAATTATTAATATTTTTATCAAAAGTATTTAATACAAAAGTTAAAATTTTATTAGGATATTTTTTTTTATATTCATTCATTATTGATTCATTTACTACTAAAATTTTATCAATAAACATGATGAAAAATCTTTCAATTAATTTAAAAATTAGTTTTTTCATTCCATGAACATTGACTCTTTCTGTTTCTAGTTCATGTGCATCATATATATTTACAGACTTAAATAATTTACCTATTATAGATAGATTTATTACTGTAATACTATGATAGTTTATATAGTTAGGCTTAATTTTTAAAAAAAACATAATTGAAACTATATTATAAAAAATAAAATCAATCCATTTAATATTAAAGAATGATTTAATTCTTATAACAACTACTTTATTATTTATACTAAAAACTAATTTTTGTTTTTTACCATAATCGGATTTTGCTAAAATATATACTTTATCAACAAGGTTATTTTGAGTAATATAATTTACTTCCTGAATTATTCTTTTTTCATAATCAAAATTAGAAGGATAAACGTGTATATTAGTTTTCATAAATAGAATCTCTTAAAAACAAATAAAAGAAAATAATTGATAAAATAACTCCATGAGTTAAAAGAACTACATTTAATGGACTACTAATAATTGACATAATTATAATTAGAATTATGCCAAAATATTTTGGGGAAATTTTTAATTTATCAATAGTTAGAAATATATAACATACCAATAAACTATAAATAAATACTCCAAAATACCCAAAATTCATAAACCCATCACTTAAAAAACCATTATTTGCTCCATGATTAATATTGTTAAAATATTCATAACCTATTAAATAAGATGGATTACTTATATAATAAGGATATGTAATGAAATATTTTAAAATACTATGAGATAAATACAAATAGCTATCTTTAAAAAAATCAAAATAAATTAAATTCAATTCAGGAGTTGTAAATAATGCTCTTTTGAAAATTAAAGATTCAAAAATAAAATTATCATAATACTCAGTAGATATATAACCAATAATAAGTAAAATAAATAAGGATATAATTTTATAATAAATGATTTTTTTAAAACTATTAATAAAGAAAATCAAAATAATTAATATACTTGAGAAAAGAACTGATTTGGATCCCTCTATTAAAAAAAGGTAATTTATTATTAAAAATAATATAATAAAGTGAAAATATTTTTTTTTGTTTAGAGCTATTAATATACCAAATGGAAGTATGACTTTGCTTAAGAAAGAAGTTAAATAACCATAAAAAGCTGATGTCATATCAAGATTTTCATTTCTAACTGAATAAATATCCTCTAGAAAAAAAAGATTAAAATTCAATGAAGTGCCAAATTTTAAAAGAACTGGAATAAAAAGAAAAACAGATAGAATTAAAAGAAAATTTTCTTTTCCTTTATTTATTGTATAGTCAAATCTTATTTTTTTGATTTTTAATTTATTTAACAAATAAATAAACAAAAAAGAAGACAAAAAAAACAAAGGGGTTACATTATTAAACTGATAAAAAACAGCATTTGGGAAAAAAATAAAAGTATAAAATATTAATGATATACAAAATATAAAATTTCTTTTATAAGATTTTTTAATTGTGTATAAAAGATAAATTTTAAAAACAAAAACAAATAGATATTTAAAAATGTTAAATTCATATCCAATAAATTCATTTTCATAATATATATATGCTTGAGAATATCTGAATTCAAATAATGATAAAATAAGTAAGTATAAAATATAAAATTTATTTGATTTCATTTAAGTTAAATAATTCCATAAATCTTTTAAGATTATAAAATCTCCATAAAACCCAGTCATTTTCTTTTAGAATTTTATTAAAAGAATTTCCAAACAAGGATTTAAAATAATATGAATCTTTAACTTCCTTTATATATTTATTTCTTTTTTCATTAAATAAAACATTAAAATCATAATCAAAACCAATTTTATCTGTTCTATTTGCTATGGTATCTATTTTATTTAATCTTAAATATTCTCTTAATAGGAATTTTCCATTTTCTCTAATCTTATAATTAACTGGAAGATTAACTCCAAAATTAACAATTCTATAATCTAGAAAAGGCAATCTACTTTCGACAGATTGTGACATTGAATTTTTATCTTCATAATTTAGTAAAACAGGTAATTGATATTTTAGTATTTCATTTCTTTGGAAATCAAAAAAATTAGAAAAGTGATTTAGATTATTGTTTTTATATAGAGTTCTAATAATTGAAAAATTTGAATGTTTAAACCTGTATATATTACCCAATAAATTAAAATATTTATTGTAAAAATAAAGTTTCTTTAAGGAAAATTGTCGTAATAATTGATATCTATCATATCCGTAAAATACTTCATCTCCACCTTGACCAGATAATAAGACTTTATATTTTTTTTTATTAGCAAAATTAAATATTTGATTTTGAGCATAAATTGACATACTTCCAAAAGGCTCTTCTTGACATAAAATTAAATCATTTAAAGTTTTGTCATCGTGGGCCTCATTAATATGATAAACATTTAGGTTTTCATTTTTTGAAAATTCATCCACATATTTTTTTTCTGAAAATTTTTTTGAATGAAAATGAAAAGCAGATATTGAATTGTTATTTAATAAATCATTTGAAACTTTTGTTATTATAGTACTATCTACTCCTCCACTGAAAAGTGTTCCAACTTTAACATCTGACCTTAATCTTAATTTAACTGAATCTTTAATTAAATAATCAAATTTTTCTAATGAATTTGAAAAAGAGAGGTTATTTTCTTTTTTTTCTATATCATAATATTTTTTTTTTATGCAATTAAGATTTTTATCAAATTTTATAACTGTAGAATTAGAAACTTTTTTAATTTCATTAAAAAATGTATTATCAGTATGATTTATTTTTAACATAAATAAATAATCGTAAACAATATTCTTATTTACAGATCTATCGGTAAAATCTAATATTTGTTTAATTTCTGAGCTATAATAAATAAAATCCTCACTTTCAAAATAGTACAGTGGTTTAATCCCAAATCGATCTCTAGAAATGATAATTTCGTCGTTAAAGAAATCATAAATACAAAATGACCACATTCCATTTAATTTTTCTACAAAATCTATTCCATAATAATCATAAGAAGCCATGATAACTTCAGTATCAGAACTAGAATTAAATAAATATCCTTTTACTTTAAGATCCTGTTTTAATTCTTTATAGTTAAATATTTCTCCATTAAATACAATTACGTATTTATCTAAATACTTCATTGGTTGATGTCCTTTAGGAGATAAATCAATTATTGATAATCTATTAAAACCTAAATTAATTTTGTCAGATTTAAAAATACCAGAAGCATCAGGTCCTCTATGAATTGCTTTACCATTCATGATATTTATAGAATTATCTGGAATTTTTTTTCCTTTACTTATAATTACAGAAATACCACACATTTTTATTAAATATATTTTAATAAATTTTCAAAAAATCTTTTCTCTTTAGAGGTTCTTAAATAATTATTATGATATAAAAAAGTTAAGTTACCAGAATAAAATTTTGTTATTTCTAAAATATTCTTAAATGTATCAAGATTTTTATCATTTTTTAGATTAACATCCATAATAAGTAATGGATAAATGAAAAAGTTAAATGCTTTTTTAGAATCAAAATTAAATGGTTTATAATCAAAACATATATTTAATTTATTTATATCATTTATATAGATTAATTTATATCTAATCTTAACAAGATGACATACAGATTTTGCCCATGTAGGAATAACTAATGGAATTTTATTATGATATTTATTTAGAACATCTTTAAGATCTCCTCTAAAAACAGTATTATAATATAATTTTTCTTTAATATTTGTGATTGAATACCCTGCAAGGTTTATTTTTAAATCATATTTTAAAATATATATTGATAATGCAATTGCATGTTTAAAAAATGAATCAGATATTAAAACAAACTTATCTTGCATTATTTTTAGTTGATAAGTATGAAAAATATAATTGAAGTGAATACATTATTATACATGCTAAAACATAATATATAGAAGTTACAAATATATTTAGGTTAAATATTATACATATTAATAATACAAAGTTTATGGTAATACTGAAAATAATCTGCCATACTAAATCTAATTTAAAATTTCTATATGCATGAATAATTGATCCACTAAATGGAGATAAAGTGACCATAAAAAAAGCTAAGAATAATAATATTTTAGAAAAATAACTTATTTCAATATATTCATTAGGGAAGATTAAAATAATTAAATAATCAATTAAAAAATATACAAGAGTAAAAGGAATACTTAAAATAAATATGATTTTAAGTAAATTATATAAAGCCTTATTAAAATTAAATTCATTTAAACTATAAACTACAATCTGTCTAAAATAGTCTTGAACAATTGTTGCAATAAAAGAACATGGAATCATAATATAAGAAAAAGCTTTATAGAATAAACCAACCATATTTTTATCATAAAAAAAATAAAATAAAAAAAATATGATTTCGGAGGAAAGTTTATTTAAAATCTGACCTGGTAAAATAAGATTAATATCTTTTAAATTTTCAGGAACGATATTATTCAATGTTAAAATATTATTTAATGTAATTTTTGAAAAAAATATAAAATAGATAGAACAAACTAACCATGATAAAAAATATGAAAAAATCATACCTTTATATCCATACATAAAATACGAAAATAAAATTAATAGAAATGAGTAAATAGAACCTCTTAGTAATTTTGAAAAAGATGAGATGAATATCTTATTAATTCTAAAATTATAATAATAAAAAGAAATGCATAAATTAATTAAAAATACATTAATTGGCATTAAATAAAATATGTTAGGACTTAGATCAGTAATTTGTTGAAGAGTATCAGAAAATATTATAACAATTATTAAAATAAAGATATTTAGAATAAATGAAGTAATTAATGATGACTTTAAAATACTTAAAACTTTATTTATATTTTTTTCTGTTGGAATTAATATATTAAATCCTAATCCTGTTAAGACAGCTAATATATTTACCGATGAAATATAAATAGCTAAGTTTCCAAAATCACTAGGAATTACATTTAAATAATTAGTAATAATAGGAAATGAAAATAAAGGGAGAATCTGACCTATCCCAGTGAAAAAAGCTAAATTAAAGAATTTATTTAATTTATAATTTTTATAAAATTTAGAATTTTTAATTTTTTTCAAATAATAAAAAAGATTATTTATTAAATATACTGTGATGAAAAGATGAATCTTTTGTTAGTTTATCATTTCTAATTTTATGAACAATTTCAATTGCTTTTCTAGTATCATCTAAACCATAGCCACCCCCATCTAGAATATCTTTATAAACTAATGTATGTAAATCAGTGAAACCACCACTAAATTCTAATTCCTCTTCATTAATTTTTATTGATCTATAAGTAGTTTGATTATTATCTATAATACTTTTAGGAAGATATTTATCATCTGTAGATAAAAACCATGATACATTAGCTCGCTTAAGCTGTAAATAACCAGATATAACATTTTTTTTTCTAGAAATAACTTTATTGATTTCAACATCACCAAATAACCAGATTAACATATCAAAAAAATGAACACCAATATTAGTTGCTACTCCTCCTGATTTACTCTCATCACCCTTCCAAGAAGTATTATACCAATTTCCTCTGGAGGTGATATATGTTAATTCAATATTATATTTTTCATGATAATTATTCTTAATAATTTTATTTCTAAGAGAAATTATAGAAGGATGAACTCTTAATTGTAAAACATTATATACTTTCCTATTTGTAATTTTCTCAACATTTTGCAACTTATCAATATTCCAAGGATTTAGAACTAATGGTTTTTCACATATTACATCAGCACCCGATCTTAATGCAAAACGAATATGAGCATCATGTAAATAATTAGGTGAACAAATACTTACATAATCTATATTTATATTCTGCTCATATTTTAATTTTTCTATATGCCTATCAAATCTTTCAAATTCGGTAAAAAAATGAGTTTTTGGGAAATAAGAATCTAGAATACCAACGCTATCAGATGGATCTAAAGATGCTAGTAATGTATTTCCAGTATCTTTAATTGCTTTCATGTGTCTAGGAGCTATATAACCTGCAGCACCTATTAATGCGAAGTTTTTTTTATTCATTTATTTTAATTAATTTATTTTTTATTAATTGATATTTTGAACTCGACTTAGAGCAAAAAGCAAAATTATTATTATCTAATTCTAATCTTTCACCATATTCACTCATCCAACCTACCTTTTTAGCAGGATTTCCAATTACTAATTCATAATCAAATACTTCTTTTGTTACAACAGATCCAGCACCAATAAATGCATATTTTCCAACTTTATTACCACAAATGATAGTTGCATTAGCTCCTATAGTAGCTCCTTTTTTAATAATTGTTTTTAAAAATTCATTTTGTCTATTTATTGCGCTTCTTGGATTTATAACATTAGTAAAAACCATTGAAGGTCCAAGAAAAACATCATCTTCACAAATTACACCAGTATAAACCGAAACGTTATTTTGTATCTTTACATTATTACCAATTATAACATTTGGAGATATAACTACATTTTGACCAATATTGCAATTTTTACCTATTTTTGAATTCTTCATTAAGTGTGAAAAATGCCAAATTTTTGAATTATCTCCAATTACTACATTATCATCAATGAAAGAACTTTCATGAACAAAGTATTTTTTCATAATTTATTATTAAAAAACTCTAATACTTTTTGAATAATTTTATTTTGATTAGAGGTTTCTATTTCCGTGTGAATAGGTAAAGATAATATTCTTTTGCATATATTTTCAGTGTTTTTAAGTTCAAAATTTGAATCAAATAATTTATTAAATGCCTTTTGATTATAAAGTGGAAGAGGATAATAAATCATTGATGGTATATTATTTTTATATAAAAAATTTTTTAAACTATCTCTTAAATTAGAATTTATTAAAATGCTATATTGGTGATAAATATGTTTGGAAAAAGAAAAAGTGTATGGGACTTTTATATAATCTGATATTTCTTTAAAATGAGAATTATAGGTTTCTGCCATTTTAATTCTGGAATTATTAAAATCATCAATATATTTTAATTTTACATTTAATATTGATGCTTGAATAGAATCTAATCTAGAATTTACCCCAAGAATATCATGGTAATACTTTTTACTTTGACCATGATTACAAATCATTTTAATTCTTTTATATAGTTTTGTATTATTAGTAAATATAGCACCTCCATCACCATAACAGCCCAAATTTTTCGAAGGAAAAAAAGATGTTGTACCTATATCACCAATAGTTCCTGTCATTTTAACCTCTCCATTTTTAAATTTAAAATTTGATCCAAAAGCTTGAGCGTTATCTTCAACAACAAATAAATTATATTTTTTAGCAAAAGATAATATTGGTTCCATATCACACGATTGTCCAAAAAGATGAACAGGGATTATTGCTTTAGTTTTTTTTGTAATTTTATTTTTAATATGATCTATTGATATATTAAAACTTTTATAATCAACATCTACTAATACAGGTTTTAAACCAAGTAAAACTAATATTTCTAAAGTAGCAACATATGTAAATGCAGGACAAATAACTTCATCTCCTTTCTTTAAGTTTAAAGCCATAAATGAAATTTGAAGAGCATCTGTTCCATTTGCACAAGGAATTACATGTTTTACATTTAGATATTTCTTTAAAGAATTTGTAAATAAATCAACATCAGGACCATTTATGAATTTTGTAGAATTTATAACATTTGAAATACTTAAATCAATCTCATTTTTTAATTTTAGATATTGATTCTTTAAATCAACCATTTCAATATTCATAATTAATTATTTTTTTATACCACATTATTGTTTCTATTAACCCATTATCAATAGATGTAAATGAATCGAAATCAATATTTTTTTTCATTAAAGAATTATCCATAATTCTTAACTTACTACCCTCAGGTTTATTAGAATTAAACTCAATTTTACCTTTAAAATTTAATATTGATGAAATTTTATAAGATAAATCTTTAATTGAAATATTCTCACCATTAGAGATATTTAATACCAAATTAGTATTTATATTATTATCTAACAGTGAATATATAATTTTAATTAAATCTTTAACAAATAAAAATTGACGAACTGATCTACCTGATCCCCAAACTTCAACTACTTTCTCATTATTAATTTTTGCATTATGAAATTTACGAATTAAAGCAGGTATAACTCTAGAATCTTTAGGATTAAAATTATCATATGGGCCATAAGTATTATCAACAACTAATGTTATTGTATTAAATCCAAATTGAATAGAGTACGCCATAGATTGAGCAATAGCTAATCTTTTAGAAATACCATATGAAAATATATCATTATTTGGAAAACCATTCCATAATTCAGATTCTTTTAATTTAAATTTTGAGTCAGCATATGCATTAATTGTATTTAGATTTATAAATTTTTTTACATTATTTTTTCTTGCATTTTCAAGTAACAATGTATTAATCATTATATTATTATAAATTATTCTACCATGATTTTTTTTTATTTCACTTATACCACCAACATCGGCTGCTAAATTAATTATACAGCTTATATTTTTGAATTTTTTAAAAAGATTAATTATATCTTCTTCTTTAGAAAGATTAAAATCACTGGATCTAATTTCTATAATATCTAAATCAAATTGTTTTAGATATTTAATTAAATTTTTACCAATAAAACCAGATGATCCAGTTATTAATATTTTATAACTTTTATGTATTGACATATTTATTTATAAATGAATCAACTTTTTCAGCCACAAAATTCAAAGCATTATCATCTAAAAAGGGATGAGACCCAATAAAGAAAGCATTCTTTGTCAATAAATCTGTATTTTTTAGTTTATCAGATACTCTAAAACCGAAATCCCTGTACGCTGGTTGAATACTTAAGTTTCCACCCATAAAGGCTCTTGTTTCAATATTATTTTTTTCTAAATAAGTAATAATATCTTTTCTTTTAAATGGAGCATCTTCAGATACTAAAATTGTAAAACCATAAAATGAATGAAAGTAACCTTTAGGAGTTTTGGGCATAATTAAGTATTTATTATGTTTATCCATTTTAGATATATATTTATTAGCATTCTTAACTCTAATATTATTTAATTTATCTAGTTTTTTTAATTGCTCAATACCTAAAGATGCTGCTATATCAGTCATTCGTACATTATAGCCAATATTTTCAAAGACATACCTTTCATCATAATCCTTTAAGTAATTATCATTATAACCAAATCTTTCCATTGATGGGTCTACATCAAGAAGTCTACCAAACTCTCTTATACTCCTTAAAATGTAATATAATTCAGGGTTATTTGTGTTTACCATTCCTCCTTCTCCGGTTGTCATATTATGAGCTACAAAAAAACTCCATGCTGAAATTATACCAAAACTTCCAACTTTTTTCCCATTAATTGATGCTCCATGAGCTTCGCAACAATCTTCAAAAACTGGAATATTATACTTTTCAGATAATTTCATTATTTCATTCATATTAGCTGGATTTCCAAGAGAATGAACGACCATAATTAATGAAGTTGAATCAGTAATAGCATTCTCAATAGAATTAGATGAAATATTATAAGTATCCATCTCGACATCAACAAAAACAGGTTTTAAACCAGCTTGAATTATAGGAGAAATAACTGTCGTAAATGTTGCAGCAGGAACGATAACTTCAGAACCTTTTGGGACAATTCCTGACATAACAAGAGAAGTCAATGCTAGTAGATTTGCAGAAGAACCTGAATTACAAGCTACCCCATATTTCATACCAATATATTTACTATAATCGCTTTCAAATTGTTTAACTTTTTTACCCTGAGAAATATTTAAATCTATTAATGAATCCAAAGCTGAAATAATTTCACTAGAATCATAACACGGGAATCCTACTGTAATTTTAGATTTGTTTGGTTCAAATTTTTCTATTGCTTGATGTTCAAAATAACTTTTAATAGAATCATATATTATATTTTTTTTCATAAATATTTATTTTAATTTAAAGTAAATCATTCTTTGTTGTTTTAGTATTATTAATATACCAATTTATAGTTAAATCAAGACCTTTATCTATATTGATTTTAGGATAATATCCGATGGACTTTATTTTAGAAATATTTGGACACCTTCTATTAGTATTTCCTGAATGAGTTTCATTACCTTCATTAATATTTAGTTTATTATTTATTTTATTTTTAATAGATAATGCTAATTTTTTAATACTAATTTCTTCATCATTACCAATATGATAAATTTCTTTATCCTCACCTTTTTCCATTAAAAGTATTAAGCCATTTATTAAATCATCTATATAACAAAAAGCTCTAGTCTCAATACCCTTCCCAATTAAACTAATATAATTTTTATTTTGTTTCTCAGCAATTTTTATTTTTTCAATTAGTTGAGGAATAACATGTTTGTAACCCATATTAGGACCATAAATATTATGTGGTCTAAATATTATAGATTTTTTAAAATAATTTAACCCATAATTCATAACTAATAACTCTGAAAAAATCTTACTGCCACCATACGAATATCTTGGATTTTTAATATCTGGTATAATGAGTGATACTGATTCATCTGTTGGTACAATTTCTGGAGATTGATATACTTCTGCAGAACTTGCAACAATAATTGAAGAATTACAATTTTTAAAATAATCATAAATGTTTAAACAACTTTTAACACCTACTTCAAAAACTTTTGAATTAATTTGATAAAAATTATCTGTTCCATTAATAGCAGCTAAATGAAATATCCAATCATAATTTTTTGAAAGTGAATCCAATTGATTAAAGTCTGTTAAATCAATATTATGAATTTTAATTTTTTCATCGAGCCTAGAATAGTCACCTCTAATTTGATTATCAACTATTTCAACATCATGCCCCAAACTATTTAATTTATTTGATAAATATGATCCTATAAAACCAGCGCCACCTGTTACTAAAATTTTCATAATGCTATGTATTCTGAATTTTTAATTTCTATGTTTTTATGCAAAGACCATAGATCAATAATAATTGAGTTTTTATTTAATAAGGATGATAGTTTTATCAAATCCATTCTTTTAAAAATTTCATTATTATTTTGAATAATTATTAAATCTTTTTCAGTAAATGCACTTTCTAATGTGGTCTCTCTTTTTATTTTATGTTTTAAAAAATCTTCATCGAAAACTAAGGGATCAAATGCACTTACATCAATATTATTTTTTCTCAAATAAGATAATATTTCTAAAGCATATGAATCTCTTATGTCACTAGTTGGTGGTGAACCTTTAAACGAAAGTCCTAATATAGCTGCATTTTTAACATTACTTAATAAACCTGAAATTATATTGATAATATATTTTTCATTTAAATCTCTTGAACTTAAAATAATTGATTTATTTTTATTTTCATTAATCGAAGGCGAAAGAATATATGAATCTTTTGATAGGCAAGGACCAGCTACGGGACCGGAAGAAAAAATATTACACCTATCATATTTATAATTGCAAGCATTAATTACTTCTGAAGATTTTATATTATTGTTATAGGCAATTAAACTAATTTCATTAGAGAAACCAAATATTACATCTCTGTAAACATTACTAACCAACTTAACCATTTCTGCTGTATCTGTAGAAGATACATTAACTACTTCTGAAGATAATTTATTAAAAAAATCATTAAAGAAAATTTTAGAAGCTTTATCATTTGAACCAAAAACTTGAGGTAAATTTGCAAGTTCATACGATGCCTTTCCTTCAATTGTTCTTTCAGGCGCAAAAGAATATTTGATTTTTTTTGGTAAAGAATTGCAATAATTAGAAGTAAAACCAATAGGGACTGTACTTCTTAAAGAAATAGCATCATTTTCATTAATATTATTTTTTAAAAAATCAAAAACAGTATTTAGTGAGGATTTATCAATTATCTTATTATTAACTGGTGTTCCAACAGTTATTATAAATGTATTTAAAAATGTTTTATCTTGTATGTATTCTTCAGGTAAAATAACATTAAGAAGTTGATTTGATATTGATTTATTAAGTTGACTTTCTATTCCTTCTTCAAAAAAAGGAGGTATACAATTATTAATATCTTTTTTTATTTTTTTATTATTTTCTATACCTAAAACAGAATATCCTAAAGAATTTATATGTAGTGCATATGTTAATCCTACATAACCCATGCCAATAATTACAACTCTACATTTTCTATCTTTGATTAATAAATCTTTCATAAAATTAAAAATCGTGGAGGTCCCGACCAGATTCGAACTGGTGTAGAAGCTTTTGCAGAGCTCTGCCTAGCCACTCGGCCACAGGACCTAATATTAAAAAAAGTAAA
>MDTD01089564.1_pt1 | contig 13317 bp, 10 predicted proteins | sample 811221 | NCBI WGS metagenome assembly MDTD01 (sample SAMN05326646, study PRJNA326480) | marine metagenome | isolation source: seawater | place: Pacific Ocean: South West | collected 2011
CTAACGTAGTTTGAAATCCTCCTTTCGAGTATTCTCGCTCAGGCTGGTCAACATAGAGACTCTCTCAAGCCTCTCCCTTTAGGGGGAGGTTGTTGACCTCATATACCTCCATGGTGATTGTCACAAACAATGTGATCATCTTCTGCGACGATTTCAACAATGGATCTATACGGATGAACACATCAAAATGATTGATCTGGCTCAAAAAAGAGGACTTTGTGGGCTTTTCTGGCGGGCTTAGGCTGTTTTAAGGGAATAGCCTTATGGCAAGGGCAGCTTAAATGTAAAGCACGTACTATCTTTGTAAGTCTCAAGGGAGAAGTCACCACCGTGGAATTGTGACACCCTGACACAGAGTAACAATTCGAGGATGTAATCGGTGTAAGACTCAGTGAAGATATCCTCCCACTGTGAGAGCTGATGAAGGAGCTTCTCTCTTCGCTCTTCGGAGAGCACAAGCCCCTCACAGAGGAAGGAGAAGAGAATGTCCTGTCCATCACGACGCGCCCGACAATCGAGAGCCTGACCGGGAGTGAGGAACTGCCCGACTTTTTGGGCGAAGCGAGAGAAAAACAAACGAAATCTCTTCAGATCTCCATTTAACGGGAGCAATCCAGGTGTGATATCCTGACGGATTTGCACCCCTTTGGGAAAGGATGTTTGCTGGAGATACGACACCATATGGGTGACCAGTTCAGCGGGCTCAAAGGGATGAATATCCCACCGAATGGCCCCTGAATCGATCGCGACAAAGTCGATCACGCTGTCGAGAAAGTGGAGCATATGACTCTCTTTGGCGAGCAACACATTCATACGCTCTTCGATGTAGGTAAAGAGCCGCTCCCGTTCGAGCTTATCTTCTTGTCCGTGGAGCAGACGAAAGCAGGAACGTAAGTGATTGGTCTCCCCAAAGATCGTGCGCAATGATTTGTGTGTACTCAAGGTCAAGTGCCTAGTCGCGGCGTACTTCACAATCTGCGCCGCTTTGCTCTCCTCAGTGATCTTCTTCATCGTCTCGGAGGCCTGCTCAAGGCGCGCCTCTTGCTTGTTGAACTCTTGTTGCAAACGATGAATCTTCTCCGCCTGCAATCTCTCAGCCTGTTTTTGGAACGTGAGATCCCGCAGGATCGCAAGCATGACGAGTTTCCCTTCACCTTCCCACTTGGTGATAGAGGCCTCTGCCGGGAAGATCTCACCGCTCTTCCTCATGCCCTCAATCTCCTGCCGATGTCCCATCAACTTTGACGTATCAGTGGACGTCGCAAACGCATGCAAGTGCTCACGATGTGTCCCGACAAACGGCGTAGGAAGTAACACATCAAGGGATTGGCCCAAGACCTCTTCTTGTGTGTATCCAAAAGTCGTCTCCGCGCCCTTGTTAAAAAACAAGATCGCACCTTCACCATCAATCGCGATCATCGAGTCTGTGGATAACTTAACGGCCTCAAATAGCGCGGAGGAGAAAAATGACTGCACCAACTCCTCCCGATCTTCCCGCTCCTGAAGAAGCTCCAGTGCAAAAGCCTTCCCTCGTGCCTCATTGGACACATCTTCATCCATTTCAACTTGGCGTTCATCAGCCATCATCATCTCCTTTGCTTTTTCTGTCACAAGACAAACATGCCACAACAGAAACAATTGCTCAAAGGAAAAAATCCCCCCTCAACTCAATAGACCTATAAGTCTGCGCAAAACCCGAAGTTGATGGTCTGTCCGGGCTTGAGTGTTTTGTTCCAGTGAACACCACTGAATTGCAAATACCCAGCACCTGAAGGTTGTGAGACAGCGTTCCACAGCTGCTTGACCTTCCCGTCGACCTTCACACGAATGGACCAATCAGCGTCGACTTTGCCATCATTTGTCACAAAGATCTGGTTGCAATACCCAGTCTCCCACTTCGACTGTGTCTTGATCTCGACCTTGATCAGTGAATTGACAGGAGGTGGTTCTGGTACTTGTGTCTGCTCGGGTGGTTCCTGCTCGGCGGGCATTTCGACAACGCCAGCATCCGCCGAGGGTGGCTCGGAGGCAGCACCGTCAGGTTTGGGTGGGTTGGGTGGGAAGTCCTTCGAGATACGCGCCCGAAAGTGAATGGTCTGTGTCAATCCCAAGAACAACTCTCTGAGTTTCAGCTTTTGGCCAACAAAGCGCTGCTGTACAGCCCCAAGTAGACACAGCAACTTGTCGTTCTCCTTGGTCCCATACGCCCAGCGCATATATTGCACGCTCACACATTGCTGGACATCGGCGCTCTGGACGAGTTTGGTCGCAAGCTCACGAACGCCAGTGAATGTTCCCGAGGTGTTAGGAGAGTTGATGATCTCTCCTTTGTTGTCGATGGGGTGACCATTTTGTTCAGTCCGCAACAAACCAATCCCATCGAAGCTCTCGAAGCCAAAGCCGATCGGATCGATCATCTTATGACATCCAGAACAGACAGGATTTTTGGCGTGCTCAGAATATCGTTCGCGTGTGGTCAAGGTGGGGTCCAGGCCAGGTGGCGTCGTGTCGACATTGGCAGGAGGTGGAGGGAGATGTTGACAGAGCAACTTCTCTCTCACGAGCAGCCCACGGTGGACAGGTGATGAATCGTTGGGACGAGCATGTGTTGCGAGTACAGCCCCCAGTGACAACAAGCCTCCTCGTTCATTCTGTCCAAACGAGACGAGACCGTAGCCAGAGGCGTCGGTCTTGGTCGGCGCAGAGACCTTATAAAATTGCGCGAGCGCTTTGTTCATGATGGAGTATTTCGCAGTCAGCAGCTCCGTCAAAGTCCCCTCTCCGTCCCGAAAGACGTGTCGAACAAAGCGCTTGGTCTCTTCGAGCATCGCATTCCGGATGGCTTCGGTGAAGCCTGGGTAGAGCTTCTGATCTTTCGGTGTGTGAAGGATGCGATCAGCGTCGAGCCACTGGATAAAGAAGCGCTCTAACAAAAAGTTCGACTTGGGCGAGTCGAGCAAACGCTTGGCTTGTGCGTAGATCTGTTCCTGCGTCTTGAGTGTCCCATCAGCAGCGGCCTTGAGCAAGGTGTCATCAGGTGTCGAGCCCCAAAAGAAATACGACAACTCACTCGCGATCTCATAGGGTGTCAGTTGATAGAAGCCAGCCGCGTCACGTACACCGAGCTCTTGCCTGTAGAGAAAGTACGGTGATTGGACCATCGCGCTGATCAACAGCTTGATACCTTCTGCAAAGTCGACCTTCGCGCCAAGATCGAAGACCTTGAGATAACGTGTGATGGTTGCCTGCGAGACAGGACGACGGAACATCTTGCGACCAAAGTCTCGGACAAACCTCATCGCACAATCGCGATTTCCACTCGCCACATTACACGGAACGATATGTTTTGCATCGGACAGCGCTTTGCTCGCGATCTCTTCGGAGGCTTTCCTTATCTGATCAGCCAACAAAGGCGTCACAACGAGCGCCGAAGCGTTATTGTCGAAACCATTAACGACGACGTCCTTTACAAAGGTGCTTCCCCACGTCGAAGGGAACCCGAACAGATCGCGAACACTGTTGTCAAACTCATCCCGAGTCAAACGACGAAGACGTCGGTAACCAGGCTGGCTGAGATCACACGTTGTGGTCTCCTTACAATCTTTGACGTCGCCTTGTAGCTTTTTGACAAACAAGGCAAACGCCTCGTACTCGCTACTTCCAGGACGGATCACAGCCCCGCCGGGGTGTCCATCCATATGGGTCGCCGTCGCCCGGGCGATCAAAGAGGAGGTTCCACCTTCCAATTTGAGCGCTGTCGCCGCAGTGATTTGTAGGTTCTTGGACAAAAAGTCCTGCTCAGAAGGTGGACGCAACACAAAGCCAGAGCCTTTGGCCGCTCCTTGTGCGTTATGACAGCTCATACATTTGGTCGAGAGGATCGGCTCCCACAAGTTATCCCGAAAAGAGTCGACGTCCGGTGGACAGGGAACATCGGGGAGTGGTGGTAAGGTCGGATCAGGTTTATAAGGTGTTTTGGGCGGTGCGATGGCATCAGGTTGTGAGTAAGGAGACGCATCTCCTGGCCCTGCGTCCTGTGTATGGACGACAACACCGTCGTGCTGCTTTTGGCCATCAGTCTGCTGAGGAGCGCTACAACCACTTTGCATTGTAGGCAACCCGATCATCAGACTGACAGCGAAGGCGAGTCCTGCCAAAAAGGAGGGTGAAAGGTGTATCTTCTTCATCTCGACCTCCCTATATCAAGCCCGAGAGCGGACCAGTGGACTTACTCGGATCACCGAAGCTCGCGTTGGTGAGTCCCATCCCGTGACACATGGAGACGAGCAATTTTTGGTGGGATTCATTCTTGTACTGGAGATAACGTCCGGTCTTCAAGCCGCCGCCCTTTCCGGCAACAATGAATGGGACGGACTTACACACATGCAGTCGACTGTCCCCTAGCTCTTTGGCCCAAAGGACGAGGCTCGTGTCGAGCAATGTTCCCTTTCCACCTGGATCTGGCGTATTTTTGAGTGACTTGAGCAGGTAGGCAAATTGCTCCGTGAACCACCGCTCGGCTTTCACGAAGTTGGCGACACCTTGTTTGTTGTGGTCGCCCATGTGGGAGAGTGCGTGGTGACCTTCTTTGATCCCAAGCCAGGAGAAGACAGGAGGCCCAACAGTATGAGACCACTGAATGCTCGCAACTTTCGTCATTCCACACGCCAACGACGCGACCATCAAATCGGTCTGTGCCTTACCAACAGCCGGAAAGTTCTTGTGATCGTAAGGTGCAACAGCGGCAGGTGGTGCAGGTGACTTACACCCCCCAGAAGTCGACGTTGAAGAACCCTGTATCCCCTTCTCGGCTTCGCGGATAGATTGCAGATGGCGATCGAGTTTTTGTTGCTCTTCTTTTCCGAGATTGCGCTTGAGTAGACCGAGGTCTTCTTTGACGAGATCGAGGACGCTCTGACGTCGCTTGAGCAGCTCGTCGACCTGTCCAGGTCCAGAGGCGACATCTCCCCAGATCCGCTTGTACACATTGACGGGGTTGTCATTGGGTGGCACGTACTGACCGGGACCACGATAACTCATGCGTGTCTGCGTATTGCCTCCCCACGCGCTTGTCTGTACGCCAAACTCCAGCGAACGAAAACGCGTCTTGTCACCGATCTTGTTGGCGACATATTGATCGAGTGAACGTCCACCTGTCTCAGTTGACGCGCCACCTTTTCCGGTCAACATCGCGGCCATCCCACCTTCGTGATTGCTCGCACCGTAAAAATCGAGACCGTCCACGACGACCAGATCGTTCTTGTAGGGTGCCAGCGGTTCTAAGATCGAGCCCTTTGGGAAGGAGAATTGTGTCCCACTGCCAGACGGACGCCAATGCTGTGGGATCGTACCATTCGGAGAGAAGAAGATGATCAATCGCTCAGCAGCGTCACCGGGAGCTGCCATCGCAGTGGGTTGTAACAGCTTGATAAACGGCGCCGCAAGTAACGTCGCGCCAACCCCAAGAGCAAAATCTCGCCTCGACCATTTGGGCGATAGATTTGTGGACTTCTTCATCGTCTCTCTCCTTTTTCGTTCATTTGCATCATCAAGACACAACACACCTGTCACATCCGAAAGACACACGCTTCCCTGCACTAAGACATTTACGTTATAGACACCCAATCACGAACACAGACACAAAACTCTTCTTGTAGTGACACAAGACTTCGCTTGTAAGGCTGTCGGATGGTCAGACACGAGGCCAGCTCCTGTTACTGACAAACATCCTTTACCAAACAGGCACCTCCTGCGGACTTGGCACCAAGGACACTCTCTTTTTTGCCATCAGCACGCAATGACGAGCCGCTCAACACAGTCGAATATTCACCAGCGGCAGTATTCCCGTCACCAGCAACGACGGTCGAGAACAAGCCTGCCGCGCGGTTACCACGTCCTCCGAAGACGCTGCTGTAGCGACCTTGTGTGTTATTACCTTGTCCACCACAAATCGTACTGAATGACTGATTCACAGTATTCCCTTCACCGCCAAGAATGCTGCTTCGCTCGGAGACTGCGGTGTTACTCTGCCCACCTGCGATGCTCGCATAGGGACCGAGCAGATGGTTCTTATAGCCTGCGACGAAGCCACCATGACTGACATACTCATGGCCAGCGCCGACGATCAAGTTGTGTGAGCCGTTGCGTTTGGGGGACTGGACATTCTCGTTATACCCGACAATGACATTGCCCAAACTGTTCTCAGAGGCGGTCTTCCCTGTGCCGTTGACGATCTGCAAATTGGCGCTCTCAACACGGACGATATTGCTCTTCAAGTCGACGGTCAGCTTTCCAGCAATCGAGATACTCGTCGCCTCACCCTTTCCATTTGTTTGGAAGGTCACATGTTTCTTCATCAATTGCAGGTAACGGAGCATCTCCTGAGACAACGCCCCAGACGTCCCGTCAGTGACAACACCACCATCGGACACGACAGCGCCAAGACACTGGAGATTGCTACAACGTTGTCCAGACGGACAATCGCCATCCTTTGTGCATCGTGCTTTGCACACACCGCGTACAGTGTCACACGTCAGCGGCGCAGCGCAGTCATCGTCAGAGGCGCACTGAGGAAAAGGCGTACATGCAGAACATATCGACAAAAAACAAAAACAAAGAGCGAAACACACAAGCTCCCAAGAGAGCCTGTGACGTAAGCGGTGTCTGAGGTGCCTAAAATGGCTATCCATGCTACATCTTCCTTTCGGGCGCCTCATGGCGCAAAGAGGCTTGCAATCTGCAGCCCCCAGTGTAGCGAGAATGGCTGACGTTCTGCAACAGGTTCGAGCTGAACACCAAGCTGCATACGCAATCTCACCCCCCAACGTCGCGAGAAGAACCAATCCACATCGACGAGCCCCCCAACACCTCCAGACAACGCAACATTCGTTGTCTCAGCGTTGATCTGTGAGGAGACGATCCCACCCTTCACGTATACAGCAGGCTGAAGAGTCCAGCGTCGCCAATGAAAAGGAAGCCCCTTCTCGACCTGAAGAGAGAGCCGATGAAGCCACCATCCCTGCGACGCGACACCACCGTCATACATAAGACCCCCACCCAACCAAGGCGTCTGAAGTCCCAGCCCCAGCGACAAGTTACGTGATCGCAGAGGTCGCACACCGAGCTCATTGGCTCCGACGTATGCTGCGACGATCCAATCAGGGCGCAACGTTGGGAGCACTGTCGCCTCCACATTGAGAGCGATTGAGCCCTTGCGCGTCGCAAGACGCCGCTGACAGTGGACTGGTTTACCGTATCCGTAAAGATGAACACGATCACCTTTGCGCAGCGTGATCGCCTGACGCCAGCAACGTCCTTTGTGATGGATCTCGACGACACCCTTTCCGGAGAGCGCTGGGATCTCGATACGATTGGACTTCTTTTTTTGAAAGGACCAGACAAATTGTTCCACGGATAACTGCACACGACCGACGACATTGGCACCGATCTGTAGGCGACTTTGATAGTGAGGTGCGAAGGTATAATTGCCGTTAAACAAGACAAAGCGACTGATTCGCTGTCCCTTCTTGCGGGTCTCAGCTTGTAGAAAGTTGTACAACTCTTCGATCGTGATACGCCCGTCCTGGACCGTGTCGGCCTGCCCTTTCAGGCCGCGTAACAGATGGTAGGTCAAGAGCGACGCGCCGAGCTTCGGTTCATGCCACGCCGTCCCAATCGTCCCGATGATGTGTGTCCCTGCCCCATCCTCTCGACGCAACGCAGAGAGGCGACGAAAGTCAATGCGCTTCTTTGGACGCTTGACGCCCTTCGCGATGGAGAGACGGTACCACGCACGTAGTGAAGACAATGTACGAAAGCGCTTCTTTTGTGGCAGCTGTTGGTTGATAATTTGTAACACTTCAGAGCGACGAGGTGTGCCTTGGTGCCCCTTGCGGAAGCGAAGCGCGCCTCTCTGGGCGAGTGGAATGACCGCACCGCCATGACAGGCGTCGAGGATCGCAAAGCGTCGCTTCACAGGGAGCTTCAAAAAGAACTGCAAGAACTCTTTGTAGCCAAGAGGACGCTGCCCCCTCTCACCGAGATGAAAATGACGTTTATCAGCGTGGCCTGAGTAGTAAAACAAGAACGTGTCAACAGGTTGTCGCTTCATCTGTCGAAGCAGCTTGCGAAACACCTTGCGCAATGTCTGCGCGTCGCGATTGACGACACGCACGACCTGAAAACCGAGTTTTTTTCGGAGCAATTGGGACAAAGGTTTGACATCCCCGCTGACCACCCAAGGCAACATCTGCTCACCCTGCCATCCATGCTGGTGTGCGACAACCAACGCAAGACGGCGATCCCTCGCCTGTGCGCTGGGGACACACGCCGACATACAAAGAAGAAGCAGGAGGAGTTGCCAGGAACGTAACATCAGTCGTCCTTTGCGGTCTTGCCGGACCGGCTCTGTCTCGAAGGCTTTTTGCGAATCGAGAGGCTCCATTGTACACGCCAAGGGCCAGGAATGTGACGCAACCTGCTCCATCGACGTTTGTGTTTTGTAAAGGCCTGCTGGATCGCTCGCTTTGCCTTTTTGGCGGAGAAGGGTCTGTGAGACACCAGGACAAAGATCCTCTCCAAACCGATGTAGTCGTCCAACTCCAGAGGCGCAAAGTAGCCATGACCACGTTGTAATCGCTGGCTCATGCTCCCATCGAGCGGAACATAACGTGAGACTTCACCGCGTTGATTGAGGCTCGCGATCAGGATATGTGTCTCAGCTGGACTCTTGTACTCAAATTGAATCTGATCACCAGGCACCAAGACCTGCGCCTCTCTGACCTGCGCCTTCGCCCTGTAACCGAGCGCCTTTCCAGTGTACCACAGCGACATGGAGAATCCCTTGGGGATACGCTCTACAGGCATATTTGTCTTCATGTTTACAAAGAGCATCAGGGCGGCGAAACCAGCCGCTGGTAACAACGACCACCCAAGCAATCTCATCCAGATCGTCTGTCGCTGTTGTCGTTTTTTTGGGGTCAGGTGAGCGCGCTCCTGCGCGAAACGCTCTTTGCATGCGGCCAAAGACTCTTCTAGTGGGGGCAACTCTTCGTGAAGCGGCTCCAAGAGCTGAAACAGCTCACGTACGTCTTGTTCCTCTTGCACATTGGAAAACATATCATCCATTCCCTGGTCTCTTTGGCATCTAGACAAATGAAGGGCGCGCCAAAAAAGGCGTCGACCTTAGACTATTCCTTCGCGTGAAAGTACGTGAGCGCCTGCTCTTTTGTACGCTGAATCCGTTTCTTTACGACAACCTCACTCAAGCCAAACTCCTCCGCAAGTTCACGGATACGGAATCCCTTGAGGAACAACAACAACAGCTGCACATTGACCTGCTCGATGTGTCCTTCCAGCCAACGGTGAAAAGCCTTTCGCTGCATCACTCGCTCGATACTCTCTTGCTCTATGACAGCTTCTTGATGGGGTTCGATCGGTTCATGACGTTGTGTTTTTCGTCGACGGTAACGAGCGTGGACCTTGTGTCTGGCCACACCATACAGCCACCGTTCAACCGACTCGATGTGCTCCATCTTGTCACCGGAGATGATCGTGCAAAGCTCGACGAACGTGTCCTGTGTCACTTCAAGCGCATCCTCACGAGACTGAAGGAGCTTGAAGGTGAACGAAAAGATCGCCCGAAAATGTTGTTTGTACAGCGTATCGAATGAGTCCTGACTTGTCATCACGTTCCGATCTGCAGACACATAGAAAGTCTTCTGTTGGGTATGTGGTCGTGCAGAGAAAAAGGTGACATGTTTTTTTGAAAAAAAGAAACAAAACCCCATAACCCCTCTAAATCAAAAAGACACTCCCCCTGAACTTGACGTTCCCTTAAAACACATCAAAGGCGGTATTGGACACCGACCAAAACGCTCCAGTGAAAGAATGCCTTCCACTCTCCGGCATAGACGCCAAAATCAGCCCCCGCGTTCCACTGTAATGTCAGCTCCCAGCGCTCCCCCAAGTGATAGGCAGGGACCAATGTCAAGCCGGCATGAAGAGTGGGTCCGGCGTAGGCTGTCTCCAGGTTGAGATCCTGAAAAAGCAGTCCTGAGCCAGCATACATACCAGTGTAAAGGCTCCACGTTGGTTGCACCCATCGGTAACCAAAACTCGCGCGCAGATCGACGTGTAATTGTGTGCTCTGATCGAGCTGGTTGGAAGCCTGATACGCAACAGATGTCCCCCACACACCAAGCTGCAAAGAAAAGAAAGTGTGCTGAATCCCAAGCGCTCCCCCTCCCATCAACGTCCCCCCCGTGTAAGAACCTCCGGCGACACCAGCACGCATCCACAAGGACCAACGAGGCTCGTCTTCGGAAGGTTGCAACACCTCCCACTCAGCATCGGCAGGAGGCCCACCACGTCGCGCATAAGTTTGTAAAGAGGCGAGCTTTCCTTGGCGTTCACTGAGATAAAACGTCTTTTGCTTGTCGAGTTTGACACGTGTCGTGAAGACTTTCTTTTCATGACGCCATTGGATCGTGTACCGACCGGGCTTCATCGCGAGCTGAATGTCCTGGCTGGGCTTCTTGTAAAAGCCGGCGTAGAGGACTTTCTTTTTGTCCCAAATAAAAAAGTGTCCCCCAAGCTGCTTTCTCAAACGCAGCGTCGTTTTGTGTTTGTAGGTCGTGCTCAAGATGACCTCACCCGCCCCTTGTAGATTGGTGCGAAAGTGAGGTTTTTGCGGTCCCGACCGAGCAAAAATGGTGCGGTTGATCGTGCGGCTGTATGTGTAGCTGTAAAGCTCATGAAGGGTGACACGACCATCTCTGTTCCGATCCGCTGCACCTCTCAACCCTGTCGTCATAAAGTGTGTGAAGATCCCACCTCTGAGCTTGAGATCTTCATAGGCATTCTCACGTGCCCCCGTCGAAGTAATAATCGCCTCACCGTCAGTCGTCTGTGTGTTGAGCAGTGGGATGCGAAAGGACTTCTTCATACGCCGAAGTCCACGTATTTTGAGAAAGAGGCCAGAGCTACATGTATCGAGGAATGCCAGACGTAGTGTCGCTCCAGAGGACTTGAGAAAGGCTTTGAGTTCGGAGAAGTTCATCCGATCCGCCCCCAGTAAAAACTCCCCACTCTTCGCGTGCCCCGAATAAAACACGAACAAAACGATCTTCTTTTTGGGGCTTTTTTGGCGAATGGACTGGATCTTGCGCTTGACCACTGTAAAGAGTTTCTGGAGTTGTTTGCGATCCTCATTGATGCTCATGTAGAGCTGAGAAGGTCTGTAACCAGCGACCTGTGTCAACACGTCCTTCATCTTATAAGCATCAGAGACAGCAAATCTCAGATATGGAGACCCTGACCCCTTCCCGTTATGGGCGATGAGCAAACCGACTCGTGTGACCGAAGAGACAGCAAAGCTTTGAAGTGGATACAACAACCCCAGACACACAAAGCACAACAAACTGAATCTTCGCAGGCTACCAAACAGCCTTTTCAGTGGGATCACTGTTCGACTTTCCTCCTGAGTACAAAACGTACAATTTTTTTACAGGCACCTTGTGAACGAGGTGCAGCCAACCCTTTCAACACGACGTCATAGGAAAGTGGACGGCGGGAAAAACAACCGAATAACTCCTCATCACCACTTGAGGGGTCGGTGACCTCTAAGCTTCCCGGGAGTGCGAGCACTTTCTCAGCCGGGATGGGGAGACTTTTGGAGCGTGGACTCTCAGGGTACAGAGGGTTCCACACACCTCTTGCGTCGCGATGGACGATAAACAAGAATCCACCTTCTTGCCAACGGGCGAGCAACCTCAATCGATCACCACTAAATACGGGGTGACCAGAGCGCAGCTCACGAGGTTGTGGCGCACGTTTGACGTAGATGGAGAGTTCTGCATCCTCCCCACCACGTGTACGCAACTGATTGGGCGACGCCTGTCCGAGAGTTGGATGTATCGCTTGTGGGGAAAACAGTGACTTTATCTGGGAGGACCATTGTGGCATAAGCAACAACACACACGCAACCCCTGCGAGGGCAAATGAGCCTCCAACAGACCAGCGCGAGAAGAGTTCACGCCAGGAAAACGTTTCTTTTTTTTTCTCGACAGGTGGAGGCACCAACTCGGGCTGTACCTTTTTGAGCATTCGCTCTAATGGAACATCTTGTAGTTGCCTCTCGTGTTGGTAGAAATCAACCAACAGTTGATCGAAATCTCTGACATCCTGTCCACCATTTTCGATACGCTCACTCACTGGACCATCCTCTACACCCGAGAACGCGCTTGTTGGGTCCTCATTCTTTGTAGCCATTTTTCTTTCAACTCCGCTCTTGCTCTTTGAAGCCATGTTTTGGCAGTCCCTTTTGGGATATCCATGGTCATCGCGAGTTCTTGTGTGGAGAGCTCTTCCATGTAGTGAAAATGTAGAATCTCCTGGTACTCAGGGCGTAGCTGTGGGAGCAGCTCACGCAATATCGCAAATTGATCCGCCTCGACGAGCCGTTCCTCCTGGCTCGGTGAATCACTCGCGATCTGACCAAGGACATCCTCTTCCATTGTATCACTCACATATTTCTCAGGTGGTTTACCTTTGAGCTTTTTCCAGGCAACACGTCTCGCGATCGTCAGCAACCATGACCTCCATGCTTTGCCTTCAAACCGATGCAAACAGGACCACACTTCCATGAACGTATCTTGCGCGAGCTCTTCAGCCTCTTCGCCAGAGAGTTTCCATGCACCCACAAAATACCGATACAATACGGGTAACGATGCACGCGCCAGGCGCTCACATGAAGCTCGATCCCCTTGAACTGCTTGGGTAATTGTTTCGTATTGTATCATCTTCCCTGCATCTGGTTTGTCATCCAGGCTGTGTCTCTTGTGTGGTATTGTTTGGCACACCAACATCCATGTCAATGTCACGGAAACATGCTCCACAACACAGCCAATATTCGCACTTCTTTCCCCAAAGTGTCAGGGGGACACAAAATGGATTCAACTTTCTCAGAAAAAGCACACCTCACCTACGAAAGCATCCACCCCACCAATCACTTGGTCTTTGCAAGCAACTGTACATTTTTAATTTGAAAAAAATTGAAAAAAAGGTAAGAGTAATCAGACACTCTAGAAAAAACCAGTCAACGACCTCCCCCTAAAGGGAGAGGCTTGAAAGAGTCTCTATGTTGACCAGCCTGATTCCTTTTCGGAGGACTACGTTAGGAGCGAATGTATAGGCACCCTGAGATGCTTCTCCTGTCTCAGGCTCTGCGGTCAGTGATTAAACAGTCTGAAGGTCTAAGGCAGTGTTGCTCACTAGAAACCGCTCCATAACATTGGCGAGGAGACCATCACCTGAGAA
>MDTD01165918.1_pt1 | contig 13317 bp, 6 predicted proteins | sample 811221 | NCBI WGS metagenome assembly MDTD01 (sample SAMN05326646, study PRJNA326480) | marine metagenome | isolation source: seawater | place: Pacific Ocean: South West | collected 2011
CCTTATACGGCTTTCCATCACTAGCAGCCACAATTCCAGACCTTACTTCAATAGGGTTGTTCATTATTTCTTCGGCAAGATCGATGGTTGCCTGTCTAGCCTGCGTAGTATTTGGATTATGATCAAAAATTTGAAGCGATGTCTTCAAGCATTTGTTAAGCATTTTGGCATTCATTGTTTTACTATTACACACTTGGAGATGTTTGTAGGTATGATCGATACCATGTGAATGATCAAGTTCATCTAGAGTCACTCGTAAACCCCTCATTTTCGGATCAACAGGCTTAATACCACCTGATCCATTACTAGCTACATCACCATACTCTTGCGTCGACCATTTGGCCGGATCTACGTTAGAGACTTCCCCAAAGCTATCTGGTGTATTGAGATCACCAATCAACTCTCCACCAGTTAAACCATCATAAAAGTCAGAACTAACTGCTGATATTGGATTTACTAGAATAAAAATAAGTAAAATAAATTGAATCATAGCCACCTCGGAACACAAACTTTCTCTAAACTGCTAGATTAATAATGAACGGTGTACAAGGCTTATGCTGGACATCTGACACAACCGTTTTAAAAGTTCGGAATGTTCAATTTAACGAGAATAGAGCTGGATGCTTTTAATCATCTTCGGATACCCAAAAATTCTAGGTACTAGATTATTTCTGATCTTTTAAAGTTTCACATTCCACAGCAGTCCAATAGATCTCATCTTTGACTGCTAAACATTGATCTTTGTATGGCCCGTTAATTATCTTCATATTGTAAGGGTCTACCAAAGAATCTATGAAACCGAAGCGGTATTCTTCACCATCAGAATTTAAAACTTTTACTTTATTCATCTCAGGATGAGGTTGCATAGAGCGCTCAGCGCCCATCTCTAAAACAGGAATATATCTTTGGCCCGTAGTCATAGTCAGACCATCAACACAGCCCTCTATTGGATTACCACCCATTAAAACTGTGATACCTCCGCTAATAACACAATCGATTATTACGGCACCAGCAATGCCACCTAGCTTAGCTCCAACACCTTTGAATGGATTTCTAACTCCAGGAGCTGCAACTTTTGGAACAACGGGTTTGATTACTTTTTTTCCACCTCTATTTAATAGAGGTGCTTTACGAACTTGGCTCAACAAATTATTGTAACTAGACGGGTATTTCCTCATCCAATCAGCTTGTCTCAAGCCAACAATTGTCTTCAGTTTACCAGGTAAGTCTTTCTTTCCTGCCGCAATTTCGGTGATTCTAATCTCGATTAATTGACCCTTATATCGACCAAGATATCCCTTGTAAAGTTTTCCGTCCTTAACACCTCGAATGCCAGATCTTACCTCAATAGGATTGTTCATTATTTGCTCGGCTAGATCGATAGTAGCCTGTCTAGCTTGCTGAGTATTTGCATTAAATTTGAAAAGTTGCAGAGAATTCCTGAGGCAGCTCTTAAAGCGTTTTCCCATTTTCGGACTACATATTTCAAGATGTTTGTAGCTGTGATCTAATCCATGTAAGTGATTGAGTTCACTCAGATTGACTTGAAGACCCTTCAATTTCGGTTTAATCTTAACAGATCGGCTAGGAACAATGGAATCACCCTGTAACCCATCAAAACTAACTGCAAATAAACTATTTACGAAAATTAAACTCGTTAAAATCGCACGAATCAAAGACACCCCAATTTTTATAATTAGATTAATTATAATGAAAGATTAAATAATGAATAGTGAATAGAATGGTATCAAAGCATCCATGATGTCTTGTTCTGAAAGTTACAAATTAAAAACCAGATTACTTCACTAATTCGGCCAGCCGAATCGGAGGAACATTAGAAGCAAGAATCGATTCAATTTTTTCATCTAGAATAAAATCCGACTCTTCTGAAACTTCGACTAGACTCAACATATATTTCTCCAAAGGGTCTTCAGCATAAAAGCTGCCCTGAGTATTCTGGATAAAAAGTGTTTTTAGTTTAGCCGATTCGAAAATCGAAACCTCACCAGCGCTTTTATTGATGGACGACAGTCCCATAAAACTTAAAATCCAAAGGGCACAAAATACGGCCATCAACTGGCGAAGGTGGAACAAATTCATTATTGTCGGATATCGACCAACCAATAAGTACAAATTTAGATTTTGAAAGCAAAAAAAATTCAAGCAGCATAAAACGATGTTTTATAGCTCAAAAATGCTTTTGAATAATCAATTTCTGTTAATGCCACGCATCATTTGAATTTGATTACTAATCGATTTATATCTCAAAAACTCGAGACGCGCTGACTTGGCATCTTTTTTCTTGATAGCTTTGACATAACGATCATAATGCAAACGCATTTTCTCATTGAGCTGATTCAACTGGGGAACATCATGGGTGACAAGAGAGGAGTCATGAACCACCAAAGGAGCTTGTGGAGTAGGACTATTTTCAGTAGTTTGCGAGAGCTGATTCTGATTTAGAAGAGTATCATCCTGAACAGGGTTATCGCCTACCATCTGGCTCATAGGCGCTCCAGTGGGAACATAGGTAGGCAAACTCATCATTTCAGCTCCCTCTTGCTGATTTGCTGCGATTTCACCCCAATCAGGTACGAAAGGATCATTCACAGGATGAGAATTCGGATCGGGACTTTCAAACAATTGATCTACCACCATTCCAGCTACAATACTAGCCACTATTCCAATAGGTCCACCAATCAATCCAAAAGCTGCTGCAGAGGCCGTAGTCGAACCAATCAATCTTACCCAGTTCACGTTTTCCACGTTACCAGAGCCTAACTCGAACCCGAGAGCTCCTCCCATGAACATGGGCAGTGCTTTTAGTAAACCTCCTGCTATACCTGGAACGGGTAATGATGAAAGCATCATTGCACCCATGGTACCTCCAGCTATTCCACCGAGGAAATTTGGCTGAGCCATATAACCCAAGGCCCGGGATATATTAACATCCCCATCATGATCAATAGTGTCTGATAACAACGAAATACCAGCATGAATACCTGCCGCTGTCAATGCACCACTAAAGCCTGCCCTCACTGTTCTACCCAAAGGGGAACCCGATAATGTTGTTCTAGATTCCAGACCCCTGTAAGCCTTTTGATATTTGGGCATATTCGATTTTAATTGCTTGAGATTGCGCAGATCGTTTGACGTCGCCATACCTGCACTCTGTTTTAATTGCAGACCATCAATACGCGCTTGAGTTATATTGATACGGGCCTGTGCTTCGGCTAAGCGCCCCTGATAACGAGCTAAGGCGTTCGCATCAACTGTACCTCGCATCTTTATCTTGCCTTGATTAACAGCATTTGAATGATTAGTTCTGGCAAGCACTTCGTTACCGGTACCTTTAACCTGATAGGCCGACTTACCTGACTGATTCCAAAGTAAACGCTCACCAGTATTAAGTTTTACCTCACTGAAAGCACGGGTATCCATCATGGACTGGGTTTTATTAAAACCCATTTTGATTCTGGAACCTACCGATTTCAGGCTTACACGTGGTTTGATTGCGGCCTCGCTTGCAATCGTATTGCTGTTTGCCCAGCAAAAACCGGCCAACATATACATTAAAGATATACTGAACAGATATTTTAACTTTATGTAACTTAGACTAAATAACATTAATTCGACTAGCGTAATCTATGCTGTAGAAGCGCTTCCAATCTTTGAACTTCCTGATGAGCCTTTTTACGACGCAAAGCGGGGGCATTCTGCTCGGTTAATTGACGCAACTCCGTTACCGCATCGTGATAGCGAGCAGTTAAACCTATCAGGCTATCTTCTGTGCCAGCGGAGTATCCAGAATCAAAAGTTTCTCCGTCGGAAGTCAACGGTGAATCATAGGTTCTAGTAGCCGGTATTCGGACATTTTCTCCAGATGAAACTTCAGTACCCCAATCTGGGTTTTGCAAAGATCCTCTAACTGTGCCACTATCGTAGTAACTGTCTATACTAGTTCCAGAGTAATTAAAACCGGTGTTACCAGTAGTCCATTCAGGTAATGTTCGGTGAACAGCTGAGTTATTATCGAGTCTGTAGAGATCTTTTTCCCAACCAGGATATGCTAAATCACCATTATTATCATGCCACACGTAATCTCTACGCCAGTCAGGCAATCCCTCCATCATAAGTCTCGCCATGCGGGGGTCCATTCCTGCTCGAAACATCCCATCTTGACCGTACCATCCAGGCATAACACCCATACCCGTTTGAGAAGATAATAACCTGGAGCGCATCAAAGGGTTCTCAAGTAAAAAGCCGGAAGGTCCCATGAAGCCTCCACCTAGGCGACCCATTCCGCCATTAAGTAAGCGAGAAGGAAGACTAGCAATTCTATATTTATTATCTGATATGGCATTTCCGGCCATACCACCCAATCCTGCTCCCAAAGCCGCACCTATTATTGATGCTCCTGGAAACATCATAAAACCCAGAGCACCGCCAGCCAAACCTCCAGCCCATGACATAAAGTTTGATGAGGAAGTGGCTCTGTCCACTGCGCCTCGTGTTTGATTACCAAATTGATCGCCAACAAAACCACCAGCCAAAACCGACCCAATCACTGTAGTTGCTGCTAGAATAGGGCTGGCCGCCAGACCAAGCGCTAGAACAAGGCCACCACCAACGGCACCACCTAAAGCTAAACCAACAACTTTGTTAGCACGGGCCATGCTCTCATTTTGAATTCGTCCAAAACGATCAATATTACGGTCCATCCAGCCTTCACGAACTTCCGTCTGCATATATCCACCTGGTCCATCATAAAAATCAGACTCAAAGGCCATGAGCTGTATGACTGGCTGAAAAAGGCTCAATGCAAAGACGAATACAGTCAATACAGAAGTTTTCTTAAGGCAGAATAATGATTCAATTTTAGTGGCATGCATAACGATCCCCTTTTGGCATCCATAGATCATATACGTAGCCTAAGAAAGAAAAGTTTCCTAGTTCCATTGGATTTCTGATAGTTCGTTAATGGCATCACGATCACAAAAGTCAATCTTTAGTGGAGAAATGGCTATATATCCGTTTTCCACTTGAACCTTATCACTAATATCTTCTTCCCCCTCAAGTTCCATGGTCCCGTGTAGCCAATAATATTCTTTACCATGAGGTGAAGTGCGTTTCAGATAGTAATCCGTGTAACCAAGCTTGCCTACGGTACATATCTTCGTACCCTTCAATTCTTCAGGCGAACAATCTGGATAATTTACGTTCAAGATTCGATTACGATTTTTCAGAAATCCCGATAAAAGCTCCAGTTTGGGTAGAAACCATTCAATAATTTCCTGAATTCTCTGTGATTTTAACTCTAGGCTGTGATGCGATAAAGCGACACCTGGAGTTCCATTAACCGAAGCCTCCATAGCGGCTGCAACAGTTCCAGAATACATTACGTCACAACCCATATTAGCACCAGGGTTAATACCCGAAACAACCACATCAGGTGCATCGTCTTTCATCCAATTCAACAGACAAAACTTCACACAATCCACTGGTGTACCACTAAAACTGTAAAAATTTTTGAGATTCAGTGGATTTAAATGCTGAGGTACTTTTTTTACAAATAATGGATCACGCAGGGTAAATGCATGACTAATACCACTACAATCTTGTTCAGGTGACATCATCACAACATCATGATATTTCTGAAGCTCAAGCCCCAACATTTGGTACGACTGAGATTGAAAGCCATCGTCATTGGTCAAAAGAATTTTCATTTTTTCTCCTCATTTTCCGTAGTCTAACAAAAAATGTGGAGTTATTAGCAATCCATATCAACAGAGATGTAATGTTTAGTAAAATCAACAGGTTAGCTATTCAGGAAAGTAATCTACTGAGTAACTCTTATTGAATTACGTAGGTAGATTTTGGCAAAATTAGAAAAGTCGATAGGACCGGGACTATTCTGGAAAATACTATTCAAATCAATATTCTGACGTAGCAGATTATTTTCGTTCAGCAATTCCAAGAAATTACCATTTGACCCACTAGGTACAAAAAATTCCGGTAAATTCTGACTGCCCCCATAAAGACCTGCTGGTGGGAAGCCTTGAGGCATTAAGCCCACTGCTTTCGCGGCAACTCTGGCCACTGAGATAGCAACAATCTTGGCATAACTTTCCAAGGCCAAACGCATTTGTGAATATCTAAATCTATGAAATTCCTCCACAATAGTATTTATCTGAGAGGGGTCGATATTATAAATATTAGCATCCTCAGGGTAAAAACCGATGGCTTGACCTGACGCCCCTGCAGTGTTGGTGTAAGCAAAGTAACTCACTGGGCTAAATCGAGCGCTCCATTCGATGAATCCATTAGGGTCATTAGCATAATTACGTATTATTTGGGCACTAAACACACCGTAACCTTCATCAACATTAGCATTTCGATCTACAAGGCTTAAGTATGGGTCACGGTTAGCCGTGTTATATATACTTCGCTCCATAGATTTAACTACTCCTAGGCCTCCAAGGGTTTCAGCCCCATTATCTCCTCCAATAGAAATACGGCTTACTGTTTGATTCGATGGATCGATTTGATTCTCAAACCTAACCTGCATCCCAAGATTTGGATCAGCAGGCTCTCCAGAGACTATGTCCAAATCAAAAAGTCTTCGAACTTCTTCCAAAATCATATCTTTCAAAAGAGGGATAACACTAGCTGCAATGGTTGAAGGAAAAGGTTCACTCCCCGGATTTAGGCGTGGATCACCTACTTCATATAATGCATTATCACTAACTAGCCCGAGTAGGGTTAACTCTTGATTGAAATCAATCGAACCATCGCTTTCAAATAAAGTCCGAAGCCTGAGCTGACCTAGCTGCACACTCGTATCGTATAGATAATGATCACTATCGTAATCTAAAGAGAAGGTCGTAGCTCCATTTTCAAAAGGATAGTTGAGAGGCTCCGAACTCATGGGAGTCACTTGAAATGAATAGCTAACTTCTGAACTTAAGTTACCAGCACTAGACTGATCCTTTACTTGAGCTCTCAAGGTATGCAATCCACTTGCAAAAGACCAAGACGATGGGACTATAAGACGCGTGTGACCGTCACCATGTATTGGAGCCACCCCTTGCTGCAATAAATTTAAATTAGTAATTGGCTGGTTCTGATTTGAGTCAAAAACCACCTTTTCATCCAAGATGGAAATCGTACTTTGATCAACTCCTGAGGACTCACCTCCTGAACCAGGATCAACATAATACAAATCGATTGTAAAGCCATTGGTGGGTACATGAATAACAGGAGTTACATTATTACCCAAATTATTAAGTAATGGACCTTCGTCTCCATTTAGACCCGCTGGAATATTGTTAATCGTTAATAATGTTATTTCTGGGGGTGTAGAGTCTACAAAGTCTTCAGTAGTGAAACTGAAAGTAGTTACTTCTGTTCTAGGATTTCCGAAAATGTCTTGTACATCCTGGCTAATTGTTACAATATATTGCGTTAGTCTGAGTAAACTTTCTTGGGGAATTATACGTACGAGTTTGCCGTCCTGCTCTTGAGTGTAACTTCCTGTCACCTGATTACCGGAGAAAGTTTTTACGTGAATTTTATTCGAATCAGTAGCATCAACAGCATTGATTGGCTCATTAAATAGAATAGTTATTTGGGTAGTAATTGGTACATCGATGGCACTATCGCTAGGCGTAATATTCTCGATCCCAGGGCCAATTAAATCAGACTGAGGAGTAACCGTAAAAGTTACACTTACCGAATTAACGGAATTATTATTCGCCAAATCTCTAACACCTGAAGTAACAACAACTTCGTAATCTGCTGAATGATTTAGAGGCTCAAAAGGGTCTAAAGTTATCGTATCTTGCTTGGCATTAGCTTGCACTTCATAACTAACAACTAATGACATTGTCTCACTTACAATTTGTTTTAAACTAAACTTTTGTGTAGTCACATCAGCAAGATTTACTGGTTCGGAAAAAGTCACAATAATCATTGCATCGGTAGAAACCCCACTTTGCAAATTCGCAGGATATATATCCAAAACAACTGGTCCCGCTAAATCAATCTCATTATTAGTAGAAACTTCGAACATACTAGTAGATGAGCTAGTTATGGGCACACCGGTTATTGATTTTATGCGGTTACTAACCGTTATGTTGTAAAGCTCTCCCGCATTTAGTAAATCCAAGAAGTCAAATGTGAAAAAGAGATTGTCATCGGTATTAGTAAAATTACCTTCCAGTCGAACCCCTGAAGTGCTTTCAACATACAAATTACTGGTATTTACTGATTCAACTAAAATTGGCTGATCAAATTTAGCAACAATCACTGAGTTCCTAGCTACATCAGTTTGTCCGTTCTGTGGATTAATGCTAAGTAATTTGGGGCCTGTTACCTCACTACCTAACTGATATACGAAATCTGCACTCATGTCTAGATCAGTCAAACTTTTCAAATTAGTATTCTTAACCCTTAGACTGTAGTCCCGATTAGCTCTTAACAATTCAGTAGGATTAACACTAACATTCATCCCACCTGGTAGTAAGTTAATTTCAACCGGAATTCTGTGGTTATTAGCAACCTCAATAAGTACGAAATCATCTGCAAAAAGAGTCAATGGATTAATAGGCTTATTAAAGACAATCGTAGTCGTCCAGGTGGAAGGTGCCAGAGCCGCTGTTCCCAAAGGTGATGAGATACTTAGATCGCCTGTATCCGAAGCATCTCCCGTAGTAAAAGCCCAATCCTCTATATATTGATCAGAACCAACACCAAAAAAACTAGAGTCAATTTGAATTGTATCGGTAGTAACTAGATTTCTTCCATTCTCTCCTGTTATCAGATTAGCAAAGCCTATTTCTACAACTTCTTCCTCTAAAAAAGGAATACCTAGAGAACTATATACGAAACTCTTGTAATCAGGACTCCAGGTAACTGTACCACCGATTAGGTTACTATCAGACAGGACCTCAACGGCATTAAAATCTGAAGCATCCGGAATCTCAGTGAGGATTGTTTGAGGTTCTATGGCCTGGTCAAATATGAAGGCAATCTTTGTATCTACTGGTAGATTAGAGGGCAAATTTCCTGAGATAACACCTGGATAAACGTCAACAATTTTGGGGTCTGTTTCCGCATCTTTGAAGTATGTAAAGAAATTAGTCTTAACAAGGGTTTCACCATCAGGATTAAAAACTTGAACATCCACGGAAGTACTTACAGCAGTTGGATTTATAGAACTCCCTAAAGATGGAACGAAAGCTTCGATTCGATTAGGCGTTACTTTCACATCCTGAGCCATAATATTATCAATAGATACTCTGGTACCCTCCACAAAACCAGAGCCCTCCAGAATGACAAATTCACCTCCAGCGACCAACCCTGTATTAGGATTTATAGAATCGAGTGAAAGGCCTGATCCAAGTACCGTTAGAATAGCTGAAGTCGTATTCACGCCACGTTTGTTGGTCACCAATACCTCGTATTTACCTATATTTACCCCTTCAGGAACCCAGGCACTAATGTTATATCTGTTTATTAGTTCTATATCTTCCAAAGGAGTGCCTAATTCATCCGTTAAAACAATAGAACCAGTGGAAGTTAATGCACCCAAAAAATGATCGCCTGTTATGGTAATTTGGGTTCTATCATTGAAGGGCACCTGAGCCGGATCAAGAGAATTAATCTGAGGAATTGGTTCGGTTACTACTATAGTTTTTGCAGTACTCCCCCTAGTGTTACTAACACTTATATTCCAAGTATCCGGAAATAAATTTGATGTTAATGTTAATCCCGTTAATGAACTTCGTGACTGCGTAACTCCAGTAATATTTATGCTTAAAGTAGTGGATTCATAAGAAGCGGAAATATTTGGCAGACCAAATAAATTGTCACCCGAAATCGTAAAGGTTGTGATTGAAGAATTATCAAAATCAGGCTTGCTGGTAGGAACGATAGAATCGATATGAGGTAATTTTTCCTGAATAAGCAACTGAAAATTCGGTAACTTGTAGTCTCCTGCCAAATTGCTCACTGTAATATCATAGGTTCCCGGGATAATGAATACAGGACTCTGGGGTAGAACAAAATGTACTGAGTCATCGGTAACACCAGTGAGCTCGGGACTACCCATTAATGCCAATGTAACAATATTCGAAGTCGCGGTACTCAATAATGTCAAGGTGGCAGTGCGAACCCCTATTAAGTCTTCTCCCTTAATTACCATGGTAGTTGGCAGTAAATCGAAATCTGAAATTAGAGGAGTAACATAAGTTACAACAGGCGTAGAGTCTAACGAATCAAATAATTTGTCTGTGAAAAATTTCGGATTACTGGCCGTTTCTCTGTGATCATTCTCCACTGATAGAAAATATCGCCCCGGTAAGATACTTTGTGGGACTACAGCCACAAAAGATGTGAGTGACTGAACCGTAACAGAGTTAGTTATATCATAGCTAACAGTCATAATATTAGCATCAAGATGAGACTGCTCATGGATTATTCGAAACTTATTGGTGGTAGTGCCTCGAGTCTGACCTACTCCCAACAAATTGGTTCCATTTACAATAATCGGATGAGTAGAGTTATTCTTTCCACTAGAAGGTATAACACTCGAAACAATAGGATCATCTTCCAAGATAAGAAAAGTGTCCGTACCAAATCGAACTTTTCGTCGAGAGTTAGCCAGCTCTAAACTGTATCTACTCTCAATTGGATTCCTAATACCTCTAAGAGTTCCAGCTTCTATAGTGAATCGAATTGTGGTATCGCTTAAGATATCAGACTTATCGATTGCATAAGTGGTCTGAAGAGCTCCATCTAGAAACAGGCTAACTGTCTTCACTCCAGATAAATTATTTCCCGTAATTTCAAGAGTATCATTAGCATTATTGTAGCGAGGAGGATTAGGGTCACCATCCACTAAAATCAAATTTTGTGGTGGATCTTCCGCGAAGTAAATCAATGCGCTTTCATCCACCTTACTACTAATTTTATCTCCATCTTCAAGAACGACGGAATACAGATCAGGCTTTAAGGGAAGTAAACTAGAGTCATTAGTACAAATATTCCCTCCACTATTGGACGGAAACTGAAAAATCTCAAGGGGAATATTTACTGTTAATTCAGTCAAGCTTCCTGTGTTCAAAGCTGATGCACCCGTGCCATTCGTGCAGGCCAGTGTCCACTCAATACTTTTGTCATTATAATTGACCAACTTAATCAAGCGAATATCACCGAAATGCTCCCCTTTAACTACTAGATCCAACGGTAAACCTGAGAAAATAGCTGTCGTACTAACAGCACCTATAGAGCCGGGGTCTACGTAATCAGTAGTAGTTTGCAGAGTCGTACCTAACTCATCCTCAAAACCATTTATCTCTGGATAAAATCCAGTTAATGCAAATCTTGAATCTGTAGGATTTCCACCAAGGTCCACTGAGTTAAGCGTGGCATCTCCGTAAGTCTTCCATTTGATTCTGAAAAAACGATTGAGAGTATCATCAAATTTGTCGTCAGGCTCTTGCGATATTAGGCGCACGCGTACCTCAGTGTTGGATATTTCAGAAAAAATATCTGGATCTCCATTGGTAGAAATCTCTAGTATGTTGATACTGTCGTCAGGGTTACCACCAGCTGGCACATTTCTTTCAAAAATCAATTGCTCAAAACGCCTCAGATTTGTTCCCGAAATTGTAATTTCTGTTGAAGCATTATATGGCCCAGTTTTGGGGCTAAAATCAGTAATTGAAGATGTGCTAATTTGCACGTCTATTACTGGTGTTGTAGGCTGAGTCAAGCCTGCATCATTAGTAATCTCTAATAGATATTTACCCGGATACACCAAATCAGTATTGATTGGCATATTCTCAATGCTTACATAAGGAGTTGGAGTCCCCAGTAGATGGTCTACCGTATAGCGATATTCCTTACCTAATGTTGTGGTTACTAACTCAACTTTTTTAACTCCCTGTAAATGTTTACCAAATAGACTAATTCTGTTCTCAGAATCGTTGAAATCTGCATTATATTGTAAAACTTGCGTAGTTACGGAAGTGAGTTCAACTAGACCCTCTTGAATTTCAAACTGCGTGGTAGTCAATGAATCCACTAACCCCTGCGTATTTTTTATCTCTAATTTGTATGATCCTATCAAAAGGTTTTCAGGGACTGTCAAAGTTAGCGAATCAAAACTGGGCTCTGACACTATATCAAGGTCACGAGCGGTATTCGTGTCCAAGTGAATTAAACGCGCGTAAGTCCCTGAGGACGGTGTACCTCTTACCCCCAGAAAATCGGAGCCCATAACAGTTAAATCGCTAGCTTCTGCATAATAAGTATTGTCGGGAGAAAGAGTTTGAATAGTTGGCGGTCTCTCACGAATTTCCAGAGGCTGAGTATGTAAATAGCTGACTGGATTAGTATTTTGCAAACTAATTTGATAAAAGCCTGGGAGCTGGAATGGCGGTATTATGACTGACATCAGTGAGCGGCTCGTAACTGAATATTGTAAAGGAATCTGTGAATGAGTGATACTCATGTTCGAATTGGAGGTTCCAGCCTCCCCCGAAGCGGATGGTTTCAAAATGGCGTCTGTAAGCCCTAAAAAACCATCGCCGTGCACCTGTACAACCTGAGTCACAGCATTAGTTACGAAAGATTTAGCTATCATCTCAACAGAAGGAGCTGGCTCGGTAATTGTAAAATCATTGGTCCCTGGAGTTTCTACAAAGCCTTTCGTATTATTAATTTTGACTTTATAACTTCCCGGAGCAACATTTTCGCTTATTTTCATGGTTAAAAAATGCTTGGGATTTTGTTCCTGTTGAACAAATTCGAAACTCGCTACTTCACTCGTATAAGTTGAGTTCCATAACGCAGCATAGGTTACACCTCGAAGATGGTCACCCGAAACTAGTACGTCAGTATCAACATTATTGATCACCTGATTAGGATTTAGGGATTCAATAAGTGCTTCGAACAATTCTATAGAATGTAATTTTTCACGAAATCTCACTGTTGAAACCGCATTGGTCAATTCAATATCGTAAAAACCTATGTATTTCAAAACTTGAGGCATATCCAAACTTACAGTTCTGGAAGTGTGCGTTATCACTCCGGTACCAGCCAAGCTTTTCCCAAAAGGAGGCAAGTTAAAAGTATATTCTGGAACTGAGGTCCCTTCTCGAATGAAATCAACCCGATTCAAAGTAAAAATATTTTGTCCTGTAAATTCAAAATTCTTTAGACTATCGATATTAAATTCCGTAGCTGACAAGCTGCAAGAAGCCTGTACTCCAGTAAAATCAAGGCATCCCACGAACTCTAGCTCAGGTGCCC
>MDTD01156356.1_pt1 | contig 13316 bp, 11 predicted proteins | sample 811221 | NCBI WGS metagenome assembly MDTD01 (sample SAMN05326646, study PRJNA326480) | marine metagenome | isolation source: seawater | place: Pacific Ocean: South West | collected 2011
CGCAGCTGATTTCCCTCAATTGCCTGCTTTGCGCCTTCATCCAAAGCAGTTTTAATTGCGTCGCCTCGAACCTGATCGCTAAATCGTGTTTTTACAACCGACATCGGGACCTTCCCCGGGCGAAACCCCGGCATTTTTACTGTCGTGGCAATCTCTTCAAGTTTTTTTGTAACTTCAGCGTCAATCTCAGCTGCGGTGATTACGATTTGGTACTCACGCAAGAGCCCCTCTGATCTGGTCTCAGACACATTCATCGAACCATCTATCCTTTATCTATTGGTGACCGCATATTTGGTCTGTTTACGACATGGCAAAATGACCACATCACCTTTCTCCGACAATCAGCCTATATCGGCGGTGTTTTACCTCATTTGGCCCTATTCAATTCCAATGACGCCACTCGAGTGACACTACCACATCGGCCGGCTAGCAGCTTAGGCCGATCGCACAATTGTGACCGAATGGTGCGGGCGGAGGGACTCGAACCCCCACGACTTTCGCCACTGGTACCTAAAACCAGCGCGTCTACCAATTCCGCCACGCCCGCACGTAGTCAACTTTTTCTTCATTTCGGCGCTCGCAATCCATCAAATTCAAAAGCCAAACATCCTATTTCTTTCTTCTGTGAAAAAAAGAAAATGGGGCGAGTGACCGGTTTCGAACCGGCGACCTCCAGTGCCACAAACTGGCGCTCTAACCAACTGAGCTACACCCGCCATCAAGCCCCTCTGCCGGGTTTTTGGCGGAATGCTCACGCGTTCAGCCCGAAACTCGTCGCGACCATAGTGCAAGCTTTGCTGGCATGCAAGGGGCTTTTGCACCTCTTTTTCACTGGGATCACAAACCAAGGTCTTTGGTTGCATCCAACAGTTATTAATGTCCAGTTCAACTATCCGTTTCGCGACCTGGCTTAAAGACACCAATAGCCGTCGCTACAATGCGTCCATCCTGGGCCAACACCCTGCCTTCAGCAAAAAATAACGACCTGCCGCCTCCAGTTCGCCGTGCCCTCGCCACTGCAAAACCATCTTTCAACCTCATCGGTTCCAAATATTGCATGGTTAATGACAAGGTAAGACCAGGCAAAAGATTGTTCGGTGCGGGACTAAAACTACCACTCATTGCCAATGCGACATCCAGCATCGTTGCGTAAAGCCCACCATGGACCAACCCAAGCGGATTTAAGTGGTCTGGAGCCAGATCAACACGTAAAGAAGCATTACCATCCTCCCATTCACAAAATTTTTAGCCTATTCACTTTATTGAATCCATTTAATTGGTTCAGCAAATTTATCCGCTGATCAAAATAAAGTTCGGTCATGACGAGGTGGATGATGACGACGGCGAAAAATTCCGTCCGAGGGCGTAGAATTCATCATTTGGCCGCATTGATGTCAAACTAGCCATTCGGTTTGATAAGGCAAAAAATGAAGTGATTGCGCCAATGTCCCAAATATCTTCGTCGCTAAATCCATGTTTATGGAGGATAAGAAAATCCTCTTCAGTGATCGCATGGGATCGGTTGCAAGTTTTGACGGCAAAATCCAGCATTGCTTTCTGCCGATTAGAAATGTTTGCTTTTCGATAATTGGTTCCAATCTCCTCAGAAATAACGGTGGATTTTTCATAGATGCGTAAAGTGGCCCCGTGGGCAACGACACAATATAAACATTTATTTTCTGCCGAAGTTGCCACAACAATCATTTCACGCTCACTTTTGCTGAGACCAGATTCTCGTCGCATTAAAGCCTCGTGATATGCCCAAAAAGCGCGCAACTCTGCTGGCCGACGCGCCATCACCCAAAACACATTTGGAACGAACCCAGCTTTCTCAGAAACCTCACGAAAAAGCTGTTGCAGATCGGCCGGTAAATCCGCCAAATCGGGAACCGGAAACCGGTTGATTGCCTGTTGTGTCATTTTACTTATTACTCCACAGTGAATGGCGGTTGACCGCTTTATTAACTAATTGCTAATTGTTTCGTGACTGTAACTTTGTCTTTTCCCGACCGCAACTATGCTTAAAATTTAGGCATTATGCACACAGCAAGAGCAGATTCATCCAAAAAGCGCACAGCTGCTAATTAATGAAGCACCTATTTCTTGAATTGGGATCGAGCGTGACGCATACATCGGGCAATACTTAAACGTGTAAACCGCGGTGCCGCAAGGTGGGGTAGTGACTTGGATAACGTTGTCACCCTAGAGTGATAGCCTCATTGAAAAACAGAGCCTAAAAAGAAAAGTGGAAAACTATGAAAAAAATTGAAGCTATTATCAAACCGTTCAAGCTGGACGAAGTAAAGGAAGCCCTGCATGACGTCGGCATCCAAGGCATAACTGTGCTCGAGGCGAAAGGCTTTGGGCGACAAAAGGGCCATACCGAGCTATATCGTGGCGCCGAATATGTTGTCGATTTTTTACCGAAAGTGAAAATTGAGGTTGTAATCGACGACTCGATGACCGAGCGAGTTGTAGATGCAATCCAAAACGCCGCACAAACTGGCCGCATTGGTGATGGAAAGATTTTCATTTCAGAGATTGATGAGGCAATTAGAATTAGGACGGGAGAACGAGGAAGCGACGCGGTTTAAATCCAAAAAATAGACCAAAATAACGCAATGCGAGGCGTTGTAAGAACAGCTATATTTTAACGATCATCGCACTAAAAATCACAAGTTTTAACGACATACAACAGAAGGGTACTCAAAATGTCTGACGCACATAAAATCATGGAAATGATCAAAGAACATGAAATCACTTATGTTGATTTACGATTTACAGATCCACGCGGTAAGATGCAACACGTGACACAACACATCGATACAATCGATGAAGAGACGTTGGCCGAGGGTTTCATGTTTGACGGGTCATCTATTGCTGGCTGGAAGGCGATTAATGAATCAGACATGACACTTATGCCTGATTTATATCGCGCTTATGTAGATCCATTTTTTGCGCAGCCTACGTTAGCTCTATTTTGTGATGTAATGGAGCCCTCAACTCTGGAGGCATACTCTCGTGATCCCCGGGGGACTGCGAAAGCCGCGCTTGCTCACATGGAATCCCTTGGCATCGGTGACACAGCTTACTTCGGACCAGAGGCTGAATTCTTTATATTCGAAGATGTAAAGGTTGATGTTTCGATGAACAGAGGAATGTATGCGCTAGACAGCGTAGAGGGTCCTTACAACAGCGCCCGTAAATATGACGAGGGAAATCTTGGCCATCGTCCCGGTGTAAAAGGCGGCTATTTTCCAGTGCCGCCGGTTGACTCTGGCCAAGATATACGGTCAGAAATGCTCTCGGTTATGGCTGATATGGGGGTCCCAGTTGAAAAACATCATCACGAGGTTGCGCCATCACAGCACGAGCTTGGAATGAAATTTGGCACACTTATAGAGACCGCTGACAACCTCCAACTTTACAAATACTCGGTTCACCAAGTCGCCCACGCTTACGGTTTATCAGCTACATTTATGCCAAAACCAATAGCTGGCGATAATGGATCGGGCATGCATGTTCACCAATCGATTTGGTCAAAAGGTAAGCCACTTTTTGCCGGAAATCAGTACGCTGATTTATCCGAAAAAGCTCTATATTACATTGGCGGTATTATCAAACACGCCAAGTCGTTAAACGCGTTCACCAACCCTTCAACTAACAGTTACAAAAGATTAATCCCGGGTTATGAGGCTCCAGTGTTGTTGGCTTACTCATCACGAAACCGTTCAGCGTCCTGCCGTATTCCGCATGTGAATTCGCCAGCAGGAAAACGTGTCGAAGTCCGCTTTCCCGATGCAACGGCAAACCCCTATTTATCTTTTTCTGCTATGCTGATGGCAGGGCTCGATGGGATAACAAACAAAATCCACCCCGGCGATGCAATGGATAAAGATTTATATGATTTGCCGCCGGAGGAATTGGCCCAGATTCCGACTGTATGCGGTTCTTTACGCGAGGCTCTCGATGCGCTTCGCGAGGATCGCGCATACCTCACCCAAGGTGAAGTGTTTACAGACGATCAATTAGATGCATATATCGATCTGAAAATGGAGGACGTCACTCGATTAGAGCACACCCCTCACCCTGTTGAATTTGACATCTACTATTCTTACTGATCACTCTGAGTTACAAGCAAATAAGGGCGGGGCCTTTGCCTCCGCCCCTTTTTTTTGACCAGTTCTAACTTCGCTTTGTTTCAAGCAATAAGAATCAAAATACCATATTTTGTATTTTGATTGCCTTCCAATTGCTAGATACGGTAAACATAAGGCGTTGCCATATTGGATAGTGGGCCACACGGACTTTGCTGGTTAATGCCTTTCTTAAATATGTGAGTAGTTGATGGCTGATCTGTTTGCTAATACATTAAATAATGACGAATATGACGCTTCTAATATTGAGGTGCTGGAAGGTCTAGAGCCGGTTCGCCACCGTCCGGGCATGTATATTGGTGGTACCGACGATAGGGCCTTGCACCATTTGGCGGCAGAAATTTTCGATAACTCAATGGATGAAGCGGTTGCCGGCCATGCGACCCGTATCGACATATTCCTCGAAGCTGCTGACCGGCTAACAATTCGGGATAACGGCCGAGGTATGCCGACCGGAAAACACCCAAAATTTCCAGAACAATCGGCGGTGGAAGTGATTATGACAACGCTTCATGCTGGGGGTAAGTTCTCTGGCAAAGCTTATGCTACATCCGGGGGCTTGCATGGTGTTGGAGCATCAGTGGTCAACGCCTTGTCAAGTGAACTGACAGTGGAGATTGCACGTGACAAAAAGTTGTATCAGCAGAGATTCTCACGCGGAAAACCACTGGGATCCCTGAACGAGGTTGGTGCCGCCCCAAATCGACGTGGAACATCTGTGAGTTTTACGCCCGATCACGAAATTTTTGGCGCGGGTGCAAAATTCCGGCCAGCCAGTCTTTTTCGGATGGCTAAATCCAAGGCATATTTATTTGCCGGTGTTGAAATTCGCTGGAAGTGCGATCCTTTATTGCTTGGCAAGGAAAATGCCATCCCAGTTGACACCACCCTGCACTATCCAGGTGGGCTTGCCGATTATCTTAACGACACAACAACCGACAAGGCGTTGATGATTTCCACCCCATTTGCCGAACTTGTCGAATCTGATGGACAGAAATTTGAGTGGGCAATCACATGGCTTGGGCCGGGTGAGGACGGATTTTTTCAAAGCTACTGTAACACTGTACCCACCCCATCGGGCGGAACGCATGAAACTGGTTTCCGTCAAGCAATTGTTCGTGGATTACGTAATTTTGGTGAGCTGCTTGGTAATAAAAGAGCAGCTGAAATCACAGCGGATGATGCATTGGCTGGCGGCGCTATCGTACTCTCAGTCTTTCTGCACGACCCACAATTCCAGGGACAAACAAAGGATCGCCTTGTCTCAACTGATGCAACGCGTCACACTGAACAGGCGGTGCGTGATCGGTTTGATCAATGGCTATCCGTTGATGCGGCACGTGCCACTTATTTGCTGGAAACAGCCATCGAAAGGGCTGAAGAACGAAAACGGAAAAAAAAGGAAAAAGAAGTTGCCCGCAAATCGGCAACAAGACGGCTGCGTTTACCCGGCAAATTGGCTGATTGTTCATCAAGTGACAGTGAGGTAACAGAGCTTTTTCTGGTTGAAGGTGACTCGGCGGGCGGATCGGCAAAACAGGCTCGTGATCGAAAAACGCAGGCGGTTCTGCCGCTTAGGGGAAAAATTCTCAATGTTGCCAGCGCGTCTAGTGAAAAGCTTAACAGCAATCAAGAACTATCCGATTTGTCATTGGCACTCGGAGTTAAACCCGGCAAAGATTTTCGTCTTGATGATCTTCGATATGGTCGCATTATCATTATGACCGATGCTGATGTTGATGGCGCGCATATTGCTGCATTGCTGATGACCTATTTCTACCGTGAAATGCCTCAGCTTTTGGAGGCTGGCAGGCTGTATTTAGCGCAGCCTCCGTTGTATCGCCTGACGCAGGGCGCGAAAACGGTATATGCGCTCGATGACGAACAGCGTAAAGCCAGCCTGAAAAACATTTTTGATGGGCGCGGTAAAGTGGAAACAAGCCGCTTTAAAGGATTGGGTGAAATGCCGCCAGCGCAGCTTAAAGAAACCACTATGAACCCGGACAGCCGCCGATTGTTGCAGGTTGCCGTACCATTGCGTGACTCAGTTGGAGCAGATCTTCGCCGCCACACAGATCAATTGGTTAATACTTTGATGGGAAAAAAAGCGGAATTGCGCTTTGACTATATTCGTGATCACGCAGACGATGCACTGGAAAATCTTGATGTTTAACTTAACGACAATATCAGTATTTTTATGCGTACAGAGACTGCACTTCGCATTATCGGAGGTCGGTTGGTTCTGCAAGGCTTGCTGTTTTATACCTTTGCATCACCGCTCAGCCTGCAGATTTTTCCAGATGCCAATGATAAGGCTATCCACGTTGGCATGGTGATGCGGCGCGGGCTGGCAGCAATGTCAATTCTGGCTGGCCTGGTGATTTTCTTGGTACTTGGAGACTGGCATCATACCACCAAACGCGATTTTTTTGATTGTGGCATCGGCTTTACTGCAATTAGCATGGCTAAGATTAAAATTCTCATTGATAAAGCAGCTGTAATACCGGTGCCCGCGATTGTAATCTATAGCGAGGTTGCAATTCTTTCACTTTGTCGAGCAACCCGTAAGCATGCATAAGTCAATTTATTTGGCCAAACAAATCTTGTAAGGCCGCCGTAACCGCCTCCGGAGCCTCAAGCGATGATAGGTGACCAACTCCATCAAGCAGGCGCAAAGTCGATAGTGCCGCAATATCAGCCATTTCAATCGAGAGTGAAGGTGGAGTGAGCATGTCCGATGTGCCACATAGGATCAGCAACGGCGCTGTAAAGCTCGCCAATGTGTCATTTTGGTCACGACGGCCCATCATGGCAGTTTGCTGCTGGATAAAGCCAGCCTGCCCAACGTCAGCGGCCATGGCAAGAATATCACTAACTAACGCTTCATCGGCATGAGCTGCTGCAGATATTAGTTTTGATAAACTATGTCTTGTGATGCCCTGAAATCCGCTATGAGCAGCAAGTTTGATTACTTGCCGGCGCTCCCTGCAGCGATCTTCGGTATCACGTCCTGCCGTGGTACTCAATAGCGCCATACCGGCCATTCTTTCAGGAGAAAGGCGGGCCATTTCCAATGCCACATATCCACCCATAGACAGCCCAATAGGCACCAATGGCCCGGTGCATTGATCGAGGGCCGCCTGCGCCATTTCTGTGATGCTGCTGTGATGCCTTGTATCTGCAATATGGCCTGATTGTGGCAAGGCAGCTCGTTGCTTAGCAAACAAGAACTCGGTGCAGAGATGACCTGGAATAAAAATTGGTGTGAAAGATGACATGAGTGCACGGGCGCTGTTTTGGAATGAACGATTGACCTTGCGAGCATTCCTCTATATCACCAGCTTCGGTGTATGCCCACCTCAAATTGCGAATAGACAAAAAACTGATTGCTGTGAGTTGGTAAGTTAACATTTTGTTCAATCTCGACAGGGAAAATATCGTTGAAATTTTCAGATCTCGGCCTTAGTGACGAGCTTAGCCGTGCCGTGGCCGACCTTGGCTATACGTGCCCAACTCCAATCCAAGAAAAATCCATTCCTGTCGTTTTGATGGGGCGGGATATTTTGGGATCGGCACAAACAGGAACCGGCAAAACCGCATCATTTACTCTGCCGATGATAGACATTTTAGCATCTGGCCGAGCCAAGTCCCGCCTGCCACGGTCGCTAATTCTTGCGCCAACTCGAGAGTTGGCAGCCCAAGTGGCAGAATCCTTCGAGAACTTTAGCTCACACCATAAATTAAGTATGGCCCTTTTAATCGGAGGGGTTAGCTTTGCCGATCAGAATACCGCGCTCAGCAAGGGTGTTGACGTGCTGATCGCAACACCAGGTCGTCTGCTTGACCATTTTGAGCGTGGTAAGGTTTTGCTGAATGACGTGAAAATTCTGGTAATTGACGAGGCTGACCGAATGCTTGATATGGGATTTATTCCAGACGTAGAACGAATTGCCGGTTTATTGCCACGGATGCGTCAAACCCTATTTTTCTCAGCGACGTTATCTGATGACATTCAAAATATAGGCAGCAAATTTGTAATGAATCCAAAGGTTGTTGAGGTTGCACCACCTGCCACAACCGCCGAAACGGTTGCGCAGCACATTGTGTGGACTGACGTGAGAAGTAAGCGGCAAGCTCTGCGCGATATTTTGCGACATGAGTCTGTAAAAAATGCCGTTGTGTTCTGTAATCGCAAACGTGACATTGCAATCTTAGTGAAATCACTTAAACGCCATGGCTTTTCAGCAGTCGCATTACACGGTGATATGACCCAATCTGCCCGCCTAGACGCACTACAACGCTTTAAGGATGGTGAAGTACCATTGATGATTGCGTCAGATGTGGCGGCACGCGGACTGGATATTGCTGGGCTCAGCCATGTTTTCAATTTTGATGTGCCGAGCCATGCTGAAGATTATGTTCACCGCATTGGCCGCACCGGCCGCGCTGGAAAATCTGGTCGCGCTTTCAGCATCGCCGCAAGCAAAGATGATCACAAGTATGTTGACTCGATAGAGACGCTGATTGGCAAACCCATCCCGTTAATTAAAATTATTAACGGAAAAGTTTCCCATGGTGACCCAAAGTTAGAAGCAGATGCGACAAAAACCGATAGTGAGAAGGCCGGAGGTATCTTCAGAGAAAGTAAAGCCGTCGATCAAATGAGAGAACTCAACGACGACAAGTCAGCCAAAACTGATGGTCCCAAGTCCAGCACTGGCAAATCTAGAACCACTGGAAAAAGCAAAAACAGGAACCGAGATGATGAATTACCGTCACCACCAGACTGTTCGGGTAACACCCTCGCCGAAACCGGCCATGTGCCCGCATTTCTTCGCCGTTAGCTTGACTTGATCAGCTGCCAACAAAACGCTCGTTGTTCACTTATATATTAGTTGCAAACCTTATGACTAAAAAGTTGATTTCTGAAATTTACCATGCGAAGTATTTAACCCGTTGTTCGTGTTCCAGCTAATGCCTTGTCAACAATCTCGCGAAGTTCGTTTGACTGCGCCTCCTTTTGCACCTGCTGTAATATTGCAATCATCTGACCGCGGCGCGGCGCTGTATAATTAGAGATACGGGTTAATGGAAGGGCCATCCTGGCAGCAAGCTGCGGGTTACGGGCGTCAATATCTATCAGACACTCCCCAACAAAAGCAAAACCAGACCCATCTTCAGCATAGAAATGTACAGGGTTACCAGTCATAAATGCCCCAAGAACAGCACGTAATTGATTAGGGTTACTTGTATCGAATGTTGGATGTTTCATCAATTCTCTAAGACGGTTGATGGTTCCCGACACTACCGATGTCGATTCCATCATAAACCATTTTTCTAACACAAGGGGGTTACCTTGCCAGCGATCATAAAATTGTCTCAACGCTTCGCTACGGTACGGGTGATCACAATGATTTAACGCTGCAATGGCCCCTTGCGAAAGGGTCATGTTCTGATGATGCACCTGTGCCGCGGCAAACTCAATAGCTTCCAGATCACCCGCGCTAACTGCCAACGACAAAAGACGGTTCAGTAATGCTCTTCCGCCAACTGTTTTCGTCATATCTGATGCTACCACTCTAGATAGTACGTCAACAGGATCAAAATGACGAGTTAATAACAAACTAATTTGGGTGGCCAATAAGCGACCAAGTTCAGCCTCAACCTCTCGTCGAGCATAAAATAGGGCGATTGGATCTGCTGGCTTCATACGATTTTCAAGAACTGAAACCGAGGGCAATGTCAGCAATCCAGATTTGAACATATCATCTAGATCGGAGCTTGCTAATGCGTCAGCAAAAGCATCACTCAAAGCAGTTATGCCTGGCCTATCAATTACCTTGTTCGGATCAGCTGCGATAAGCAAAACTTGTTCGGTAAGCAATATTTGAGCCGCGTCCCACTTGTTAAACATATCAACATCATGGGCCAACAAGTGCAATCTTTCGAAGGGCGTCAAATCATCTTGTAAAGACACCGGTGCCGAAAAATTGCGAAGCAAGCTTGGCACAACTTTACATTCAGATTGAGGATAAATTGGCTGCAAGTGTGTTTTGTCAGTCACCAAGACAACATGCTCATTTTTGAGAGGTCCATCCGAAGATAACCGGAAAGACACTGGCAACCCATCATACCCAACGAGTCCTATGCGCACAGGGATTGGCAGCGGCAAACGTGGAGTTTTTGCCATGGTTTCAGGAATTTCCTGATTAAAGATAATACCAAATCCATTCTCATCACCTATCGTTGCTCGAGCCACCTTCAGAATGGGTGTTCCAGCCTGCCTGTACCAGCCGTCAAAGGAAGACAGATCAACATCATTTGCATCAGCCAAAGCAGCAATGAAATCATCGCAAGTCACCGCTGAGCCATCATGCCGCTTGAAATACAGGTCCATGCCACGCCGGAACCCTTTCTTACCAAGATATCCCGCCAGCATTCGAATAACCTCGGCGCCCTTTTCATATACAGTTGCTGTATAGAAATTATTAATTTCCCGATAACTTTCAGGGCGAATAGGATGTGAGTTAGGGCTGCGATCTTCGGGAAACTGCAAAGCACGGAGCATAGAAACATCATCGGCACGTTGGATTCCCGCATCATGCATATCCGCTGAAAAACATTGATCCCTAAAAACTGTTAGTCCTTCTTTCAGCGTCAGTTGAAACCAATCACGGCAGGTAACTCGGTTGCCCGTCCAATTATGAAAATATTCATGAGCGATAATCGATTCAACGCGATGTAAATCAGTGTCGGTAGCAGTATTCGGGTCAGCCAGAACAAATTTGCTATTAAAAATATTAAGCCCCTTATTCTCCATTGCCCCCATATTAAAGTGGCTGACCGCAACGATTTGGAACAGGTCAAGGTCATATTCAAGACCAAAGGTTTCTTCATCCCAGCGCATCGAGCGTTTCAACGATTCCATAGCATGCTGGGTTAGCGCAACATTGCCTCTTTCGACATAAATGTGAAGATCGACTTTACGACCTGACATTGTTATGAAATGATCTACTGCGCAATCCAGATCACCGACTACTGCAGCAAATAGATAACTTGGCTTTGGGTGGGGGTCGTGCCAAGTAGCATAATGGCGATCGTAGCCGCAATCGCCAGTTTCAATCAGATTACCGTTAGACAGCAGTTGTAAAAAACGCTTATTAGCTTCGATCCGAACAGTAAACACCGTCATCACATCGGGGCGATCTGGAAAATAACCAATACGCCGAAAACCCTCAGGCTCGCACTGCGTGCAATACATACCACCGGATAAGTAAAGCCCCTCAAGCGCTGTATTCGTTTCAGGGTGGCATTGCGTAATCGTTTCGACAGTGTGCTGACCCTTCAACCCTTCAATATAAATGCAATTATCGTCAAGCTGAAACGACTCTTGCCCTAACTCAATGCCATCGACAGAAACAGATTTTAAATACAGCAAACGTCCATCAAGCTGCAGAACAGTGGGCGAAATTGCGTTTGGATTTGGTACTACCGTCAATCTCGTTGTCACGGTTGTCTGTTGATCATGAATATCGATGTTCAGCTCAGCTGAAGTCACCAGAAATGCTGGCGGCTCATAATCCTCGCGGCGCTTCAACATCACATTCAGCTGGAGTCACGAGATGTTGTATAAGCTTCATAACAATGTGTTAAACAATAGGGCTTGCCCGGAACAATCGCCTCACCACAAAATAAGAAGCCATTTTTTTTAGGGTCACCAGTTGGCCAACAGCATTTGCTGCGTGACCATTCGAGTTGGCGCAATTCAAGTCGTAGAGGCAATTCTCTTGGCGTTTCGGAGACAACCATTTTCGGCTTTTCAACCTTTGAACGACTAATTGGTGATGGACGCTTCGGCAGACCCATTCGGTGCGCTTTTCCCGCAATAGCATTACGAGAAACACCAAGTGCTTCACCAATTTGGGAAATTGATAAGCCTTCCGACCACAGCTTTTTCAAGTCTTCTAAACGGTCGTCAGTCCAAACATTCGGCTTTTCTGTCATCTAATTCCTCATTCCCATATAATTGGCAACTTTATAGCGATCTGACCAACGTAACTCAATCATGGAGTCCAACTTTTAATCAGAGAGCACCAATAAATTTGCCAATTAGTTCTATCTGATAATCCAGCATATGCCGGCCATGATGCACCCTAAATCCAGCATCCTTGGCCGCGGCCAACAATTTTGTCTCATCTGGAATCATTATAATGTCAGCAATGACTGCATCTTTCCGTAAGTTATCCAATGACAACGGTAACGGGTCATCCTCTTTTAGGCCAAGACTAGTGCTATTGATAACCATGTCGGCATTACTGCTCTCGCAACCGTCTAAAGCAACAGCCAAGGCGCCAGTGAAGTTCATTTTCTGTTCAAGAATTTGGACTAAAATTTCGGCCTTTTCAAGGCTCCGATTGGCAATATGTAGCTCTTTTACCCCAGCCTCACATAGTGCCACCGCAATGGCACGTGCCGCTCCGCCCGCTCCAATTAGTAAAATATTCCTTCCTCTTAAATCAATTTCGTTCCCAACACAGCCTGTAACAAAACCAGCCCCATCAAAATTTTCACCATGCATACTTCCATCATCGTCAAAACGCACGGCATTGACCGCACCAGTGACCTGAGCCGCAGTTCCAAGTGTGTCACACAGACCGGCTAGCGCCATCTTGTGTGGAATTGTTACCGCCAAGCCACCAAAATTCGGCATGATGCGTAATCCCGAAATAATTTCCTCTAAACGCGCTGGCGGTGCGTCAATCGGCACCATTATATGGGGCAGGCGAGCATAGTTAAAACGGGGGTTAAAAACAATTGGAGCGCGCACATGATCCACAGGGTGTGCAATTACGCCAAAAATGCGGGTACTGCCATTGACGATTGGCATGTCATTTACTGGTTTGCTGGCCGATAACTTTTCAGTTCTGAGCGGCTGGGAGGACATAAAACGATTTCCTGTGGATATTGGTCGCAATTCGGATTGCATATTAGCCATGTGAAAAAGAGCCATAAATTTATGTTCGACAGCGGTTAAAAGCAAGTCATTCTGGCCTGTTAACCGCAAAACATTATCCAGATATTGCCAATTTATTAACTAGAAATGATCACAACGCCGCCCATTTTCTGCCTTTATTCACCTTAAGATTGTCTTTTAGCAAA
>MDTD01038546.1_pt1 | contig 13315 bp, 12 predicted proteins | sample 811221 | NCBI WGS metagenome assembly MDTD01 (sample SAMN05326646, study PRJNA326480) | marine metagenome | isolation source: seawater | place: Pacific Ocean: South West | collected 2011
GAACGGGTCGTGCTTCTTCTAGTATGCTCGATCCCATAACATTAGAGGTTTATGGCCAACGAACACCGATTAACCAATTAGGAACTATTAATGTTCCTGAACCGCGTATGGTTACTATTAACGTCTGGGATAAGACAAATGTCCCATTGATTGAAAAGGCAATAAGAGAGAGTGGCTTGGGCATAAACCCTCAATTAAATGGTGCGATTATTATGCTTCCTATTCCCGAATTGAATGAAGAAAGAAGACGGGAACTTTCTCGAGTGGCTGGTCAATACGCAGAAAGTGCTCGGGTGGCCGTTCGAAATATTAGACGAGATGGAATGGATCAGATTAAAAAGGCAAAGGCAGATGGTATGTCTGAAGATGATCAAAAATTTTGGGAAGAAGCAGTACAGGAACTTACAGATTCTACAATAAAAATGCTTGATGGCATACTTGATAGCAAACAAGCAGAGATTATGCAGGTTTAATCTAAGATGTTGGTTAGAAATAAAAAACACGATACTCTTGAGCACGTAGCGATTATTATGGATGGAAATGGTCGTTGGGCTCAAAATAAGGGACGTCCAAGATTATTTGGTCATCAGGCTGGTGCAAGAAGGGTTAGGGAAATTGTAGAAAGCTGTCCCGATTTAGGGATCAAATACCTCACAATCTTCGCATTCTCAACTGAAAACTGGAAAAGAACGCAATTAGAAGTTTCAGGGCTTATGAAATTGTTTAAAAGGTACATTTATAAAGAAACCCAACCACTTATTGAGGCCGGGGTTCGAGTTCGATTTATAGGTGACAGGTTACGCTTAGAGCCTTCTTTAGTTAATTTAATGGACCAATTAGAAGAACTTACAGAAAAAAACTCAGCTGTGAATCTTACTATAGCAATAAATTACGGAGGCCGAGATGAGGTAACTAGGGCTGCAAAAAGGATGGCAAAGGACGTACTTAATGGTGAGTTGATTGTAGATAGTATAGATGAAGAAACATTACCTAAATATTTAGACACTCATGTTCTGCCAGATCCAGGCCTAGTCATTAGGACTTCAGGTGAGGCACGTATTTCCAATTTCTTGCTATGGCAGTCTGCTTATGCTGAATATGAATTTATAGATACACTCTGGCCAGACTTTACTAAAGAAATCTTTTCAGGCTTGGTAAATGAATTTGGTAACCGCGAACGTCGATTTGGTGGCGTATTGTAATGGACACTGACAATAACTGGCATGAACTGAGGTTAAGATTAGTCTCAGCATCTTTTCTTTTAGTTGTAAGTGCTTTTTGTATTTATTTTGGCAATTATCTTTTTACTTTATTTATAATTTCTCTTGTAGGTGTGATGCATTGGGAATTAGGTAAAATGTTATCGCCTTTGTCTGCTCAAGCGATGTGGTTTAGTGCTACTTTATCAATATTGGCAACATTTTTGCTCTTGAAATCGGATAGTCTGATTTGGTCAATCGTAATTTTGTTTTTCAACTTTTATTTTCAAAAACTTTTCTTTCATCACAACCGTAATTTTGGCGCGTTCTATTCACTAGCAGTGATTGTTTGCGGCATAATGTTCTTCAAGATTAGATCGGAGCTTGGTCTTTATCACACTTTTTGGTTAATCGGGATAGTTGTGGTTACTGATACCGCGGGATACTTAATCGGGCGGCTTATTGGCGGACCAAAAGTATTTCCTCGCATTAGCCCAAAGAAAACTTGGGCAGGAGTTTTGGCAGGATGGCTTGCCGTAGGTTTGTTTTCTTGGTCGTATGTTCAAAACATTGCGCCTCAAAATTTGTTTATTAAGTTCGTGTTAATAAGTATATTTTTGTCAGTATCTGCTCAGGTAGGTGATATGATACAAAGTCACCTTAAACGAAGAAGTCATGTGAAAGACAGTTCAGGTCTACTCCCCGGCCACGGTGGTTTTATGGATCGATTTGATGGTTTTGTAGGAGCAACAGTTGTAACTGGTCTTTTCTTTGAGTGGATATACTAGTGAAAAGCATTAGTGTTTTGGGAGCAACAGGATCTATTGGTCAAAATACTTTAGACTTAATTTTAAGAGAAAGAGACAAATTTAACGTTGTTGGGTTGACCGGTTCAGATAATATTGAGTTATTAGCTGAAAGTGCGATTAAGCTCAAAGCTGAAGTTGTTGCGACAGCTAACGATAATAAGTTTCATGATTTGAAAGAATTACTCAATCAGCATGAAATTGAAGTTTGTGCTGGGTTAAATGGTGTAATGGAGGTCGCTTCTCGTCAGGTTGACTGGACTATGTCTGCTATTGTCGGTTCTGCGGGCTTTCTCCCAGGATTAAAAGCTCTTGAATCAGGTGCAAATCTGGCTCTTGCAAACAAAGAAAGCATGGTAGCTGCTGGACCGATTATGAAAAAAGCTGCTAAATTGAGAAATGCTAAGTTGATACCTGTTGACAGTGAGCATTCAGCTATAGCGCAATTAATGAGAGGTGAAGAACTGAATAGTCTGTCAAAGATTATTATTACGGCTTCTGGCGGTGCTTTCAGAAACTTAACTAAGGCCGAATTAATAAATGTTACCCCAGATCAAGCTGCGCAGCATCCTACTTGGAGTATGGGCAAGCGGATAACAATTGATAGTGCTTCCATGTTTAATAAAGCATTAGAAATAATTGAAGTAAAAGAATTATTTGAATTAAGTGCATCTGAGATTGAAGTTTTGATACACCCTCAATCCCTTGTTCATGCCATTGCATCTTTTTGTGATGGTGGAATGAAGGCTCACATTGGTCCGCCGGATATGAGGCACGCTATTGCTTACGCTCTTTATGAAGAAAAAAGATTTAATTTAGCTCTAGCAGAAGTTAACTTGGGGGAGGTTGGAGCACTGACCTTTGAACAACCAGATTTAGCTAAATATCCTGCTCTTAAGTTAGGTTACGAAGTTCTATCGCAAGGGGGGCTGGCTGGGGCTGCTTTCAATGCTGCAAAAGAGGAAGCTTTGGATAATTTTATGGACTGTAAATTGAGCTTTTTGAGCATGGCAGATGTCGTTCGAGCTACCATGGACGAATTATCGTCAAAAAATTGGCTGAATTGCGAAGTGGAGATAGAGTCGGTAATTGAAATTGATTTGCAGGCTAGATCTGTTGCAAAGAAATTAGTTGAAAAATTTTGAGGTGAAATCTTGGAGTATTCTTTTTTTATTCCCCAATTTGGTAATTTTATATTAACGGTTTTAGCTTTTATTCTGAGCCTTTCGATAATAGTTTTTGTCCATGAATTTGGACATTATTTTATAGCTAAAATTAGTGGTATTCATGCTGAAGTTTTTTCCATTGGATTTGGTCCGGTTTTAATTTTTTTTTATGATAAAAAGGGAACAAAGTGGCAAATCGCTGCATTACCGTTGGGTGGTTATGTTAAATTTTTAGGAGATAAAAACCCTGCTGGAAGTCCTAATCCACGCATGGTGGCACATAATGATCAGAATTTATTGAGAAAATCTATGCTCGGTGCTCCTTTGTGGGCCCGTTTTATTACTGTGGCAGCCGGGCCTATTTTTAATTTTATCTTTTCAGGCTTTATATTTTTTATAATTTACATGAATCAAGGCATAATAAAGTTTCCTCTAACGGTAGATAAAATTTTTGACACTCCGTATAAGCAAGAGCTTCGGCAGGACGATATTATTCGTTCAATAAACGGGGTGGAAATCAAAGACAAATTAAATGATTTCGGTCTTTTAGAAGAAAGTTCGATTTCCGGTAAACTGGTTACATATGTTGTTGAAAGAAATGGTAAGCTTATAACTTTAGATCAGGTTATTCAAAATCCTCCCAGGATTACTCAGGTCTTACCAAAATCTTCGGCTATCTCTGCTGGTTTGGAGAAGGGAGATTATATTTTATCCATAAACTCAGAAGAAATAATAAATTTTGTTCAAATAAAGAAACTTGTCGAGGCGTCACAGGGTGAGGTTTTAAAAATTAAATACTGGCGTAAGGGAAACATTTATGAAACCGAACTTAAACCTTTGATTGTTGATATTCCAACTGAGACTGGTGGGTTTCAACGAATTTATAGACTAGGTATTGTAGGTGATTACCTTCCCTTTCAACCTGCAAAAACGAAACAATCTATTTCTTGGGCTTTGGTTAGTTCAGTTGAAAGTATTTATCTTATTATGGAAGGTAGTATTAAGGGACTCTATCATATTTTGTTTGGGAATATTAGTAGTTGTAATTTATCCGGCCCTATAAGTATCGCTGAAACATCAGGTCAGATGGTGAAACAGGGTAGTATGAATTACCTATGGTTTATAGCCGTATTATCTACAGCGATCGGAATGATAAATTTATTTCCTATCCCAGTTTTAGATGGTGGGCACCTGGTTTTTTTTGCAGTCGAGGCAGTTACGGGCAAGAAGCCAAATCAAGCTATTATAAATTCTTTTATGACTATTGGATTCCTACTATTGGTTGGGCTTATGTTATTTTCACTTTTTAATGATTTTTTGTGTCCTTGAATTTCTAAAAAGAGACTTTTGACTTTGGTTTTGGAACGCGATACTCATAACTCAGAAAAAATATGGGCTATAAGTATGGAAAAATTTATATCGGTTATTCTGATTGCTTTCTTTGCCAATTTTTTTGTTTTCGAACCAGCTGCTTTGAGTGCTAGTACATTTAAGTTGGGCTCTATCTCAATTAACGGCAACAATCGGTTGTCTGATGATGCAATCATAAATTATTCAAGATTGCGTTCGAATATGACTGTATCGTCTGAAGATTTAAGTTCAGCCTATACAAAGGTTTTAGAAACTGGTCTCTTTAAAAGTGTTGCGTTCAAGCAAAATGGTCCAAACTTAATTATTTCTGTTGAAGAGTACCCTACTGTTAACAAGATTTCTCTAGAAGGAAATAAGAAGTTTACAGATGAAAAGCTTTCGTCTTTTTTATCTATATCGGAAAATCTTGTTTTATCTCCAGGTGTTCTTGAAAAAGATTTGAGTACTTTAAAAACAGCTTATAGAAATTTAGGACTAATTTCAGCACGGATCCAGCCTAAGGTGGTTAAACTGTCCAACAATAGAGTAAATTTAATATTTGAAATTTTTGAAGGAAGAGCCGTTGAAATAGAGAAAATAAGTTTTGTTGGAAATCGAGAGTTTAGCGACCGGAGGCTTCGTCGGGTTTTAAGTAGTAAGCAAGCTGGCCTTATGAGAAAAATTATCAGCAAAGATACACTGATTGAAGAGAAAATATCTCTAGACAAAAGACTTTTGACTAAGTTCTATCGTAGTCGAGGCTTCGCAGACTTTAGAATAAATGATGTGAATACCGAGCTTTTCGAAGAAAAAGACGGTTTTTTTATAACATTTAATATCACTGAAGGGCCTAAGTTTGCACTCGGTGACGTATCGGTGACATCAGAAGTAAAAGAGGTTACTGTCTCGACTTGGAAAAACTTGATAAGTTTGAAATCAGGTGAAACTTATTCGCCTTCTAGAATTGAATTTGAGGTTGCCAGGCTAGAAGAAAAGTTGCAGGCACGCGGTCTTGAATTTGTTCGAGTCAAACCAGAAATTAATCGAAATATAAAAGATTTAGCGTTAGATCTGAACTTGTTGTTTTATAAAGGAGATCGTCTCTTTATAGAACGCATCGATATCTCTGGCAATACTGCAACATTTGATAGAGTGCTGCGGCGTCAATTTTTTATTGTTGAAGGTGATCCTTTTAATCCTAGAGAGATTAGAGCTGCCGCCGACAGGATACGAGCATTGGGTATCTTTTCTGACACTTCCATAAGTACCTCTCGGGGCAGTACAGATTCGCAAATCGTAATTGATGTCAAAGTTGTTGAAAAGCCTACTGGTTATTTAACATTTGGCGCGGGTTATTCTAGTCAAGCGGGACTTGGTGGCCTTGTTGAATATGGTGAAAAAAACTTTTTAGGACGAGGTCAAAGCTTATCGTTTGCAATTAAAAGTGGTACTAACGACCAATTATATGAATTATCGTTTTTCGAGCCTATGTTTCTTCGGAACGATTTGGGTTTTGGGCTCAATTTGACTTTGGCCGATACGAAACAACAAAATGCTGCTTATGATACGGAAAACCTCCAATTTCAGCCTTTCATAATATATCCATTGGGCGAGCGGTCAAAAATAAAAATCGATTATTCAATTTCTCAAACTGAACTTAGTAATCCAAATAATGTTGGAGCAATTATAACAAACGAAGTTAATGAAGGAAAAGTTGTTTCGTCTAGTCTAGGATATGTTTTCTCGCACGATACTAGACTATACAAGTCGAGCTCTAAAGGAGGTTTTATTTTTAGATTGGGACAAAAATTTACCGGTATAGGTGGTGATAAAACTGCACTGAAGACAACAATAAAAATAGCGGGACAAAGAACCGCTTTTAAAGAAGATTTAAAACTAAAAGCAGAGTTTGAGTCTGGCCTCCTTACCTACAAAACTGGCAACAGCAGAGTTATTGATAGGTTTTTTTTAGGATCCAATAAAATGCGTGGATTTGATGCTGGCGGCCTTGGTCCAAGAGAATGTGCTAGCGAACAATGTGGAGTTACTAACAACGATGCTCTGGGAGGAGAAAACTTTGCTGTTGTTAGGCTTGAAGCTGAGTTTCCTCTGGGGTTGCCTGAAGAATATGGAATGACCGGGGGATTATTTTACGATGTTGGTAATCTGTGGTCACTTAAAAATACTAATAACAACGTTCTTTATGAAGACGGATCTTGGCGTCAGGCAATAGGAGCCTCATTATTTTGGAACACTCCTATAGGTCCCTTGAGATTTAATTTCAGTGATGTACTCAAAAAGGAACTACACGATAGAGATGAGTCTTTTGACTTAACAATATCAACTCGCTTTTAATGATTTATTTTAGAATTTTTGTATTTTTATTAACTTTGACCGCACAACCCGTACTTGGTTCAGAAGAATCTGGTCTTTTTACAGTTGATATGGGTAAATTATTTAGATCGAGTGATTTTGGAAAGAGTATTATCTTATCTAACAATCAAGCGCGCCAAAAACTACAAGATGAAAATGTAGAATTGGAAACTAAACTTTTATCAGAAGAAAAAGAATTAAGTGAACAGAGAAAAATACTTTCTTTAGATGAATTTCGACCAAAAGCACTAGAATTTGATAAAAAAGTTTCAATTATCCGAACAGAACAAAGTAAAAAAGAGGAAAATTTGAAAAATAAAGCACGTATAGAGGAAGCGGAATTTTATAAAAAAATTTATCCATTGCTTTATGAATTGCTATTGGAAAAAGGTGGGTCAGTTTTGATTGATCAAAGAAATGCAATATTTTGGGATAGCTCTACTGATATAACTGATGATGCTATAAAATTAATTAATCAAGTACTGGGTAGTAGTAATAAATCTAACTAGAATGTGTTAGGATAAACTTTAGAATTGAAATTGCTTATTGATATCCAAATCTCGTATATAGCTTCTTAATTGCAAGGTGGTTATTTTAAATAGGGGGTCCTGTGTCAAATAATTTTAAGTCAGCAGACATACAGTTAATCCAAAGGATAATCCCGCATCGTTATCCGTTTTTACTTGTTGATAAAGTAGTTGAAATTAATTATCTAAAATCAGCGACCGGCATTAAAAACGTGACTTTTAATGAGCCCTATTTTCAGGGTCATTTCCCAAATATACCAATAATGCCAGGCGTTTATATAATAGAAGCACTGGCTCAGACTGCAGCAGTTATGGTTGGCGTAAGTTTGGATTTAGCTGATAAAAATTTACTAATTTTCTTTATGGGTTTAGATAACTGTAAATTCCGACGCAAAGTCGTCCCGGGAGATACACTTGAATTAAAAGTGAATGTTCTGAGAGGAAAAATTGGAAGTAAAGTTTGGAAATTTTCCGGTACCGCTAGTGTTTCAGGTGAAATTGTTGCTGAAAGTGAATTTACAGCCATGATGGAATTACCATCAGAGATCTAAGTTATGAAAAGTACCATGATACATCCCTCATCTGTAATAGAGCCTGGAGCAAAAATAGCTAACGATGTTATTATTGGACCGTTTAGTTATATTGGTGCAGAGGTGGTTCTACAATCTGGCGTAGAAATAAAAAGTCATGTTGTCGTTACAGGAAATACGGAAGTTGGGCATTCAACCGTTATATATCCTTTTGCCGTTGTTGGTGAAATTCCACAAGATTTAAAATTTAATGGCGAGCACACTAGCTTAAAAATTGGCAAAAACAACCAAATAAGGGAGAGTGTAACTATAAACGTTGGAACAGCTGGTGGTGGTGGAGTGACTTCGGTTGGAAACAACTGTCTATTTATGACAGGTAGTCATGTGGCTCATGATGCGATGATTGGAGATAATGTAATAATAGCAAATTGTGGAGCTGTTGCTGGTCATTGTGTGATAGAAGACGATGTCATAATTGGCGGATTATCTGGTATACATCAATTTGTCCGAATTGGTCGTGGAGCTATTATCGGCGCTGTCACAATGGTAACTAATGATGTTATCCCATTTGGTTTGGTTCAAGGGCCACGAGGTGTTTTGGACGGCATAAATTTGGTAGGCTTAAAGAGAAAAGGTGTTGCAAGATCTGATATTACGGCTTTGCGTGCTGCATTCCAAACGCTTGCGCAGGGCGAAGGGACATTTCAAGACAGAGCCAGAAAATTAAAGGAAGAAGCAACTAGCGACTACGTAGATGCTATTACAAATTTTATTTTAGGTGTTAGCGATCGATCTTTTTTGACGCCTGGCGATTTTTGATATGAACGATGGGTCTGATCTAGCCATAATCAGCGGCTCTGGAAATCTTCCCTTGCTTATAAAAAAATCATTTAAAAAAGCGACATACATTACTTTTAATAAATCGGAAAAAAAATTACCTGTAAATAACGTTGTTAAATGTGAGTTTGAGAAACTGGGATCTCTTTTTGACAGTCTCAAAAAAAATGGTATCAGCCGTATTGTTATGGCAGGTGCTATCAGTCGTCCACAAATACAGCAAAGTAAAATGGACGATTACACAAAATCCATTATGCCAACGTTGAGTGGCAAATTAGTTCAAGGGGATAATGAGCTACTTTCATTTATAGCTCGTGAATTTGAACAAAATGGCTATAAAATTGTCGGAGCTTCAGATATTATGCCAGATTTAGTTCTTAAGCCGGGGTTTGCTCATGGAACACCTTATCGATCTATCCAAAGAGATGTTAAAAAGGCTGACAAAGTTCTAAAAATATTGTCGTCTGAAGATATAGGTCAAGGTGTCGTTGTTGAAAACGGCCTCGTACTTGGTATTGAGACGCTACAAGGAACAAATGAACTATTAAAATTTGTTGGAAAGACCTCTTCACATCTTAGAATAACTGGGGCTGGCGGAGTTTTTGTAAAACGTCCTAAGGCTAATCAGAATTTACAATTTGACATGCCAGTTATAGGTCCGGAAACGATAAATTTAGCTTGTAGTGCCGGTTTGCGTGGATTGGTGGTATCGCCGCTATCTGTTATCGTTTTGGACCAAAAAAAATGTCTACAAATTGCTAAATCTAACAATTTTTTCATTCTAGCCAAGGATTTAACGAATTGAAAATATTCATAATAGCTGGCGAAGACTCGGGTGATAAGCTTGGTTCCGGAATAATGGATAGCTTGATTGAGGCTGTTGACGGCTCACTAAATTTTGTTGGAGTGGGTGGGAACGGTATGACCAGTCGTGGTTTACAATCATTATTTCCTATGAGTGAACTTTCAGTAATGGGTTTCGTAGAGATAGCATCGCAATATTCAAAATTAAAGAAGAGAATAAATCAAACTGTCTCTTCTATTTTAGACGAAAAACCGGATATTTTGTTGACTATTGACGCACCTGAATTTTGTTTTCGCGTAGCAAAAAAAATAAAATTAATTAATAAAAATATTCCAATTGCGCATTATGTTGCGCCGACTGTTTGGGCCTGGAGGCCCAATCGTGCAAAAAAAATTTCAAAGTTTATTGATCATGTTTTAGCACTTTTTCCTTTTGAACCTTCGTATTTTCATGATGTTGGAGTTAATTGCGACTTTGTAGGACATCCAGTTGTCTCAGAAAACCTAGCCGATGAGGAAAGTATAACTGAGTTCAAAAAAGAGTACTCGATAACAGATGAACCGATTATTCTATGCCTACCAGGTTCTAGAAAATCAGAAATTGATAGATTGATGAAAGTTTTTGGAAAAGCATTAGATCAGTTTTCCAATAATTTTCCTAACGCCAGGTTCATTTTGCCATCTACACCTAGTGTTTACGAATATTCAAAAATCTATTTAGAGTACATGCCAAAAGATATTGTTTTCCTTACCCCAGAAAAAATTGGGGTAGAAAGATATTTGAAATTTAAAAAAGCAAGTTTCAAAATTTCACACCTCGCTTTGGCTGCATCTGGCACTGTTTCTTTAGAATTAGCTGCGAATAATACGCCTATGGTGATTGGTTATGATATGAATTTTTTGTCTAGAAATATTATTAGTTTAATGTTGAAAACGGATACAGTGAATTTAGTAAATTTAATTACGGGTAATAGAAGTATTCCAGAATGCATCGGATCAAGTTTAAATTCTGAAAATCTTTTTTTGGAAATGGTTAGAGTTTACTCAAACACTCAAAGCCAAATCAAAGATTTTAATATTGCAATGGATTTATTGGGTAAAAATGACCAGCCGCCCAATGTTAGGGCGGCAAATTCTTTAATTAAATTTTATAAAAACTTTAAAACGGTTTGATTATATCAAATGCTGCGGTAAAACCAGTTAATGACAAATTTAATTCTAGTGAAGAGTCCGGATTTGATATGTGAGTTATTGCAATCTCAGAGGATTTTCCGTCTTTTAATGCCTCTATGTCTTCTTCTAGCAGCCCCATACGGACTAAACAGCCATTTTGATTACAAAAAGAGTAAGGGAATTCCTTTACAATCTCTTTAGAAAAGGCAAACCGAAATTTTTTTGTTAAAAGAGTCTCCAGCGGAACCATAACATTTGCAGCAGCAATTGCTATTTCACCCTTCGGTAATTTAAAAATTGATATATCTACTATCGGAGTATTTTTATTTAGAAAAATAAGTTGCTGAATTTCACATTTATCCATTTCGCCTGGGTTACCAGTAACGCATCGAACATTCCAATCGCCTTTATTGCCAGCAAGATATATTTCTCCAGGCTCTCTTAAAGTTTCGAGTGGTTTGCCGAGAGATAACTCTGAGGCTTCTTGTGCATTGGCCGGCAGATTATTTGTGATCATAAATAAACTTAAAATAAGCAAAAATTTAATTCTTTTGACTGGAAGCAGTAACAAATTTTTATCCCCTTCTATTTAGGAACTGGTGTGGCTTAGATAACGATTAAATTTATAAGTTGGAATTTTTTTCAGGTGCGAGCTTTCTTCTCAAATCTTGGAAGCATAGCAGAAAAGTCTTTTCCAGAACCGTTTTCTTTTTCAATAAAAGTTTTATAAAGTTTCATAGCTAACTCTCCCATTGGAGTATCCGCGTTTACATCTTCAGCAGCTAATTGAGACAGGGTTAAATCTTTGAGCATAAGATCTGATGAAAAACCGGGAATATAATCATTATCTGACGGAGCCTGCGGGCCGATACCTGGAGCAGGGCAGTAAGCATTCATTGACCAACTATATCCCGATGAGGTGGAGACCACGTCAAACATGGCTTGCCTATCTAGCCCCAATTTGTCGGCTAAAGCAAATGCTTCGCAGGTTGCTATCATTGTGGCACCTAAAATCATATTATTACAAATTTTTGCAGATTGACCATTTCCAGATACGCCGCAATGAACAGCTTTTTGTCCCATAATATCAAATAATTTTTTGACCTTTTCGAAGCCTTTTTTTGCACCCCCAACCATGAAAGTTAGGGTACCTTCTTTAGCTCCACCTATCCCTCCAGAGACAGGGGCGTCAAGTGCGATAATTTTATAATTATCTGAAATTTCTGCGACATTTTTGGCCGATGCAACATCGACTGTAGAACAATCTAGAAAAATGGAGCCTTCTTTCATGTGCTTTATAGTTTGGTCAGCAACAGACTTTAGTATTTTTCCATTCGGTAACATTGTTATTACGACTTCTGCCTTTTCAGCGCAGTCTCTTGCAGATGGCAATTGATCTACCATTGGGACTGAAACGTTTTGAGTGTCAAAACCAAAGACGGTGTGTCCTGCTTTTGCTAGGTTGTGAGCCATAGGGGCGCCCATGTTCCCCAGACCTATAAATCCAATTCTCATTTATAAGACCCTCCTGATTTAATTTAAATCTCATACTGGTTTGAAAAACTCGTTTATGATTTCTTTGGGAACAGCATCGATTTTAAACTGCCAATTTGGCTTGCGGTCTTTGTCAATAATTGCAGCGCGGACGCCTTCCTGAAAGTTTCCAAACTCTTGAGCGCGAGATGTAAATCTATACTCTAGATCTAATGCCTCCTCTATTCTTGATTCAGGCGAAAGTCTAGATATCATTTCTATGGTGTAAGTCATGGCTAGTGGGCAATTTTTTTCAATTTTTTGTAAAGCCGATTTTGCGAGATGACTTTCCGAAATGGAAAGACATTTTATTATTTTTGACAGATTTCGAAATTTGAATGCATTATCAAAAAATTTTCTATTTTCAGATAAATGACTTTTTCCCGGAGTTTGTGAATGCTTTTGAAGAATTGAAAAGTCGCCAGATTGTTCCAAAAATTCCATCACAGTAAACCATTCGTCTTTTGGTATATAATAATCAGCAAATCCGGCAAAAATCGCATCTGCTGCATTCATCTGAGCAGCTGTTAGTCCTAAGTAATATCCTAAATTACCTGGAACCCGAGAAAGTAAAAAAGATCCGCCGACATCAGGAATGAGTCCAATACTGCATTCTGGCATCGCAATTTTACTTGTATCGCACACTATACGATGAGATCCATGGCACGAAATCCCGACGCCACCTCCCATGGTAAAGCCCTGCATGAAAGCTACATAAGGTTTTGGATAATTTGCTATTAAAGCGTTCAAACGATATTCATCATCCCAGAATTTTTGACCGTAAACATAATCTTTTTTTAGACCTGCTTCATATAAATCCGATATATCACCTCCCGAGCAAAATGCTCGGTCACCTAGGGCGTCAATAATTATAAATTCAACCTTTGGATCCCACTTCCAGTCAATTAAAGTTTTTTCAATTGAAAGACACATTTCATATGTCATTGCATTCAATGCTTTAGGGCGTTGCAGTGTTATTCGCCCGGCTTTTCCTTGTACTCTTAAATTTAGTTCTGA
>MDTD01163100.1_pt1 | contig 13315 bp, 9 predicted proteins | sample 811221 | NCBI WGS metagenome assembly MDTD01 (sample SAMN05326646, study PRJNA326480) | marine metagenome | isolation source: seawater | place: Pacific Ocean: South West | collected 2011
TCTTCATAGTTCTGGCGTTTCAGCTCGTTGTCACCTTTAACGGAAGGGGCTTCAAATCTGCCTTTTATTATCCAGGCGCCGATGAGAAAGATGACCAGGAATTTTGAACTGTCTTCAAATGCGGTGGCACCAGCGGAGACGCCCTTAAGGTTTGTACCTAATAGAACAGTTCCCAGGGCGGATATTTGACTCATGAATCGAGCAAATTCATCCACCATAAAGAACAGCACGAAAAGGAGAGCGAATCCCAGATTTGATAGCTCTCTGGCTTTTCTCTGAACCGCTTTCGGTAGCCAGGGCTCTATTATTCCAAAACCGTCCAGGGGAGGGAGGGGAAGTAGATTCAAAATCAAAACGAAAATATGGAGATAGATAAGGAAAGCTATAGAACTATATACGATACTAAAAGTCTGGCGATCGGGAAAAATCCCCGGTGAAGCAGAGATAACATTAATCAGTACAGCCAGGAAAAGAAGGAAAAGAAAGGTGAAAAGTGGACCGGCGAAAGAGACTAGAGACAACCATATTCTGCTTTTGATCTTCGTGTGATTAATGTACACAGCCGCTCCCGGCAATGGAATCCCGCCGATTAGAAGTACAAAGAGAGGGATAATCAGTGTGGTGACGGAGTTGAAGTAGACCATGGGATTGAGAGTCAGGTATCCCTTGTCTTTAACGGTTTTGTCTCCTGCCATGTACGCGGTGATAGCATGTCCAAACTCGTGTAAGCAGGTAGAAAAAATCCAGACGGTAATGACGATAAGAGTTACGGCCATCAGTTCCGGTTCCCTTTCTGTTGCGTTACTCTCTTGCACAGGGCGCTTAATTCAGCTACCACTTGCTCAATGGTCATGCCATCGGTATTAACTTCGATGGCATCTTCGGCTTTTAATAAAGGAGCGGTCTCCCTGGTTGAATCTCTTTCGTCACGTTCCACTATGGAGCGATGAATCTCCTCCAGGGTGGCACTCTCTCCCATGGCATTCAACTCTTTGACCCGACGGCGGGCTCTTTCTTGGCTGGATGCAGTGAGGAAGATTTTGAGGTCGGCATCGGGCAAAACAACGGTGCCGATATCACGACCATCCAGGACAACATTCCCTTCTGCGGCCATCTTGCGCTGTTGCTCAACCAGAACCGAGCGCACCTCTTTGTGAGCTGCCACGCGGCTTACTTTGTCCGAGACTTCCTTTCCCCGAATCGGTTCGGTTATCTCTTCATCGTTGATGAAAACCCGGATGCGGCTTTCACCCTTTTCCTTCGGGCTGCTTAACTTAAGCTCTTTTGTTTTTAGTAGGTTGGCGATGGTCGAACCTTGATCCAGGGGCAAATTGTTTTTTATCGCCAGCCAGGTCGCAGCCCTGTACATCGCTCCGGTGTCTATGTAGAGCAGCTCTTTCTTGTCGGCCAGCTTCCTTGCCACGGTTGACTTACCAGCTCCAGCAGGACCGTCTATGGCGATGGTGACTTTGCTATTCTCATTGGATTCAGCGAGATTACCGGTCTTCTTGCAGGACTCTGGATTTGTCATTTTTGAATATGAATCTATGAATTTCTATGTTTGTCTCTTCTGTAGAAGCTGTTTCAGCCATCCAGAAAAGGATATTGGTTCAGGAATGTTTTGCCGGGCCCTGGCCTTGGCTTCTTCCAACTCTAAACCCTTTTCGACCCCGTTGATTATCTCAAATATCTCCAGGTCTTGCGGAAATCTATTCAACTCTTTTTTTGAAAAGAGTAATGCTCCTCGGTCTTCTACTTCGAAAACTCCACCGGAGGACTTTATCAATTCGGACTCTTCCGATAGTCTCTCTTCGATTTCAGCAGCCAACCTGACTGCTCTCTGGCGGTAGCCTCAGGCTCCGCAGTATGTGATTTTGAATCGTGTCTTACTGGACATCTCTTGCAGGCTCCCCTGAACTTCGGGTTCTAAACAAGTTGTATCACGAACCCTTAAAGAGTTGCCTCAGGGTGCTTTCTTAAAAATCTTTTTCCACCAGGGTAACTTGAGATACGCCTGGTATTGCTCCTTATGCAGTTTCAGCGCCTCTCTAGTCTCGACCAGCTCCTCTTTGAGGATGGAGGTCTGGCTGGCGTGATCTTCTAGAAGTCTCATGGAGCTTTGCATCTGGCTCAGGGTTCTGAGGTCGTCCATTCTCTGTCTTCTCTCTTCAGCTAGCTCTTTCTGGGTGTTGGCCAGCTCACGAAGCAGGCGCTCCACGTCGTCGGAGCGATCGATGACGATGGTCGGATGATCCATGTCAAGGTCGTTCACGCCGTTGCTTGCTCTAACAAGCTCTGTTTTTGCTTTGTTGCTTGCCGAATTCAGGAACCCTTCCAGGGAAAAGTTAAAGCCGGGGAGTTTGAGTCCGCCGGATTTGTCTCCTGTCGTTGCCACGGCCGTTGAACTTTCAGTGGTGCCGTTCTCTTCCAGTGGCTCACAATCCGTGGCTTCATCGATTCTGGAATCGTATTGAGATGACTCGACCGCTTCCGGCTCACTGATATTACTTTTGGTGCCTACGGTGTTGGACACGGTGTGTCTGATTCTGAATCCCGCAGGAGGAATGATGCGCCATTCGCTCTCTCCGTCGATTTTCATTTTGCGAGCTTGCCAACCTTCCGGTAAGCGATTACCCCATTTGCCCTGGATACTTCTTTCGATGGCTCGAATAGACTTACCCAGCACATAGGAGGCTTCGTCCAGGGTTAGCGCCGGACGCGGTACTTCGTAGGGATATTCTCTTTCGTCGGAAGCCCAGGCGCTCTCTTCTTGCTCTTCTTCAGCTTCTTTTTCGAATGCTTCTTCGAAACTTTCTTCGCTCTCCAATGCAGACTCGGAGAAATCACTCTCTTCGTCGTCGTCGTCTTCTTCTCCGTCTACAAGTTCGGCATCTTCGTAAGTCTGGATCTCTTTGACTTCCTGAAGTTCTGGGACTGCTGCTTCAGGGGCGAAATTCTCAACTTCTTCTTCTTTTCTTTTAGTGACCGGCTCCGTTTCGGAGTGCTCCTCTTCGTTTTCTATGGAAACTGTTTTGCTGGCTGATTCGGTTGTAGTCATTAATTCTGAACCTGTCGGATTTTGAAAAAAGGCTTCGACGTCTGTAGGACCATGTGTCTGATTGCATATCTAGACATGGCTTCATTGTCTATGCAATAGCAGCGTTTGACAAATTATATGCGTGCCAGACAGCGGTCTTGTTACTGGAAACCCTTGAAATAACGTGCTTAGGCTATTTTATAGAATTGTTGAATATCTTAGAAAATTCAGAGAAAAGAGGAAAAAAGGTCTCCCTCCCGGGAGACCTTTTGAAAAGTTTCAGGCCGGATTAATTACTTAATCATGCGGCTTTCGACTTCTTTCCAGCAGACGTTCGAGAGGAAGGACTCAATGTACTTCGGTCTGTCAGCCGGCTTGTAGTCACGGAAGTAAGCATGCTCCCAGACATCCATAACCAATAGCGGTTTGAATCCGGCAACAACGCCGTCTTCGTGCATATTGATCCAGTGGTTGGAGAGGGTTTTGGTGCAAGGATCCTGGAAGAGAATCACCCAGCCAACTCCTCTCAGAGCGCCGAGTTTGCAGAAATCATTTTTCCAAACATCGATGGAAGAATAGGTTTCGATAATTGCTTTTCCTAGATCGCTTCCTTCTTTGAGCTCACCGGAATCAGGTGTCAGGTTGCCGAAATAGTATTCGTGCAAACGCATGCCGTTGTATTCGAATCCGTAGCGACGCTTCAGTTCAGCGTACTCAGGTGTGCCGCTTTTGCCGGCTTCTGTTAGTTCAATGACTTTCTCGTTGAGAATGTTTGTATTCTTGACGTAGCCATTGTATAGACCGAAGTGAATTTCCATGGTCTCATCGGAAATGCCGTTCAAGCCTTTCAGATGTGAATAGTCTTTGGCCTCATATGCCTTATATGCGACTTTTTCTTTTAGCATGTTTTTCTCCTATGCGACGCGGTCAAAACTTAGCTAGTAGTTTCGCTGTTTTTATATAGTTCCGCTAAATTTAACTGTAATTCATACCATAAATTACTTCTCAAGGTGGTTAATTCATCAATTTAAATTACCGAAGCAAGGACTGGTACTGAATTTGATGCAATCTCGCAAGCCAAATTGTCTTGCGTCAATTTAAGGTCATAGCACAGATTTTTAAATCAAGGCATCAAGTCGGAAAGTCTTTTCCTGCTTGCCGCTTCTTCTTCGCTCTCCGCAGTCTCTTCGGCGTTGCCCCGGCTGACTTCGAGTTTCAGGGGAGGTACATCGGTGGTGGCAGTATAGTCCGGACCGTCTCCGCCCACGCTTTGATTCTCAAAAGCGGGGTGTTCACCGGTCGAAGCCCCGGTGGGCATGGGGTGTTCAAAATCCGATGTCATTATTTTTTGAGCTTCCGACACGTGATCAGGATTGACCGGGGGCAGGTCATTGGTGTTGGTGGCTAAGTCCCCACTGTTGTTGGTCAGGGAGGTCAGGGGAGTTGATTGAATCTGTGATGGCGGAATTGTGTCTTGATCATTTGTGGGTTCAAGGGCATTGAATGAACCGGAGTCCTGGGCTCCAGGAAATTCGGTGCTCCAGCCCAGGCTTTTGAAGGCCTGACTGACTGTGCATTGTCTGTTCTGGCAAAGTCCCATGGCAAGCATGGCTTGCTCTGCTTTCAAAGTGCCGGTGGACATCAATGAATTTAGCTCTATGGCACAGGTCAGAACATGTTGATCAACTGCATTGGCAAGAAGCAGCATTTTTCCCATTAGTTCGGTGTTTTTGGAGCCCAGCTTGAGGGCTTCTTCAATATCTTTGGCGGTAATTATTCCCGATAGTTGAAGGAATTGATAAAGAGGAAGAGCTTTCTGGGGCTTTGGCTGCACAGCCGCGATCGCTTCCATGCCTTCTTCCAGGGAGAGACCTTCGGTGAGAATCAATTTTAAAAGCTCTCCGGCGGACCCTTTTGTTACCTTGCCTTCGGAGACATAGCTCTGGACCATTAGTGTGGTTTCCAGCTCTTCGTTGTTAAGGCAACCAAGACTTACAAGAACTTGACCGATCGGTTTTTCTTCAACCAGCCCCAGCTCCACCGCTTGCATGAGTTTTTCCGAATCAATTATGGAAGCGTTTTGAAGTAGCTCGCCAAGACGGATAGATTCTTTGGAAGGCATCTTCAATCCGTGTTCGGATAGAGACTCTTCTATACTGATCTGGCGATCCCTGCAGGAGCGTAGTCCCTGGATAGCCTGCTCTCTGCTGATCTTTCCATCCCTGACAAGAATTTGCGCGTTTAACGCTGAAGCGAGAAGCTGTTCACTTACCATGCCCATGGAGACAAGCACTCGTCCCAGGGGGAAGCCGTTTTGATTGGCCTGGCTCAACCCTTCCTTGAGAGCGGCAGGGTCAAGAAGCTCTGCTTCCAGCATTATCTCTCCAAGTTTATTGGAGGTGTTGGATTCGTCTACCCAGCCTAGCTCAGCCAGGGACTCGTCCAGGCTGCTTTCTTTCTGGGCGCATATTTTCAGGGCGTTGATAGCCAGATCCAAATCGACAAGTCCGTCTTTGAGCAAAGACTGCGCCTGCACCGCTGCCTGGAGATTGGGTTCACTTATAAACTGAGCCATAATCAGCACTCTGCCAACAGGCAGACCCTGTTGCTTGGCTATCATCATGGCTTCTCGGAGGCTTTTGGCTTCAAGCAGACCGGCCTGGGTAAGCAGGTCTCCAAGTCTTATTTTCGAACCTTTTTCGACCATCGTCTAATCAAGTATGTGCTCGCTGGAGCGGTTGGTAACTCTATAGTATTAAACCACTTATACTACCTTATTTTAAGCATATAGGTGTCAAGCAGATCAATTGCTTACGTATATTTGCAGAGGTATTTTCCGATTGCATAATCCAGCTCCTCTATGGTGCTGTATATGGTGCCCTCTATCAAACAAAATGACCGGGTATAAGACCCGGTCACTCTCATTTGTTTTGTTTATCCGCCTTTAGCGGACTAACCCATTAATTGTTGGGTTTGAACCCATTTTTTGAATTGTAATAATGTTGGCTTATCAGAGTCCTCCGAAGATTAGAACCAACACTTAATAAGTTCCCTTGACAATAGAATTCCTAACGTCTGATAGTGTTGTCTCCACAACATTTTTCTGGATTGTGTATTCCGCAATACATTTTTTGAACCATTGAAGCTCCTTTGTTCTTACCGGTTTTGCCGTTTTATGGGGCTTGTGGGATAAGTACGTATATACATTGATGGGTGCGGCTGTTATACCTGAATGCAGCCGAAGACAGAACCCATACGATAATGGACCAAATACTTCTATCCTTACAGAAGCGTTTTCTCGTACCCCTGGTAATTGTGGGTAGCATCCTGGCCTGGCTCATTCTCTGCCATGCCAACTATAAGAGCTACTGGTACGGGACGATCTATAGAGTGCAGACAACGGATTTCAACATCCTTCACCATGCACTGCCTCCCACTCTTTCCAAAATGATTATGGAAGGGCGTAGCGACCTGGTGCAGAAAACCCTTGATTCAACCTACGGTTTGTTCGGTTTGGTAATTACAGATCCTTCCGGTGAAACCGTGCTCTGGCAGACAAACAAGGTCTACCATCGGAAATCCTGGCACAACAAAGTGAGCCCTGATTATTTGCGTAAGCTAGATGAGCCTTACGATCTTTTGACAGCGCCAGCTGAGTTGGAGCCCATCTATGAACATGACTCCCCTCGCTCCAGCGAGGCTAAAAAGATACACAAGGTGGAAGGACAAGTAATCGGGCGTCTCTATTACGTGCGCTCAATTCCCCCGACTTTTATGAATGACCTGGGCAACTTCATCAGCCAGGGACCCTGGGTGTTATCCGGGGCTAAGAGAGGATATTTGTTCATCACCCTGAGCACCATGGCCTTTGCAATGGTGGTGTTGTTAGTCGTCTGGTTACGCCGCAGGGGGCTGGAGCTAAAACAAAAAGAAGTTGAACACTTCAAAAGAGAGTTGGAGATTCGTAAGAAAGCTCTGGAACACCTCACCCAGGAGTTGGAAGCCCAGAAGTCCCGCAAGCAGATGTTGGAGAAAGAGGCTGATCAAGCCTATCGACGTGCTGTCGGTCTGAAGCATGCCCTTGAAAAGTTGAGGGACGCGCTGATCGGGAAAGTGCAACAATCCGCCCAGGCTCAAATGGCGGACCAGAACGGTCCCGGGTTGAGGGTGAGACCTCCGGTGCATCCCCAAAGTTCTATTTTGGAAGAGATCGAGGAGTTGATTCCGAGTCTAAGTGAAAACGCAAAAGTGTTGAAAGACCAGGCCGGTGTTTTACATGAATACTGCGCTACTCTGGAAAACCGCCAGGTTGAGATGCAAAGAATAGTTGATAACGCCTTCAAGCAAGCCTCCAGTTTCGGCGGCGAGAATCGTCCCTCATATATGGATATGAGTCCCAAATAATATTGGCTGCATCGGAGGCCCTGTCTCGAAAGTCCCATCATTTGGTCTTTGCGGTCGATGACTGCAAGTTATGAGGACATTATCAAGACGCCTGATATGTATATAGTGTTTTTATCGTGATAAGCTTATTTAGTGAGAGGACCATTTAACTAGACTCGCAGCCTTGAAAGAGGTGCGCAGTTTTTTTAGTTAAGCAAATAACCCCGGTGGTTAGATGCAGCCTTTCAGATTTTGGTACGCACAATTTCAATTCGACTTTCGGTCTGACAAAAGAAACAACAACACAAAGATGACTTCCGGTCAGAACAACAGACAACATTTAGCCCTAAAAAGCCTTCAACAAGCCAGTAGCGAGCCCGTTTACAGACGGGGTGTTCAGTACTACCGGCGCAAGAAGGTTCTTAAATACGAAGAGAACGATACCGCCAGCCAGGTTCACGCGCTGGTCATTGGTTCTGAGCCTCAACCATACCAGGTGGATGTGCTCATCAACAGCGAAGAGGATTTCAAAGCCGAGTGCTCCTGTCCTTATTTCGAACCAATTTGTAAGCATTCGGTGGCCGTGGTTCTCACCCATATAGCTCGCAGTCATCCTGGAATCAGGTTCGACCTGCAGGATTCGGACCGGCGCAACGGGCAGAGTGCTAAAGCTCCGAAGGCGAAAGACTATTTAGATGATCCCCGGGCGGAAGGGGTAGAAGCTGACCAGGAATCTTTTGAGCTCGGCATTCTTATCCTGGAAAAACCGCTTGCTCTTATCGTAGGTGTGGTGCCTGAAGAGGTGGAAGGGAAAGTCAATATTCTGAAAGTGCCTCCCCAGATTCTAAACAGCCTTGAGAAAGAGTCTAAGATCTGGAAGCTTACCCGTTATCTCACCGACCTGCCCCAGACAACCAAAGGCCAGGCCGGCGGTCATCGAATCCCCAGGGGTGATGAAGGTATTGTCATAGGCCACCTTGGTCTTTGCTCAAAATTGATCAACACCACCACCGACGAGGAGATCAAGTTCTCCGATGAATCTTTGAAGCCTGGTGCCATCCTTTCCGAGACCGAGAACGGCGAAATTCTCTTTCGATTGCAGGGGTTGAAGCAGGACGGTAGCCCCATAGAGGAGCCGGTGTTTTTCCTGGGCGCATCCTCCTGGGTGCTCTCCAAAACAGAGTCGACGTTCTATCCGATAGACGTAAGCGCGCTCCATAAAATGTTCCAGTACTTTGACAGCTATGGCGAGATGACCATAAAACTAGATGTGGTGCCTCGGCTTCTGGCGGATTTGCCAATTTTCCGCAAGCGAATGGCTATCAGTCTGGATGAGACTACAGCTCCGTTCCCAATTTCAATTACCGAGCCTCCAAGAGTGATCATCAGCCTCAGCGAGAAAAAAGGCGCAGCGGTGATGAATGAAGAGAACGAGTCAGCCATAGAGCTTTGCCTTGGTTTTAAATACGGTGATCTGGTTCTTCCTTCCCGGGATGAGACCAGCGCTGTTGAGTCAGAGAAGTTCACCAGAACTATCTCAGATTCGGGACAGAGTGTATGGGTTGAACGTCTCTGGGAAGAGGAGAGTCAGGTTCGACTGTTCCTCACCAATTTGCAGCCGGAGAGAACGGTGGTGGATCGCTTCTTCTTCGAAGGAGAGCCTGCCCTGGAGACACTCTATTACCTTTCATCGGAACAGTGTAGTGATTGGGAGATTACCGGTTGGGAGAAGCTTAAGAATTACAGGGTCAGACCTGAAGAGCTCTCGGTTCGCGCCGATCTTTCCTTGAAACAGGACTCTTTTAAATTCGACTGTGATTTGATTCTCGAGACCCAGGGAGAGAGAGTTGGACTGGAGCGGGTTCTACCCTGTCTATTCACCAATAAAAACTTCCTGCAACTGGACAATGGCGAATATGTGCGGATTCCTTCGGCAACTCTGCTCGGGTTGCTCAAGGCTGTTGGTCAGGGGGACGCTGGAGAAAGACCTCTTTATCAAGCTTTGAGCGTCCTACATGCTCTTGAAACTCATGAGATCAAGGTTAATTGCGACAAAGGCTTTGAAGAGTTCATCAACAAGATTCACCACTTCCAGGAGTTGGAAAATCTCAATGTGCCTGGATCTTTCAAGGGCGAACTTAGATCATATCAAGAAGAAGGATGTAACTGGCTCGGCTTTTTGAGAGAGTATGGACTTGCTGGAATTCTGGCCGACGATATGGGTCTTGGAAAAACTATTCAAGCTTTAGCTCTGCTTTTGCACCACTACAAGTCCAAGAGCAGCGCCAAAGCTGACAAACGTCAACCTTCTCTGGTGGTGGCTCCAACCTCGGTTGTTTATAACTGGTTGAGCGAAGCCAATAAGTTTACTCCGGAGCTTTCCACAGCGCTTTATCTCGGCAGGGATCGAAATGAGCTACTGGCTAAGTTGCTCAAAGATCGAGCCAAGAAGCCGGATGTCATTTTCACTACATACGGTATTATCCGCCGTGACTATGAAGAGCTTAAAAAAGTCCAGTTTGAGTATCTGATCCTTGACGAGGCACAGAACATCAAGAATCCGGAGTCTGTTGGTGCCGTTGCTGCCAAAAGCTTGAAAGCATTCCACCGTATAGCTCTCTCCGGTACGCCGGTGGAGAACCGTCTCAAAGAGCTCTGGTCTCTCTTTGATTTCCTGATGCCGGAGTTTCTCGGAAACTACAAAGATTTCAATGAGACCTACGAGCGTCCCATTGAAGCCGGTCTGGATGGAGCAGGTTTGAAGCTCCGTAAGATCGTTCATCCATTTGTTTTAAGACGGCTTAAATCCCAGGTGGAAAAGGACTTGCCGGAGCGCACGGACATTGTTCATCTCTGTGAGTTCGACGAGGAGCAACGCTCTGTTTACCTGGATGTTCTTGATGAATGCCGTGAAACTGTTTTCAGCGAGATAGCAAACAAGGGTCTGGGACGTGCCCACATGTCAGTTCTCCATGCTCTGCTGCGGCTGCGGCAAGTGTGTTGTGACCCTCGCCTTCTTAAAAACTTGCCTCCGGAAAAATTGGCACCGTCCGCCAAATTGGAGACTCTTATCCACTTGATTCATGATATCGTCGATGGTGGCCATAAAATTCTTATCTTCAGCCAATTCGTTCAGATGCTTTCTCTGGTTCGAAAAGAGTTCGAGAAAGACGGCTTAGTGTACGAGTATATCGACGGACAGACTCCTGCTAAAGCTCGTCTTGAGAAAGTGGAGCGGTTCAACGAAGATCCAGACATACCGGTCTTTCTTATCAGTTTGAAAGCTGGTGGTACCGGACTCAACCTGACCGGTGCCGACTATGTTATTCACTATGATCCATGGTGGAACCCGGCGGTGGAGAATCAGGCTACAGACAGGGCCCATCGTATCGGTCAGACTCGCCATGTATTCAATTACAAGCTGATCACCCGCGGTACGGTGGAAGAGAAAATCCTCGCATTGCAGCAGAAGAAGAAGGAGCTGGCCGAGCTTGTCATCGGCGGCGATGAAGGAGTTGCCAAAGAGCTTACCCAGGAAGATCTGGAGTTTCTCTTCTCTTTCTAGAGATTAGTATTTATACCGCAGGTTGTGATCTAGTTAAAGTCTCTTGAGCTTGATAGGCGATCACTGGATCTTCGTCTTCTCTAAGCGTCTCTAGCACAACTGTATTGGTGTAGGGATTTTCCGCCAGGGTAAACCTGACTGTGGGACTGTCGTCGAAACTTAGTGGCGTGACGGCGATGTTTGCTGTATTAGGATTGGTCGCCAGAGCCAACCGAACCTCTTTGTTGCCGTGTTTGGCAAGTCTGTTCAAGACTTCTCCGGAGGTATTAGGATTGGTGGCAATCCGTCTTAGCAATTCTACATTTGATGTATTTTCAGAAATGGTTTTTAGAACAGTCATCGGTGTTCTGATGTCACTTGCTATCAATTTCATCAAGCTGTCATTACTGAAGTCTTGATATTGCTGCGACATGCTCCTGATGTATTCAAGGGCTCTTTTACTTTCGTCCATTGAGATAAATCTGTTAGTCATCTTCGGTCTCCTTGCAAAGCCGCAATTTTTTGTTCATCCATCTGAGTAGTTGGCTTGTCCAATAGCGGTTGGATTATTGGTCTACTCAAAATCTAGCGCAAGTTTCGTGAAAGGTGCCTATACTTTTGTATACTCAAACTTATAAATATCGCCGTTTTGGTAGATTATAAACATCACTGGTACTTGAGTTTTACGATTTGTCGACGGTTTCTAGTCTTTGTTGAGAAGTAAACTCAGTTCGGTTGAGAAACCGTGATCGTCGTGAAATTGTCCATGAACTCAGTAAGGGAGAGCTGGAAGTAGCCGCCTGGATAGTTGCTGGTGTTACCATCTGTGTCGCGTATCGTCAGGGTGCCTCCCTGGCCTCCTTCCGGATCGTATGCGACAACGCTATAGGAGCGACCATCTTCCAGTCCTGCTTCCGTACTGTCTGTTAGAAGGAGCTCTCTTATCGATGCTGTGACGGGCTCTCTATCTCTTCCTGTCAGGGCTGTGGTCAGGTTTTTGGCAAGGTCTTCTTCGGAAGAGAAGAGTAGAAAGTCTGTGTCGCTCTCCTTGCCGGTTAGTAGACTGAGTGTGGCACTATCTGTAATGTTTGAACCGTTGCCGCTTTCAACGGTAGAGTCACCTCCGGAGAGATTGAACAGACTGCCGAAGCTGTTCTCTCGACAGTATTTGCCATAGGCTTTTTCCAGGACATTGGCCCATACACCGTATTCTGCGCCCTGGTTGTATGTGCCAAGCTCGGCTTCGGTAGGTGCTTCGACTGTGACGGGATTGTCTCTGTCTCCGGGGAAAGTGACCGTGTAGGTTCCATCTTGATTGTCCTGGATCATCTTGTATATTTGTTCCGGGTCGGCCGCAGCCAGGGACCCCAGCGCTGATAGGAATTGATTGTTAGCAGAATCACCCTGACTGATGGCATCAGGGATGATACTGGTTTCCGGATTGCCCCGACGATAAAGTTGTCTGGTGCCTACCTGTTGTACCAGGTTTGTTCTATCAACTATCTCTTCAACTTCCCGAACTGCCCGGTCGGGAGATTGCAGCAGGTCTTCGCCACTGATTCCATTCTTTTGTCCATCGGCATCGCTATCCCGAGCTAATGCTCTATAGTTGATTTGAAGAAAGTTGAGTTTGGCTCTGTCATCTCCCGTGCTGTTTTTGTCTGCCCGGGCTGATTCAATCTCTTCTAGAGATAGTATGCCGTCTCTATTTATATCTATCTCTTTTATCTTGTCGGCGTCTTTGAGCCACTGCGAAACTCCATCAATGTATCCGCGAACAGTTTCGTCTCGGTTTGCTCTTTGTTCAAAGGCTTCCAGGTCGGCCAGGGTTATGCCGTCGTTATCCCGCAGAATTTCATCATCATGAAGGCTGCCGAGTGTCTCCCTGGCTCCAAATAGACCGGCCACCGCCTGGGCTCTCTGTCCGGTATACTCCGTTTCTAGAGCGCCTGCCAGTTCCTGGTCGCTGAGAAAGCCATTACTATCTATATCTATGGTGCCAAATAACTCTATGGCGGCAGTCGAGAACTCCTGTGTGTTTAAACGTCCTTCCCAGGACATGGTTGTGCTGTTGGTAAAGACCTCTTGCCGGAAGCGCTGGGCGGCTGTCTCCCCGCTTGTGTCTTGCCGACCAGTGGTTTGGTCGGACTCAGATTTTTCATTCATAGAAACCTCCGAAACCTCTACGACGGTGTTGTCTGCTCGGTAATTTCTATTGTGACCGGGATTTGTTGGTGATTTGTTGGGGCTTAAAATATTGTCTGGTTATCTTTGGTTTTCCCTGGACAATCTTTTCAATGAAAGAACACTCAGATCAATTGTGGATTTTCCATCAATCACTAGTTCCGCCA
>MDTD01170979.1_pt1 | contig 13315 bp, 13 predicted proteins | sample 811221 | NCBI WGS metagenome assembly MDTD01 (sample SAMN05326646, study PRJNA326480) | marine metagenome | isolation source: seawater | place: Pacific Ocean: South West | collected 2011
AACGCAAGAACAGTTCGGCGAAAATAGCGAGTGGCCGACGTAAAACAAAATCCAAAAGAAAACCCACCACGAAAAAAAAGGTGAAGACCTCATCGTGGAGCCTTCCATCTAAGAAAATAATAACGTTGGCTTTAGCGCTTTTTGTCATCGGCTATGGAAGCACTTGGATTACCGGAATTTTCAATTCTAATTCACAAGAAGGAAAAGAAGTTTCAGAATCCGTTTTGACGACGTTATCAGAGCCCTCTTTGTTTGATAAAATTGCAGATCGATTACTCGATCGAGATCTTCCCCACCTCAAAAAAGATCGTCAAGTTGCACCGGTTAAGCCACCAAAAGTGGTGAAAGAATCCAAACAGGCGAAAGCAACACCAACCCCGCTGCGGGCCCCATTGAGAGAGCTCAAACTCAGTGAAGAACGAAAAATGAAACCTGCTAATTTTTCCAAAGACCATCTGTCAAAAAATGACAAAGCAGAGTTGGATAAAATTCTATCAAAGTATGGCTTCTAGGATTTAGGCAGCAGCATTAACTCTGGCTCTAGGTGGGTTTCTCCCATTAATTGCCAGGTATCCCCATCACCTTGGATAATGACCGCAAAACGGTGTCGGTTTGGCGCTTCATAGAATTGAATTTGCGTCGCAACCTCTTGGGAAAGCAGCCGTTGACCGGGTTGCTGTATTCTCATTCGGGTCTCAAACCGTTGGTGATAATCAATCTCATCATATTGAAATATATGATTAAATTCTTTTTCACTGCTCGGGTGGTGCATCACTTGGCAAAGGGCTTTGCACCAAGTCTTTTCAGGGTCTTTGAGCCAAAGCAGGAGTTGCTCAGTGGATTCTAATTCGCCCACGTAAAGATTTTTAACCCCATCGGTGGCGTGGATGACCTGGGTAATAATGAAGTGGTCAGTTTCGAAAATTAATTTATCGCCCGCTTCAAATCCCTCACGGTTGTTTTTTCCTAACAGCAATTTTTGTTGTTCGCTTTTAGCCTGCCCACTCATTTCTTTTCGGTATGAGACAGCACTGGCTGCGGCCAATCCAACAAAAACTCCCAGTGATAACCAAAAAAACATTTAGGGGGTTACCCCAAAGAAGGAACGAATACCCGGTGCAGATTTTTCTTTAAGACCGTGGCAAGTGCGAATGCTATCGATGGCCTTTTGTAAATTTCTTGGGGCGCCCGGTATATCTTGGATTTTATCTTTGAAGAATGCTTCTACTTCCGCCACGCGCTGGATGTCGCAAAAGGCATTGGGCAGGTAGGGGGTGTATGCCAAACTCCCTTGTGGGATTTCCTGGCTGAACTCATCGTACTTGGCTTTAAACGTCTCCCAAGTCTTCTCTTGGAAAATAGGATTAGCCATAAGTGCCCAAAATATAGATGTCTTTTCGTTTTTCCGTACGTTGGGCAGCAAGCCTATAAGCGCATCAAAATGACTTTCAACCGGTGTTCGACCCAGTACTGAAATAAAGGTCCGCCGCCAGGATGAATCGGTTTCTTTTAAGAGCAAACGTTTCAATCGCCGAAAATGATTTTTGTTGGTTTTAGGGGTTCCTTTGGTGAGGATGGCATGAAAGGCCAGCCATCGAAGTTCTGCTTGTAGAAATGATGTATCCCGTCCTTTTTCTTTTGCCTTTAAAAGTTTGAGTCCTTTTTTGTACAGCCATTTTTGGACGGAGGCCCGGTTCGCATATTTATAGAGCAGATTGAAATATGCTTGGCGCTGAAGTTTAATGTCTTGGCTTTCGCCTTCGAGAGGCAGGTATCCAATTTTTTGAAACGGCTTGGCATAAATACGTTCCACATATTTTTCAAAAGCGGCGGGCGGTTCATGTTGCCAAACATGATCGTGGATGAAGCCAAAAAGCTCCGTAAAAGAAGTGGATAAAATGCGTTGTGGCATGCGCCCATATTTTTTCATGTAAGGGTCGATTTGGGCGAAACCCATTTCACCATTTCGGAACGCAGCTTTCAAGCTATCCGCCAGCGCAAGTTTTTCGGATAAAGTGAGTAAGTCTATGTTTTTATTTAGATTATCGCTGTATTGTCCGTCGATTGAAAACCGATAATAACCCCGGGCGTCCGCATTGGGATGGAGGTATTCTGGGCAATGATCCATGGGGAATGATTGTTGTTTTTGTTTAAAAATAACGCAGGTTTTTTGGGATTGATCGGTCTTGTAGCAAAACGGAATTTCCCAAAGGTTTTCAGCATCAGTTCGAAGACCCAATTTAAAATACCGTTTTTGAGACAGGGATAAAGTCGCTTTGGAATCATCGCACGCAATGGAAACGCCAACCTGAGGGACCCCTGGTTGATTCAAGAAACTTTTTGCTACCGCGGTCACTGGATTTTGGCTTTGGGTTTCGAGGGCATGAAGCAAATCATCCACTGTAGCGATGCCCTCTGCATTCTTCCTTAAAAATTCGGTGATGCCTTTTCGGAATGCTTCTTCGCCTAAGAGGCTTTCGAGCATGCTAAGAAAACCGGCCCCTTTTGAATAAGTAATTCCATCAAAAGCGTTGTGAATGTCATGATGGGTGACGATGGGTTGTCTGATTTGTCGGGCGGCAGGAATGCTGTCAGAATTCATCGCGCTGTGGGTTCCTCGGATGAGGCTTTCCAGTGCGAGGGACTCTGGACTCACTTGGGCAGTAATTTTATGTCCCAGGAAGGTTGCAAAAGCTTCGTTCAGCCATAGATCGTCCCACCAGGCCAAAGTCACCAAATTGCCAAACCATTGATGCACCAGTTCGTGGGCCATCACGCCTACAAACGCGCGTTTTTGCCGAACGCCAGCTTCTTGTTCATCGAGCAAAAGCAACCACTCCCGAAAGGTGATGGCGCCCGGATTCTCCATGGCGCCCGCACCAAAATCAGGCACGGCGATGATATCGATTTTTGGGTAGGGATGGGCGATGCCAAAATAATCTTCGAGCGCCAATAAAATTTCGCCCGTGTGTTTAAGGGCGTATTGAAGCTTTTCGCCTTTACCCTTAAGGGCAAACCCCCGTAAGGGGATGGGGTTTGGACGTAGTTTTGTGGCGGGGATATTGGGTCCAATGACCTCGTCAAATGGCCCGACCATCATAGCAACCAGGTAGGTGGGCAAAGGGGGGCTGGGCTGGAAGTTTTTTGTAATAAAGCCTGCAGATTCTGATTCGTCGATGAGGGGCATGTTGGCGATGGCGTTGATGTCTTTTGGAACCTTTAAATGCATGCGAAAAGGTGTTTTGAATTGGGGCTCATCAAAGCAGGGGAAAAGACTGCGAGCTGAAATCGGTTCCATTTGGGTAAAGAGGTACTCCCCAGTGGGGTGGTTGACCTTATAAAGCCCTTTGAGGTCTGTGCCGTAGAGACCTTCGTGTTCAATGTGAAGGGTTAGGGTTTGCGGTGGCAACGTCTCGCTAAAGAAAAGTCCAATTTGCTCTTCTTTTTCGAAGGTTTTAATTTCGGGTGTGAGCTGTTGGCTTTCGGATTGAACGACCACCGATGTAATGTTTAGTTTTTTACTGTGTAGGAAAAAGCTGTTCGTTTCCTCTAAGAGAGATACTTGAATCGCGGTTTTTCCTTTAAAACCATCTTTCCGAGGGTCTAAGTCGAGGTGTAATGTATAGGCCTGGGGAATCACTTCGTTGGCCAAGCGAAACTCTGGGTTTTGCGGGGATAAAACCACCTTTTTGGCTTGTGGGGCGGTGGAAACAGCTTTTGAGAGTGGTTCTTCGGGGCTGGGCGTGGATGAGCAGGCCAGGAATAAGCCAACAATGAATAGACTGATGAGTGGGTAAGGGCAGTTTTTCATAAGACATGGACTCGCATGTTGGATTAAACTTTAAAAGAGGTGTTTTCGAAATGAAAACAAGCTATAACCTATTCCATTCAAAAGGGGTGAATGGTTTGCGTTGGTTAAAAAGACTGGGTTCGGTGGCTTCATTGGGCGTATTGAGCGCTTGTGGCCTGGGTGCTGAAAACCTCATGACATTTGAGATGACCTTTCAGCTCATTTCCGATTGCAGTCAGTCCGGCTCTAACGCAGTTCAGTGTGAAGCCACCGAGGATGTGGTGAAAGCCAAAGAAACGGGCACTTGGTTTCTTGAGTCTCGGGCCGGAAAAACGTTCATTTTGACCAACCATTTGGGAGAAGTGATTAAAGGTGTCGGTCCTTTTGTTGAAGAGAACGGCAGTGTGTACCAGGCGCGAAAATACGAAGAAGAAGTGGATACGGGTGATGGCTGCCATACCTATACCGATGAACTCTACAATCTTGTTTTGGATGAAGAAGGTTCGCTCACTGGCGAACTCACCGTTGCCCAAACCGGGGGCAGTGCCATTGAATCCGCGGATTGTGGCGTTTTGTGGGCGAATGAAATCAAATACGACCTGAAAGGCACAAAGAGCGATGAATTGGTTCCTGCGCGTGAATAAGGCCACGGTCTTAGGGTTGATGACCTTTCTATTGGGGGGCTGTGGTTCTTTTGTGGCCTACTACGATGTGAATGGTACCCAAGACACCTTGTGTGTCATTCAGGGCACCAGCACCATTTGTGAAGACGGACGTTCGGCTTTCACCATGACTTTGGGGGTTGAGGAGAGCGACGGAAAAGTCATTCTTTATTGGGACAATGCCAGCTGGGAGGCCACTTCTGAAGATGACGGTTCTTTTCGGGCGGTGCGCTACCACGAAATTCAAGATACCACCGAAGCGTGTCACACCATTCAATCTGAGATTTTAAGGGTGGCCCTCACCGAAGATACCGTGGAGGGCACTTGGGTGAGAGAGAGTCAAACCGACGGTCCGGCCACCTGTGGTGAGATGCCAGCAGGGCAAAAAGACTCTATTAGTTTAGAAGGGGTTCGGGCAGAATCACTATGATGAAAATTACCTTCTCCCTTTTAATTTTCGTTTTGCTGGGTTGTGGCTCAGACATTGGTCATGAAGCGACGTTTACTTCCCTGGTGGTTCAAAGAGAGGTTTGTACTTTGGCCCTAGCGGATGATGAATCTTCTGACGATAGCGAGGACGCTGCTGAGCCCGAGGAAGAATGCGAACGATACGAAATCAATACTGTATTACGTTACCAGATTATCGAAGATACCGAGAAACGCGTTTGGATTAAAGGCTGGTCGATCAATGGGAGCACCCACCGCAACTGGTTGGGAACCCGAGACAGTGATGGCGGTTTCCTTTTTGAGCGAAGTACCACGACGGAGAATGAGGGAACTGGCTGTGTCAAAACTGAATCCCAAACATTGTCGCTTCAGTTTCCCTATGGAATGGCAGGTTATGAAGATGCCGACGATGTTTGTGATCACCTAGAAGGGCGGGAAACCATTACGGTCACCACCACCGCTGGGTGCAACGAGTCTGGGCCGGGTACAGTACGCACCGTTCGGAAGAGATGGGAGGAAGACCCCACTTGCGAAAAGAATATCTCCATTAGTTTCTCTGATGTCGAAGAGTAAGCAGCTTCAAATTTTCTATCTATTATTGATTTCTTTTTTACCAGCTTGTGGTGCGCCTGAAACTTCCGAGCTCGTTTTTCAAGAATATACGTTTCAACGAATGATGCCTGAAGACGTGCTCATGCCTTCTGGTCTCACGTTGGTTTTAGGGGCTGCAACTTACGAATTGTTTTCCGACGACGGGGTTATTTCTGAAGGCGTCCTGCGTTTGGAGGATGAAAAGAATTGGTTGCAGGGTTGTGCGGGAATGGGGGCGTCTGCTTCCCTTCAAACAGCCGTCCTAAAGGGTGACTTTACGCTTGGGCCTCATTGGCTGTCTGACCCTTGGGTGGCCCCTGATTGTTTTGATTCCAACACCGTTTATGTATCTGTAGGCAAAGACGAAAAAACAGGCCCCTGTGTGGGCCTGTCTTGTGTGGTGTTCGAAAAGAAACGTGACTGAATTATTCGCCAGCCGCCTCATCTTGAGCTGGTGCAGTTGCACTGACCTTTTCCAGCATGGGACCCAGCTCACCGGCTTCGTGCATTTCGAGCATGATGTCTGAACCACCCACAAATTCTCCATTGATGTACAACTGAGGAATGGTGGGCCAATTGGAGAAAACCTTTATCCCCTCGCGAATGTTGTTGTCGGCCAGTACGTCCACGCCGGCAAAACGCACACCATATTCTTTTAAAATGGCCACGGCACGTGAGGAAAACCCGCACTGAGGAAAGGTGGGGTTCCCCTTCATGAAAAGCGTAACTGCATAATTTTCAACGATTTCTTTGATTTGAGCTTCCACTTCTGGGTTCATGACTGCCTCCTTGTGTCCAATAGACTTTTGTTACTAGTGGGTTTCATTGCTTTTGGGAAGGGGGCGCGTCTTAATGGCCACGGCATGGACCGGGCCCCCGTTGTGTTCCATGAGGCTGTGCAGGGCATCCAGGACTTTTCGATGCTTGGCCAATCGTGACAAGCCCTCGAAGAGGTCGCTGCTTACCACCAAATCAAAGTGGTCTTGGGTGCCGGTGGTGTCGGTGATGTCCACCCGAGCGTCGTTCAGCGCCTCTTGGATGGCGGTGCGTATTTTCTCTTCGGTGTTCATGTTGACTCAGCTCCTGGATTTGCGCAAAGAGAATCCATCGCGCTTAAATGTCTCTTTTAAAAACTTACCGGTGTGGCTGGTTTTATTTTTCATGACGCTTTCCGGCGTGCCAGCCGCGATGATTTCGCCCCCGCCATTGCCACCCTCAGGTCCCAAGTCGATAAGCCAATCTGCGGTTTTGATCACATCGAGATTGTGCTCGATCACCAATACGGTATTGCCTTGGTCGGTGAGGGTGTGAAGCACTGTCAGCAGTTGCTTGACATCGTGAAAATGCAATCCGGTGGTGGGCTCGTCGAGAATATACAAGGTTTTTCCGGTGGCGCGTTTGGCCAGTTCTTTGGAGAGTTTGATGCGTTGGGCCTCTCCCCCGGAAAGGGTGGTGGCGGGCTGTCCAAGGTGGATGTAGCCCAAACCCACTTGTTGAAGGGTGGTCAGCTTGCGCTTGATGGCAGGTATGTTTGCGAAGAAGGGCGTGGCCTCATCTACGGTCATGCGCAAGACGTCTGCAATGGTTTTGCCTCGATAAAAAACAGTGAGGGTTTCTTTGTTGTAGCGGCTGCCATCACAGGTCTCGCAGGTGACATAAACATCGGGCAAGAAATTCATTTCAATTTTAATTAAACCATCGCCCTGACAAGCCTCGCAGCGACCTCCCTTTACATTAAAACTGAAGCGTCCTGGTTTGTAGCCGCGCAATTGGCTCTCGGGGAGATTGGAGAAGAGATCTCGGATATCTGCAAAGACGCCGGTGTAGGTGACGGGGTTAGAACGGGGAGTTCGTCCAATGGGGCGTTGGTTGATATCGATGACCTTATCAATGAGTTCAAGCCCTTTGAGTTGCTTGTAAGGCAATGGTTTTTTGGTGGCACTGTAAAGAATGCTCGCCAAGCTTTTGTAGAAGGTATCGATGATTAAAGAGCTTTTGCCCGAGCCCGAAACTCCGGTGACGCAGATGAATTTTCCTAAGGGTATTTCGAGAGTTACGTTTTGTAAATTGTTGCCCGTGGCCCCAGTAAGTTGCATGGTCTCGTTTTGACCTTTTCGCAATTGGTCAGGAATAACAATTCTTTCTTGTCGGGAAAGGTATTTGCCGGTGATGGATTTTTTGTGTTTCTCGATGAGCGCGGGTGCGCCCTGAGCGACGATTTTTCCACCTTGATGGCCGGCACCAGGGCCCAGGTCAATCACGTGGTCAGCGCTGCGAATGGTGTCCTCGTCGTGCTCCACAACCAGTACAGTGTTTCCCAAATCGCGGAGGCGTTTGAGGGTTTTTAACAATTTTTCGTTATCTCGTTGGTGCAGTCCAATGCTCGGTTCGTCGAGGACATACAAAACACCCACGAGGGCCGAGCCGATTTGTGTGGCCAGTCGGATACGCTGGGCTTCGCCCCCCGACAAGGTACCAGCGGCACGATCTAGGGTGAGGTAATTCAATCCCACCGACTGTAAAAACTCCAAGCGCGAGAGGATCTCTTTGAGAACCCCTTTGCCAATGTGGGCATCTCTTTTTGAGAGTTGGAGTTGGGCAAAAAAGTCGTATGCATTCTCGATAGACATTCTCGCCACGTCGACAATGTTGGTTTTTTTAATTTGCACATGACGACTTTCAATGCGCAGACGCCCCCCGTTGCAGGCGGTGCAAATCTCCTCGCTGATGTATTTTTCGAGGTCATCACGTACGTGATTGCTGGTGGTCTCAAGTTGCCGTCGTTCAAGGTTCGGTATGACCCCTTCGAAAGCACGTTTGAATTCATGGGCCATCCCACTGTCTCGGCTTCTGACCTTAAAGCTGATGGTGCTCTCGGTGCCATATAAAATGGTGTCGCGGGCCTTTTTAGATAATTTTTTCCAGGGGGTGTCCATGGATATTTTGAGATGTTTGGCTACCGCCTCGAGCATTTGGAAATAATAGGAACTGAATTTGGTTTGTCTTGAGAACCAAGGCCTTGTAGCACCTTCTGCGAGGCTTAAAGACGTGTCTGGGACCACCAAAGATTCGTCGAAGATTTGGAGCACACCCAAACCGGAGCAGTCATCACAGGCCCCCTGAGGGGCGTTGAAAGAAAAGGACCGAGGTTCGAGTTTGGGGTAGGAAACGCCACAGGGCACACAGGCGAACAGCTCTGAAAACAACAAGTCTTGGCTCTTGCCTTCTTTGGGATGGGTTTGCGCGATGAGAACCCCTTCGCCCTTGCGCAAGGCCAGTTCCACTGCGTCGGCAAGTCGCATGCGGTCTTCCTTTTTCACCACCACCCGGTCCACCACCACCTCAATGCTGTGTTTGGTTTTGCGGTTTAGTTCAATGTCTTCTTCAAGAAGCCGCATTTCGCCATCCACGCGCACCCGAACAAAACCGTCCCTTTGTAGACTTTCCAATTCCTTTTTATGCTCTCCCTTTTTGGCTTTAATAATGGGGGCGAGTATCGAGAGCCGGGTACCACTCTCTAGGGCCATGATGTCGTCGGTGATTTGGCTGGCGCTCCGGCCTTCGATGGGCTTGCCGCATTCATAACAAAAAGGCTTGCCCACCCGTGCAAAAAGCAATCGCAAGTAGTCGTGGATTTCGGTGACCGTGGCCACGGTGGAGCGCGGGTTTTTACTGGTGGTTTTTTGCTCGATGCTGATGGCGGGAGATAAGCCTTCAATGAGGTCCACATCGGGCTTGTCTTGCATTTGAAGAAATTGGCGGGCGTAGGAGCTCAGGCTTTCAACGTATCGTCTTTGACCCTCTGCATAGATGGTATCGAATGCCAGGGAACTCTTTCCCGAGCCAGACAATCCGGTGAGTACCACCAAATCATTGCGGGGAATCTCTACATTGACGTTTTTGAGGTTGTGAACCCTGGCGCCTTTAACGCGAATGGGGTCTTGCGCACCCATGATGTTTCCTTATTTTGATTGTTTCATTCATTGTTTCTTGAGATTTTGGGCATAGGGTATCAAAAGGGTTTTGGAAAAGCCTTTTGGCCAATAAAAAGGATTTGTTTTGTCAGCTTCCTCGATTCTTCTTTTTGGAGGTCAAAGCAGCGAACGTTTGGTTTCGGTGGCCTCTGCGCAATACGTGGCGGATTGTCTTCCCAGGTCCCAGGGGTGGTTCTGGCGACCAGATGGCCGGCTGACCGTTGTGAACCGGGATGCCTTGTTGGCCCATGAAAAACCCTTTCAACGAACATTTGAACCTCAAAATGGGCATACCTACCCCTCCTTAGAAGCGGCACTGGATGCTGAAAAACAACACAACACACCGCGCCCCGTATTTATTGCATTGCATGGGGGCACGGGTGAAAACGGAACGGTTCAAGCCATGTTTGAGGCCCGCGGTCTTCCATTTACCGCCTCTGGGGCCGAAGCTTCTCAGCAGGCATTCAGCAAGCAGTCGGCCAAAGATTTAATGCGACAGGCGGGCATTCGCGTGGCACCTGCCTTGACCGTTCCAGCTGGCGACACCCAAACCGGCCGCCAAGTTTTGGATGAAATGTTGGCTCGTTACAATTGTGTGGTGATGAAACCCAACGCAGATGGTTCGAGCCATGGCCTGTTCATTGTGGGAAACCAAAATCAGAAAGAAAACGCATTATCGTGGCTGGAAACCCATTCAGACAAGAGCTGTTTGGTGGAGGCATTTGTTAAGGGTCGCGAGATGACCACTGGGGTGGTGGATCTGCCCAGCGGTTTAAGGTCACTTCCTTCTTCCGAGGTGATCATGGCCGATGGCCGGGTCTTTGATTACGAAGGCAAGTATCTGGGTGAAGGTTCCACGGAGGTTACCCCGGCGGATATTTCCCCGGATTTGGCCGAAAAATTGGGGCGCCTGGCCTGCCAAGCCCATGAAATATTAGGCTGTTGGGGCTATTCCCGTACGGACTTTTTGGTGGATGAAAATGGCCCCGTGTTCATTGAAACCAACACGTTACCGGGACTCACCTCTGCATCATTCATTCCGCAGCAATTAGAGGCCGCAGCGATTCCCATGGTGGATTTCTTCCAACACCAGTTGGCATTGGCCTTTCAGCGCTATGAGAGGGTATAATCAAATGATGAAGTTGGGATGGACACTGGGTTTGATGCTTTTCCTCGGGGCTTGCGGCGCAGGCACCCCAAGTGAAGTGGAGTTCAATTTCCCGGATGAGGAATCGTTCATCATCACGCACTACATGAAGCTCGAAGCTTTTGAATACCAAGATGGAGATGAAGAGGTCTGTGAAAAACTTTTGAAAGGGCTGCCCATCCCAAATCGCACCATTTTTCGAAACAATAATTTAGACCCTTGCAACATGCAAAACGGGACAGATTTGAGCGAATTTGATTCCCAAAAAGCAATTTATTTTATTCAGGGGCTCAATAAGTGGGATTTGGCCATCGTCTCGGGCTGTAAGGTGGCCACGTTGTCTGAAAGCAAAACCAACCTCAAAATAGCCATGGAGACCACAGACAACTATCCCCCAGAGGTGAACACCCTTTGCGAAAACATCGAAAACAAGTGTGTCCTTAACATGGATTGTGACTACTAAAGGGGGAGCCAATGGGCGGTGACGAAGAAAAAAGGAAGTATCCCAGACAGCAAACGGAAGACCTTTTTGTGCAGTACCGTTTGGTCAAAAGTGCTTTTGTAGATGCGGCCCAAAATTTGTCTGAGGGGGGCATTTTTATTGCGGCGGAAAACCCGCTGCCACTTCACAGCGAAGTGGAAGTGATCTTGACCGATGGCCGGCCCGAGCCATTTATTTTGGCTGGCAAGGTGGTGCGCGTGGTTTGGAAAACACAAGGTACATCTTCGGAGAGTTGTACCGGGATGGCAGTTGAGTTCAAAAAAGACATGGATGCTGACCTGCGCCAAAGACTTCAATTGTTGATTCGTAACAGTGGTGGTTCTCCGGGAGCTCAGTAATCTTTCATGCAGGAAATGGCCATCGAATCCGATGCTGCGGTTGAAGTCCTTTTGGGGGAACTCACCTTTAGTGTGGTTTTAGAGGCGCATCCCGACCATTTGCTGAGAACATTGACTTGGTATCAGCGCTTGTGTGAGGTCCGGGCCGGCATTCCCTTTGTGTTTGTCCATGACATGGGCTTGCTGCTCGCCCATCAGCCCGGAACAGACATTCATTTGGGCGTGCGACGAAGAACACTGTCTATCGCCCAAGAGCGAAACCCCCACCAAGATTTTGAGGGCCCACGCCAGTTGCTCAAAGAAACCTTGGCATTTTTTGATCTTATATCCTCGTCACCCATGGTTAAAACACTTCGGACCCAAAAAAACAGTGACACGTTGATGGTTGCGCTCTTGGCCCATTTGTTCGAAGGCATTCATCTGCATGGGCTCGCGAACACCCCGCCGGCGCGCGTGCTCAAGGGCGCCTCGAAACTCCACAATTTGGAGCCAGGCTCACTTTTGGTGCCCAGCCAGATTCAAACGCTTTCACAAGCGTTGTCCTCGCTCATGCGCCATAAAACCCAATTGCTCATCGCCATTGAACAAGTGGATTTGGATGCACTGAAATTGCTGCAAATGACCCAGGGGGCCACAGGTGAGTCTGCCCTTTTATTAGAATTGCACCAAATGTTTGCCACGCCCATGGCCAATGACATTGCTAACTTTTCGTTGGATTTGCTTCCCAGCGTTTTAGAAACCAAAAGGAGTCACGGTGCGCAGAGATACTTGGTGGATGGTTTTGCGTCGGTGGAAACACGAGGCAACCTCGACAGCTTGCTGCCTTCAGAATTGGTTTATGATGATGAACTTTTTGATCGGCGCTATCTGCACCGAGAGCAGCTGTACTACGCGCGAGAAAAAGACCACGAGAACAAAGATCGGCACCATATTTTTTTGGTGGACGCTTCGGCTTCCATGCGTGGTTTGCGCACTGTTTTCGCTCGTGGTGTGGCTTTGGCCATGGCCAAGAAGGCCCTTTTGGCCGGCGACCAAGTGACTTGGCGTTTTTTCGATTCCCGGCTCCATGACAAGCAGCGTTTGAGCAACAAAAATATGCGTGTGCCCTATTTGCTTTGCTTTCGGGGCGAAAAAGGGCGGGATACCACCGAAGTGTTCACGGCGCTCCACCGGGAATTGGCCCGCCAGCACCAAGAGGCCAAAGAAGATGTGGTCATTACTTTCTTCTCTCACAGCCGGTGTGTGATTCGCCCTGAGGTGGTTTTGGGGTTGAAAAATTTCGCCAAACTTCGGGGGGTTTTCGTGAAGCCCAATGCAGACGAACTCTATTTGGATTATCTAAACCGTCTGGATGGACACCATGTTATTTCTGCATCTGTTCTTGAAGATCGTGCGCAGCGACAAGATCAGGCCCTTTCACTTTTGGCTGGTTATCAAGTGGGTACGGCTGACCGTGGTAATTAACGGGACGAACCCGAAAAAAATCGCTATATCATAAACAGAGCGGAGACACGGGTGCGGCCATGGCTTTAAAAATAATAATTTCACTTTGTTTATGGGGGTTGATTTCCGCTTGTGGGGAGCGTGCGCCTGTGACCGATGGAGAAGCCCAAATGGCCAGCGCCAGCCCTTGTTCGTCCGACGCAGATTGCGGCCCCGAAGACGAATGTGTGGCCGGGGTGTGCACCGCAGATCTGTGTGTGGGGGAAAATTGCGAAGACAGTGGGTGTACGGAAAGCAGTCAATGCGAGCCAGGGTTCATTTGTCGAAATGGCGAATGCATCACCCCTCCAGAGGGCTGCACGTCTACGGATGATTGCCCCGAAGGTCTGATTTGTGACGCTTGGAGTGGTCAATGTATCGA